>Ga0081539_10001596_pt1 | contig 37369 bp, 29 predicted proteins | sample TabmetS4T2R2_FD_71023 | JGI IMG/M metagenome (GOLD analysis project Ga0081539, IMG submission 71023) | Tabebuia heterophylla rhizosphere microbial communities from the University of Puerto Rico - S4T2R2 | ecosystem: Host-associated > Plants > Roots > Rhizosphere ... | reverse complement strand
GGTCCAGCTGGCGACGGCTCATCGGGTGCCTCTTGCGCTGTCCGGCGGCACGCCGTGGTCAGGCGGGTGGTGTCTGCACGGCGACGGGTGGTGTCTGCACGGCGACGGGTGGTGTCTGCACGGCGACGGGTGGTGTCTGCACGGCGACGTGGACCTGCGCCGCGATCGCCGACAGCCGGGGGTCCTCGGCGGCGGCCCGCTCCAGCGCCAGCAGGGCGCGCGCCGTGTCGGGGTCGCCGTCCACCAGGGCGCCGGGGAGCAGGTCGGTGACCAGGCGGACGCCGTGCACCAGCCGCACTCGGTAGGGACGGCCGGCGAGCAGGGCGAGCAAGGACTCGGCGTCGAACCGGCGCGGCACCGGGTCGGAGTCACCGCACCGCCCTGCCGGGTCCTCCAGCAGGTGGCGGGCCTCGGTGAACCGGCCGGCGAGCGCCCGGCCCAGGACCGCGCCGAGCCGCTGTGACGCCAGCAGGCTGGCGATCCCGCCGGGACGAAGGACGCCGAGCGCGGTCGCGACGGCGGCCGCCGGGTCGTCGACATACTCCAGGACCCCGTGGCAGAGCACGAGATCCGCGCTGGCGGCCGGGACGACGTCGGCGAGCGTTGCCGCGTCCCCCTGCCGACCCTGGACCCGATCGGCGACGCCGGCCTCGGCGGCCCGGCGCTGCAGGGCCGCCAGCGCATCCGGGCTGGGCTCCACCACCGTGACCCGATGCCCCAGCTCGGCGAGCGGGACCGCGAACCCTCCGGTGCCGCCACCCACGTCCACCACGTCGAGCACGGCGCGGTCGGCCGCTCGGGACAGCTCGGCCACCAAAGCGTCGAGGGCATCCCAGATGACGGCGGTCCGCACCGCGGTGCGGGGATCCGCGCGCGTCGCCGCCCAGGGTCTTGCCCGGAGGGTGTGGTCGGCCACTGGCGGTCTCCCGGCGGGTGGGGGCGGGCGTGCTGCGTGTGCCCTACCACCCTAGGGCCTGCTTCCTCGGTCCCCGCCGCGAGCGGCCGTCCGGACACGACGCCGAACCCGGCCTGCGCAACTGCTCCGGCGACAGTGGCGTCGGCCACGGGCTCAATGGCCCGAACTCCCGGGGCTGGCATGCCACAGCTTGCGTGGCGCCTCGCTGCGCTTTCTTCGTTCGGTCTCGCGCTCGGCTCCCCGCTCGGCTCCCCGCTCGGCTTCCCGCCCAGGGTGTCCGGCCTGCTCTGCAGCCAACATCCGACGAGTGTCCCGGGTGTCCTCCCCCGGCGGTTTGAGGTCGGCGTACGGCGACTGCCGGAATCCACTGGCATGCATCAGCACCCGGCGGTGCCGGACAGCGCCCCCCATGCCGCCGGCCCGGTCGGAGCGCCCGGGGTCGACCCGATCGACCCGGTCGCCCCGGTCGCCCCGGTCGCCCCGGTCGCCCCGGTCGCCCCGGTCGACCCGATCGACCCGGTCGGAACGGTCACCGGCCGGCAGGCCGCTCATGGCCTCGTGGTCCGGGACGCGACCGTAGCCCGGGACGGCGCCGTCCTCCCGGCCGATCCCCACGGCCCGTTGCGGCACATTGCCACCGGGGACATACCCGCCGCCGAACTCGCTCACCGGCGGATGGGCGAGTACCGGACGCAGCCCGTAGCTGGCCGCCTGCCCGGCCAGCGCCTCATCCGACGCGGCCTCATCCGACGCAGCGTGCCCGGCACCGGCCATGATCTCGTGTACCGCCGCCATCCCGCCCTCGACCCAGGCGTCCCAGAGGACAGGGAGCTCCCAGGCGCCTGTCGCGCGCAGCGAGACCCCGCGCGGACCGGTCCGGCGCAAGACGCCCCGCACGACGAGCAGCCAGGAATGGAAGACGGTCGCGGCGTACGGGCCCTGGGCGTCCTCGAAGAAGGTGGCGTCCGCCGGGCCGGTGGCGTCGTCGAGGGTGAGGAAGACAACGCGCCGCCCGGAACGGACAGGTGGGGTCTGGGTCGCCACCTTGACCCCGGCTACGAGCAGTTCGGACCTGTTGCGTTGATGGATGACGTCGCGGGCCCGAGTGACGCCGAGGGCGTCGAGCAGCGGCACGTAGAAGTCCAGGACGTGCCGGCTGGCGTCCAGCCCGAGGATCTCCAGCTCGGCGCGCACCCGCTCGGCGCCGGTCATCTCCGGCAGGCCGCTGCGGATGGTCTCGTCGGGCGCGTCGCCGAGGTCCAGCGTCAGCTGGACAGGCTGCTCCTCCGGCGGCCGCACCGGTTGCGGCGCCTGGGACTGCCCTGCCGCGGCGGCCCGCACCGACCCGGCCGGATGGCCCGTCGGGTGACTCGACGGGCGGCTCGTCGTGTCCCGGGCACGACGCCGCGCCGGCCGGCCCGACGTCGCCCGGGTCCACCGCTCCAGCTCGGCCACTTGGAGCAGGAGGTCGCGGCGGGTGATCCGGTCCCGCCGTGGCACCGGCACCGTCACGTCAAGGCCGTAGAGGGAGTCGAACGCGCCCGCGACGACGAGCCGCTCTGCCACCGGCCGGGAGACCTGCGCCCGATGCCAGAAGTCGGCCAGCGACTGGTAGGGCCTGCTCGCGACGATCCGCGCGACCTCGGCGTCGGAGATTCCCTTCACGTCGGCCAGCGACAGCCGGATGCCGTAGTCCCGCCCGTCCGGCAGGCCGGGCCCCGGCGGCTCCCCGCGTTCTAGTGCCCCGCGTTCGAAGAACCCTTGCGGTACTAGGCGATCCTCTTCCGGCAGTTTCTCCACCCGGTAACAGTCGTCGGAGGCGTTGACGTCGAGCGGAAGCACGCTGATGCCGAGGTTGCGCGCGTCATCGAGGATGAGCCGCTTGGGATACATGCCGGGATCGTGGGTGAGCACCCCGGCGAGGAACGCCGCGGGATGGTGCGCCTTCAGCCACGCCGACTGGTATGTCGGCAGCGCGAACGCCGCGGCGTGCGCCTTGCAGAATCCGAACGAGGCGAACGCCTTGAGTACCTCCCAGATCCGCTGCACCGTGGGCTCGTCGAACATTTCCCTGCCCGCGGCGCAGATGATCGGCTCTGCCGCGGCCTGCCCCTCGGGGGAGCCGAGCATCCGGCGGAACTCGTCGGCCTCGGCCAGGTCGCAGCCCGTCGTCGTCGAGATGATCTGCAGCACCTGCTCGTGGAACACCACGACGCCGCAGGTCTCCTCCAGCGCGGGTTTGAGGAGCGGGTGCAGGTATTCGTGCTCGTGCCAGCCCTGACGCGCCATGAGGAAAGGCGTGACCATGTCTGACTTCACCGGTCCGGGCCGGAACAGCGAGATGTCGATGATGATGTCGTTGAAGGTCTCGGGGGCGAACTTGCCGACCAGCTCGCGCTGACCGGGCGACTCGATCTGGAAGCACCCGAGAGTGTGCGCAGACTGGATCAGCTCGAAGGTCGCCTGGTCGTCCAGCGGGACGGCGTCGAGATCGATGTGGCCGTCGGCGTCGAGGTAGGCGGGGCTGTCAGGGTGGTTCCCGACCCGTGCCGCGTCCGAACCGTCGACCCGGGCGATCTCGTCGATGGCGTAGGACATCGCCGACTGCATTCGGATCCCGAGGACATCGAGCTTCACCATGCCCATCGCCTCGACGTCGTCCTTGTCGAACTGGCTCATCGGAAAACCGAGCCAGCTTGCCTCGACCGGCGTGCGGCCCAGCAGCGAGGCGTTGGACAGCACGACGCCGCACGGGTGCAGTGCGACGTGCCGGGGCAGCCCGTCCAGTCGCTCGACAAGCTCGAAGAGCAGGTCCAGCCGGGGCGAGGCGAGCCCGGACGCCTGCAGTTCAGGGAGCTCCGCGATGGCGTTGCGGGCATCGCGCGCCCGGATGTGGGGGAAGGACTTGGCGATGACGTCGATCTCGCCGGGCGGCATGCCGAGCGCCGCTCCGACATCGCGGACGGCGTGCCGGACACGGTAGGTGTCCATCATCGATACGCAGGTCACCCGCTCCGCGCCGAAGTGCCGGAGGATCTCCTCGTACACCTCGGTGCGCCGGGCCGACTCCACGTCGATGTCGATGTCCGGCAGCTGGGAACGCAGCCGCGAGATGAACCGCTCGGCCAGCAGGCCGTGCCGCAGTGGGTCCACCCCGGAGATCCCCAGCAGATGGTTGACCAGGCTGCCCGCGCCCGAACCCCGGGCGGCGACCCGGACACCGAGGCCGCGGATGAGGTCGCAGACGTCGGCGACGGTGAGGAAATAGGTGGGCAGGTGAAGGTAGTCGATCGTGCGCATCTCGGCGGCGAGCCGGTCCCGGACCTCGTCCAGTTCCTTGTTGCCGGCGCCCGGGTACCGCGTGGGGATCCGCTCCTCACAGCGCCTGTGCAGCTCGGCGATGGCGTCGTCCCCTCGCTTCAGGCGCAGCACGTGCGGCTCAGGCAAGTGAGTGCCCCACATGCCCAGGTCGGTGCGGGGATTGAGCCGGCACCGCAGGGCCAGCGTCGCGGTGTCCTTGAGCAGCCGGGCGGCGTCCGACTCGTCCCCGGCGGCCCGCGCCACCTCGGCCGCCAGTGCCTCCATCCGCCCGGGCGGGGCGAGGTACCCCTCCGCGGTGGTGCGGTCCAGGTGGCGGGTGTCGAGCGGGACGAGCCGGCGTGCGGAGTCCAGCACGTCCACGGTCGCCGCACCGTCCCGGGTGGCGTACCGGACCGCGTTGGTCAAGACCGCCGGGACGCCGGCATCCCGGGCCAGCGCGAGCATCCGGGCCGCGTGACCGAGGCTCGCCGGCGTCCCTTCCGGTCCGCGGTGGTGGACGATCTCGACGCACAGCGCGCCGGGCGGCAGCGCTGCCTGCCAGCGCGCCAGGGTTGCACGCGCCAGATCGGTGCGCCGGGCCAGCACTGCCCGGCCGACGTCGGAGGCGGGCCCGAGCAGAACCACCGTGGCGGCCAGGCCGGTCGGCTCGATCCCAGATCCGGCGAGCCCCTCGCCCGGTACCTGCCCGGCCTCCCAGGCGTGCGCTTCTCCGCCCGGCATCTGCCCGGCCTCCCAAGCCGGAACCTCGCCGCCCGGCACCTCGCTGCCGGGATCGAACCAGGCGTGCCGCGTGATGAGCTCGAACGAGCTGACCGGCTTTCCGCGCTCCCCCCGCAGGTGCGTGGCGGTGATCAGGCGACACACCCGGCCCCAGCCGGCGGCCGCGGGCAGGCCAGCCTCGGCATCCTGGCCGAGGGCGAGCACGGTGACCCGGGGATGGCGCGGATCCACGCTCGCCCCTCCGCGAACCGGAGCCCGTCTGCCCGTTCGCGGACCCGACCCGAGCGACGCCTGGCCGAGCGCCTGGCCGAGCGCCTGGCCGAGCGACTGGCCCAGCGACTGGCCCAGCGACTGGCCCAGCGACTGGCCCAGCGATGAACTCAGCGACTGACCCAGCGACGACCGACCGAACAGCGGCGACTGGCCGAACAGCTCGGGTTCCACCGCCAGGTCGACACCCAGCAGCGGATCAAGCCGGTACGCCTCGCAGGCCTGAACGAACTTCACCGCTCCGTAAGCCCCGTCGCGGTCGGTCAGGGCGAGCGCATCCATTCCCTCCTCAGCGGCCGCCCGCACCAGGGCGGCCGGGGTCGACGCCCCGTAGCGCAGCGAATAGCCGGAGGCGACGTGGAGGTGGGTGAAGTCACCAGACATGCGAAATCACCAGGCACGGTCCGGTCACTCGCAGCTCGGCAGGGCCAGGGGCAGGACCTGCTGGTACGGCAGTCCCAGCGAGGACTCGACGAGATGGTGGAATGCCTCGGCGTCCCGAAGCAGATCGTCGGCATCGCGTGTGGTGACGACATCCACCCGGCCAGCCTCGATCGCGGCGCGTCGGGACGCCGTCGAGGCGAAGAACGAAGCCCATTCCCCCATTTCAGGAGCCAGTCGGGGCAGTACCTCCCACACACTGCGCGGGCCGCCGCGCCCACCGGGTCGGCTACGCACTGCCAGCACCGCCGCCGCCGCGCGGATCGCCGCCAGGTGCGCGGTGACGTACCGCTCTCCCGGACTACGCGCCGCGCACGCCTGCAGCAGTCCCGCACGGGATCGCTCCATGAGCATCCGGGCGGCGGTGGAGACGGGCGGTCGGGTCAGGGTCATTGCCGACATGTCGCTCTCCTCAGGTTCGGCGTCAGGTTCAGCGGGTGGCAGGGACTGGGACGGGATGTGCTGTTGGCGTTGTGCCCGACCCGGCTCGGAACGACGACTCTGTCCCCGGCCAGTGGGACTGCCCTTGGAGATCACCGTGTGATGACTGTGACTCGGTGCACGGTTCAGTCCGCGATCCGCAGCAGCTGCCACGTATCCCGCGTATCGATCCGGCACAGGTCGTAGACCCCGACGCCTGCCGAGCGCCCGGCACTGGCCTCCACTCGCCAGATCTCGCGCTCACGTGCCAGTTCCTGCCCGGTCTGCTCGAGCTGCTGCCCGGCCTGTCCGAGCTCCTGCCCGGAACCACTGTCCGCACCGAATCCCCCTTCGCCGTGTACCGCTCGTGCCGCTGTCGTCGTCCACCAGGCGCACCGCTCCCGCCAATGCCCCAGCACCTCCCGAACGACGTACAGCCGTCCGCGCCAGAGGAACGCCGTGGGTACGACGTCCTCCGCCAAGCCGCTGTCCGTCTCCGGTCCGTCCGCTACTTCCGGCATCTGTGCCGGCACCTCAGCCATCTCTTCCGAGACCCGCACCGCCACGGGCTCATCAACTCGCCGGACCATCGCTCGCCTCCTCCCCCGATCGCATCCCTCACCAGCGACGACGCGGTAAACCGGTCGTCGTGCCTCGGCGACGTCCGGGGGAAGGCGGACATCGATCACACAGACAGCACGGGCCCCCCTCCCGCCCGACCGGGCCTCGGTGGACAATGGGTGGTCAGTGACGGGACGGGGTCGAGATCGTCCCGCCACTGACCGTCCCACCGACCGTGGCTCCCGCCGCCACCGCCGGTTGACCGCCCGGGCCGAGGACCCGGCTCGTTCGAACATATGTTCGAACGACATGACTCTACACCCCTCGACGGCATCCGCGTCAACCGGACAGGCACCGCGTGTCCAGCGCCCGCAAAGGAGCCTCGACAGCGGCTCTGAATACCGCCTGAACCTCGTCTGAACGCCTGATCGGCGCGACGTGCCGGCGGCTGCTACCAAGATCGAGTGTGCACTTCGACGGCGACACGCCGGCGATTCGCCGTCGAAGTGCACACTCGATCTTGCTGATCCGGGCTGGCGCGGTTCATAGACCGATCCTGGCGTGCCGTCGGGCACCTGACACCTGGCACAGGGGACAATGCGCCCATGGCCCGCCGCACCCCCACGCCACTGCCGCCGGAGGACTTCACCGAGCGCATCGTCGACATCGACGTCGAGCAGGAGATGCAGGGCGCCTTCCTGGAGTACGCCTACTCGGTCATCTACTCCCGAGCGCTCCCGGACGCGCGCGACGGCCTCAAGCCGGTGCAGCGGCGCATCCTCTACCAGATGTCGGAGATGGGCCTGCGGCCCGACCGGGGACACGTCAAAAGCGCCCGCGTCGTCGGCGACGTCATGGGGCGGCTGCACCCGCACGGCGATGCCGCCATCTACGACGCACTGGTGCGGATGGCGCAGCCGTTCACCCTCCGCCTGCCGCTGGTCGACGGGCACGGCAACTTCGGCTCGCTCGACGACGGCCCGGCCGCCGCTCGGTACACCGAGGTCCGGATGAGCCCGGCCGCTCTGCTGATGGCCGACGGCCTGGACGAGGACACGGTCGACTTCGGCCCCAACTACGACAACTCCCTGTCGCAGCCCGAGGTGCTGCCCGCGGCGTTCCCGAATCTGCTGGTGAACGGCGCGAGCGGAATCGCCGTCGGCATGGCGACCAACCTGCCGCCGCACAACCTCGTCGAGGTGATCGGCGCCGCGCGCCACCTGATCGCCAACCCGGACGCCACCCTCGACGACCTCATGCGCTTCGTCCCCGGCCCCGACCTGCCGCTCGGGGGGAAGATCGTCGGACTGGAGGGCGTCCGCGACGCCTACGCCACCGGCCGCGGCAGCTTCCGCACCCGGGCCACCGCGCGGGTGGAGAACATCACCGCCCGCCGCCAGGGGATCGTCGTCACCGAGCTGCCGTACCTCGTCGGCCCGGAGAAGGTGATCGAGAAGATCAAGGATCTGGTTCAGGCGAAGAAGCTGCAGGGCATCTCCAACGTCTTAGACCTGACCGACCGCGCGCACGGGCTGCGCCTGGTCATCGAGGTCAAGGGCGGCTTCAACCCGGACGCCGTGCTGGAGCAGCTGTACCGGCTGACCCCGATGGAGGAGTCGTTCGGGATCAACGCCGTAGCCCTGGTCGAGGGCCAGCCCCGGACGCTCGGGCTGCGCGATCTCCTGCAGGTGTACGTCGGGCATCGGCTGGACGTCGTGCGCCGCCGCTCGCTGTTCCGCCGGCAGAAGCGGCAGGACCGGCTGCACCTGGTGGACGGCCTGCTCATCGCCATCATCGACATCGACGAGGTCATCCAGATCGTCCGTTCCAGCGACGACACGGCGATGGCCCGGGAACGCCTGATGGGCGTCTTCGACCTCACCCAGGTTCAGGCGGACTACATCCTGGAGATGCCGCTGCGCCGGCTCACGAAGTTCTCCCGGCTGGAGTTGGAGAAGGAGAAGGAGGAGCTCCAGCGGGAGATCGCCGGGCTGACCGAGATCCTCGACGACGACGGCAAGCTGCGTGCGGTCGTCTCCGACGAGCTGGCGAAGGTGGCCGCCGAGCACGGCACCCCGCGCCGAACCGTGCTGCTGGAGTCCACCGGCACCGGGGTGACGGCGGCGAAGGCCGCTCCGCTGGAGGTGGCCGACGACCCGTGCTGGGTCCTCCTGTCGTCCACCGGACTGCTGGCCCGCACGATGTCCGCCGACCCGTTGCCGACGCCCGACGGCGCACCGCGGCAGGCACACGACGTCGTCGTGTCGGCGGTCCGCGCAACGGCGCGGGGCGAGGTCGCGGCCGTGACCAGCCGAGGCCGGATGATCCGGCTTCCCGTTCTTGACATGCCCGCCCTGCCGCCCACGAGCAACCCGCCGTCGTTGTCCGGTGGGGCGCCGGTGGCCGAGTTCCTGGCGCTGGAGAAGGACGAGCACCTGGTGGCTCTCAGCACGCTCGGCGAAGGCTCCGCCGGCTTGGCGGTCGGTACGGCCCAGGGTGTCGTCAAGCGGGTGATCACCGACCACCCGTCCAACAAGGACTCGTGGGAGGTCATCGCGCTGCGCGACGGCGACACGGTGGTCGGTGCGGTCGAGCTGGCCTCGGACGCCGCGGACCTGGTCTTCATCACCAGCGATGCCCAGCTCCTGCGGTTCGGCGCCGACAAGGTCCGCCCGCAGGGGCGCGCCGCGGGCGGGATGGCCGGCATCAACCTCGCGCCCCGCACTCAGGTGGTCTTCTTCGGCGCGGTGGACCTGACCGTGAAGGACGGCGAGTGGGGCAGCGTGGTCGTCACGATCGCGGGATCGACGTCCGCACTACCCGGGACGCAGCCGGGGACGGCGAAGGTCACGCCGTTCGCGGAGTACCCCAGCAAGGGACGGGCGACCGGCGGAGTGCGCTGTCACCGATTCCTCAAAGGCGAGGACACCCTGCTCCTGGCGTGGGCAGGGCGGGCGCCCGCCCGGGCCGCCGCGGCCACGGGGGTCGGCGTGGACCTGCCGGCGCCCGACTCCCGGCGCGACGGGTCCGGCGTCCCGCTCCCCCAGCCCGTGCATGCCGTTGCCGGACCGGCCGGCGCATGACGGATCAGGCCACCTGGGCAACCAGCTGCAAGAGGACGTCGGCGACGCGATACGGATCGACCACCTGGTGCAGGTGCCCGCCCGGCAGCAACACCACCGGCCAGCCGGCCCGGCCAGCGCGATCGGCCTGGTCGTCGTAAGCGCGGCTGAACTGGAGGTAGCCGCACGGGATGGACTTCCAGAGGACCGGCTCGGGCAGGGTCTGCTCGAAGTAGGTCAGCGGGAGCCGAGGCTGCTCCGCGACCACCATGGCCCGCACGTCCGGATCGGGCAGCAGGCTCGCGACGTCCTTCTCCGGCCACCAGTCGCTCCAACGGGGCAGGCGTCCAGTGGCATCGGCGAGGGCGGCGAGGCGATCGAACAGGCCCGCGGACAGCACAGGCGTCTCGCCGTGGTCGGCGGGCAGGCTGGCGTCGACGAACACGGCCCCGGCAACCGGGCGGGGTGATGCGTCGGCGATCAGCGGCAGGAACAGCCCCGCGTTGCTGTGCCCCACCAGCACTACCGGGCCTTGGGTATCCAGCTGGTACATGGCGTCGATGACGGTGTCGGCCACGCGCGGCCAGTACGGCGGCTCGCCCGTGGTCACGAACCGCAGGTCCGGTACGACGACGTCCCTGCCACGGGCCAGGAGATAGTGCGCGACCGACAGCCAGGTAGCCGGCCCGACGAGCGGGCTGTGCAGGAGCACCAGCGGAAGGGTCACAGTTCCATCCTGGGCCCCGAGCGACGCCTACCGGATGACGACCGGCGTGCCGAGCGGAACGTTCGCGAGGATCTCCGCCACAGCGGCCGGGACCCGGACGCAGCCGTGCGTGACATTTCGACCGATGCTGCTCGGGTCATTCGTGCCGTGGATGCCCACCTGGCCGTCCCCGCCGCCGAACTCGGTCAGGGTCTCCGAGTGCGCGGACAGTCCGAGCGCGAATGCGCCGTACGGGCCGCCCGGCCGGCTCGGGCGCACCCGGTCGGTCACGTAGAACTTGCCGGTCGGAGTGGGGTTCTGCGGGCTGCCGATGCCCACGGTGGTGTCCGCCACCGTCCGCCCCCCGAGTTGGATGCGCATCTTTCGCGTCGCCAGATCGACCACGATCTCGCCGGACACCGCTTTCTCTGTCACGGCGGACGCGGCGACCCACCCGGTGCTGCCGTTAGGCCGGATCGGAAGCTGGACCTCCACCCATCCCGGTCGTTGGCCAACCTTGAAGAGGACCGTCGTCGAGCCCAGGCGCGTTTCCGGCGCCAGCTGCGTGACCACCGGCGACGCCGCGTCGGGCGCGCGGCGCACCACCAGCTCGGACTTGGCCACGACGATGTGCGGCCCATCTGACGCCGCGCCGCCCACCGCCGAGCCGAGGCTGCTGGATGTCGACGCAGTCCGGTCGGCGCTCGACCGCCCGGCGCCGCCGAACGCCGCCATCCCCAGCAGGACGCCCAGGACGACCGCCCCCGCGCAACCGAGCGCGAGGGCGGATCCGACTAAGCTCGGCGGCCGGCCTAGCTTGATCGCCAGCCGCTGGATCATCCGGTGAAGGCAGGCTCGCCGCCCACCGTCTCGCAGACCTCACTGCTCGACGCGTCGTCGCAGACCTCGGCCGGTGCTCCCGTGGAAGAGGTGGACGGCGTCGGCGTGTCCGACGGCGTCTCGCTCGGCGTCGGGGACTCAGTCGGGGTCGGGGTGTCGGACGGCGTGGGCGTCGGCGTCGGTGTGGATCCGCAGCCCGTGACCCAGAAGACCTTGTGCTTCACGTCCGCGCCCTGGGAGCCCTCGGCGTTGATCGTCAGCTCGACGTGGTAGCCCTGGACCGGGTGCGGCTGGATGCCCGAGAGGTCGAGCGTGTAGGTCTCGGAGGCGTCCAGGCCCGCCTCGCTGCCGCCACCGGAGTTGTCGTCCTCGCCGATGAACACCTCGTCGGTCAGGAGAACCGCGCCGGGCCCGCCCGTCGGCGTCGGCGGGTAAGCGGTGAAGGTGACGTCGGCGTTGAGATCGCCCTCGTCGTAGCCGTAGAAATCGATCTGGAACGTGCACCCGACGTGCGGCTCGTTGTCCGGCGCGTCGTCGAACGCCTCGCCGTCGACCTTGATCGTGCCGTTGTTGCCGGGCGGGTTGGGCGCCGCTGACGCCGACATCGCGCTCGCTGCACCGGCGAGGACCATCCCCGCCGTCGCGGCAGCCACCCACAACCGGACGTTTGCTCTCCGCACTCTCGCTCCCCCTCCAGGGCGTTATTGACGACAGATCGTCGACCGACCCAAGAACGACACGCGCGGAGTGTCCGTTACACGCCTACGACGTCCATCACCAACAGTGATCGGACCTGTGCGCGTGCGGGCCTTGGCGAAGCGCGGCACGGTGGGCCAATGATCGTGTCTGACCCCGCCACCCAACGTTGGTACCGCCACGCCGTCATCTACTGCGTTGACGTCGACTCCTACCAGGACTCCGACGGCGACGGGTGGGGCGACCTGCACGGGCTGACCAGCCGGCTCGGCCATCTGGCCCGCCTCGGTGTCACCTGCCTGTGGCTGAATCCGATCCACCCGACACCTAACCGGGACGACGGCTACGACGTCTCCGACTACTACGGCGTCGACCCCCGGCTGGGCAGCAGCGGCGATCTCGTGGAGCTGGTGCAAACCGCTGCCGACTACGGGATCAGGGTGATCCTCGACCTGGTCATCAACCACACGTCCAACCAGCACCCATGGTTCCGCGCGGCGTGCGAGTCCAAGGACTCCCCGTTCCGCGACTGGTACGTGTGGTCCGACACCGAGCCGCCGGACATCCACCAGGGCGTGGTGTTCCCCGGCGAGCAGGACACCACCTGGTCCTTCGACGAGAAGGCCGACGCCTGGTTCTTCCACCGCTTCTACGACTTCCAGCCGGACCTCAACTGGAGCAACCCTCTGGTGCGGGCGGAGATGCTGAAGGTCCTGGCGTACTGGCTGCAGGTGGGGATCGCCGGCTTCCGGGTGGACGCCGCACCCTTCGTCCTCGAACAGGTGCAGCCCGGCGTCGACCCGGGACCGCTGGATTTCGCCATCCTCGATCAGTGGCGTCAGCACCTGCAGTGGAAGCGGAGCGACGCCGTCCTCATCGGCGAGGCGAACGTCTCCCCGCAGGACGTCCCGAAATACTTCGGCTCGGGGCCGACCCAGGCCGACCGGATGCACATGCTGTTCGACTTCACGCTGAACCCTCGCCTCTTCCTGGCCCTCGCCCGGCGGGAGGCTGAGCCGCTGCTGGAGGGGTTGCGCAACTCACCGCCGCGGCCGATGCACGGGCAGTGGGCGACGTTCCTGCGCAACCATGACGAGCTGGATCTCTCCCGGCTGACGCAGGAGCAACGCGCCGAAGTGTTCGCGGCCTTCGGCCCGCAGAAGCGGATGCACCTGTTCGAGCGCGGCATCCGGCGCCGGCTCGCGCCGATGCTCGGCAACGACCGGCGACACTTGGAACTGGCCTACTCGCTGCAGTTCTCGATGCCCGGGACCCCGGTGCTGCGCTACGGCGAGGAGATCGGCATGGGAGAGAACCTCGACCTGCGGGGCCGGGACGCCTTCCGCACCCCCATGCAGTGGGACGCCGAGCCCAACGCCGGATTCTCCACGGCGGACCCCAAGGCTTTGGTCCGACCCGTCATCGATCGCGGCGAATACGACTACCGGCGGGTGAACGTCATGGCGCAGCGGACCGATCCTGATTCGCTGCTCACCTGGTTCCAACGGCTGATCAGCGTGCGGCGGGAGTGCCCCGAGATCGGCGCCGGCACGGTCCAGATCGTGGATCAGGGGTTCCCTCCCGGTGTCCTGGTGCACCGGGCGGACGCGGCGAGCGGCTCGCTGCTGCTGGTGCACAACCTGGCGGATGAGCCGGCGCAGCTCGACCTGGAGGGCACCGGCGGCGTCGAGATGGTCGAAGAGGTGTTCGCTGACGGGATGGGTGATCCCCTCGCCGGCCGGCTCGGCAAGACGGAAGTGGCGCCGTACGGCTACCGCTGGATCCGAATCGCCCGGCGGCCACTCGCGTAGCGACCTGGAGGACCGCGCGCTGAGCGCGGGCGGGTCGCTCAAGATCGAGTGTGCGGATAGTGCGGCCCGTGCGCGCTCACGGACGACACCATGCGCACACTCGATCTTGTCGCCTCGCCTTCGCCCTAGAGGTCCTTCGTCCACATCGCCGAGCGGTGCCGGACTTGGTACCCGAGGCCGGTGTACAGAGCGACGGCACCGGTCGGGTTGTCCGAGTCGACGTCCAGCCCGGCGTATTGCATCCCCGATGCGGCGAACGCGCGCATCGACGCCGCCAGCAGGGCCTTCGCCAGGCCTCGGCCGCGCCAGCGCGCCCGCACGCCGAGCTTGCCCGTCCAACCCTCGGTTACCCCCTCGGCCTCCCACTCGCTGGGATAACCAGCCGACAGCGCGTAGCCGGCGACCTCCGCACCGTCCAGGACCGCGAAACTCCAGTCCCCGCGAAAGTCCCGGTGACCGGTCTCCCATTGCCGCCAGGCGTCGGGGTCCCACGGCTGGAACCCGAAGTGGTGCTCGAACGCGTCGTTGTGGGCGAGCCGGATCGGGTCGTCGAGGTCAGGCGTGAACGGCACGATGTGCAGCGGTTGCGGCACGTCGGCGGGCGGGATGGGGTTGGACAGATCGCGTCGCATCGTCCAGTACCAGCGGGCAGAGACGAACCCGGCCCGCTCTACCAGTCGCGCCGCCCGCTCAGCGCCCTCCTCGACGCCGACGAACGCCCGCGCCGGCACGTCGCCGATCTCCGCTCGCCGCGCCGCGACCAGCGCCTGGGCCCGGCTCTCCTGCCACGCCAGCAGCCGCCGACCAATCCCTCGTTCGCGCCATTGCGGGTGAACCCCGCCCCAGCAGTGGACCCGCAGTGAGGTGACATCGCCCGGGCGCAGCTGGACCAGGCCGAAGGCGCGCGCCACCCTGTCGGCGTCGAGACCGATCACGCTGTCCCGGGCGAGGTCGATCCACGACGGCGTCAGCTCGTCCCGCAGATCTTCCGGGCTCAGGTGCTCGGCCCCGCCGTCCTCCGCGACGACGGCCTCCAGGAGGGCGTGCCACGCCGGAACGGCGTCCGCGCTGAGCGGCTGCCACGTGAGTGACTCTTGAGGCAGCAATGCGTGACCGGCTTCCTCGGATGACGGGTCCTGCGGCACGGAATGTGCCGGATCGGGCTCCCGCTCGGCGACCACGGCGGGACGGCGTGGATGCTCGGCCACAGCCAGTGATCCTGCCCGGATCTTGGCGCCGTGGCAACGCGTTTCTGGCACGACGCGACGACACCCCGACACGCCGAGGTTCATGGCATCCTCACAGGTCAGGGTGGTTGGCTTGATGTATGCCAAGCCTTTTCCCGCCGTTCGCCGCGCGTCGTCGCGGCGCCGACGAGCTGCGCGTCGTGCAGACCGGTAGCCGGACCGGTGACCGGCCGCAGGAGAGGCCCGACGTCCGGGGCCAGCAATTGCGCTCCGGCTGGGGCCCGGCGTGGCTGGAACGGCGGGACGGCAGGCAGCGGCGGATCCTCCTTGTGCACGTGCCGAAGACGGGCGGCTCGTCACTACGGCGGATGCTGGCCGATCACGTGCCGGACGCCACCACGTTCCTGAGCACCGGCAAGCAGGAGTGGGCGCACGCCTCGCTCGCAGAGCTGGACACCTACCAGGCGTTTACCGGACACAACTTCCTGGAGCCGATCTACCTCTTCCCGCAGGACGAGTGGGTGACCGTGCTCGCGCTGCGGGAGCCATTGGCCTGGTGGCGCAGCACGTACAAGTACCAGCGGCGTCGGGCGACGGCGACCGGCAAGGATCACCCGGCGCTGCACGACTCGTTCGACGGCTGGCTCGCGTCCCGGCCTGACGCCGAGTTGTCCAATCCGCAGGCCGCGTGGCTGGCCGCGCGGCTGCGGGTCATGTTCGACAACCCGATGCTCGACGACGACCGGATCGGCGACCTGGCCGCGTCGCTCAGCCACACTCCAGACGCCTTGGTCGATCTGCTCGAGCGGCTGCTCGAGCGGATCACCGTGCTCGGCGTCACCGAGGACCTACACGACGTCTACGTGCGGATGTGCGCGGCGATGGGCTGGACGCCGGTGCACCATGCCGCCATCCGGGACAACGTCTCCGAGGAGCCCGAGGAGCTGATGCGGCTGTCCGCCGGCCAGCAGGAGCGCCTCCTGCGGTTGAACCGGATCGACACCTACCTGCACGCCCGGGCGCAGGCTCAAGGCGGCCCATGACAGACGTCAGGCCTGCGGGCTTGCCGTGCATCCGGTCGCACGCCGGACCGGCACAAGTGGCCGTGGGAGCGCTCTCACCGGGGTCTTGCAGGTGTTCTGCCGGTCCGGCGTGCGGTCTGATCGACCGGGCTGGCCGACCTACGCGTCGATCCGGTCGCGGTCCAGCTGAGCCGCGCCGTCGACGATGAAGTCCTTCCGCGGCGCGACGTCGTTGCCCATCAGCAACTCGAACACGCGCTCGGCCGCCGCGGCGTCGTTCACCGTGACCCGACGCAGGGTCCGGTGCCGCGGGTCCATGGTGGTCTCCGCGAGTTGGTCGGCGTCCATCTCACCGAGACCCTTGTACCGCTGGATCGGCTCCTTGTGCCGACGGCCGCGCTTGTCCAGCTGGCTCAGCACCCGATGCAACTCAGCTTCGGAGTACGTATACACGACCTCGTTCTCCTGCCGCCCGGTGCCGACAATCTCCACCCGGTGCAACGGCGGGACGGCGGCGTACACCCGGCCGGCGTCCACGAGCGGGCGCATGTACCGGAAGAACAGTGTGAGCAGCAGCGTGCGGATGTGCGCGCCGTCGACGTCGGCATCGGTCATCAGAATGATCTTGCCGTATCGCGCGGCCTCGATGTCGAAGGTGCGGCCGGAGCCCGCGCCGACCACCTGGATGATCGCCGCGCACTCGGCGTTCTTCAGCATGTCGCCGATCGACGCCTTCTGGACGTTGAGGATCTTGCCGCGGATCGGCAGCAGGGCCTGGAACTCGCTGCTGCGCGCCAGTTTCGCCGTGCCGAGCGCCGAGTCGCCCTCCACGATGAAGAGCTCGGATCGGTCGACGTCGTCGCTGCGGCAGTCGGCCAGCTTGGCAGGCAGGGACGAGGTTTCCAGCGCGTTCTTGCGGCGCTGCGTCTCCTTGTGCAGCCGGGCGGTGACCCGCGTCCGCATCGCGGCGACGACCTTCTCCAGCAGCAGCGCGGCCTGCGCCTTCTCCGTCCGCTTACTGGACGTGAGCAGCGCGGTGAGCTCGCGGTCCACGACCCGGGAGACGATGCCGCGCACTGCGGAGGTGCCCAGCACCTCCTTGGTCTGGCCCTCGAACTGCGGCTCGGCCAACCGGACGGTGACGACAGCCGTCATCCCCTCCAGGATGTCGTCCTTCTCCAGGCGGTCGTCTTTGCTGTTGAACTTCAAGCGGCGCGCGTTGTCGCCCACCACCTGCCGGAACGACTTGACCAGCGCCTGCTCGAACCCGGCGACGTGGGTGCCGCCTTTCGGCGTGGCAATGATGTTGACGAAGGAGCGCAGCTCGGTGTCGTAGCCGGTCCCCCAGCGCAGCGCGACGTCGACCACACACTCCCGCTCCACCTCGGTGGGCGTCATGTGGCCGCGAGAGTCCAGGACGGGAACGGTCTCGCGGAAATGATCGGTGCCGAGCAGCCGCCAGACGTCAGTTACAGGCTCGTCGGTGGCGAGGAACTCCACGAACTCCGCGATCCCGCCGTCGTGCAGGAACCGCTCCTCGTGCACGCCATGCTCGCCAGGAGTCCCCGGCAGGCGGCGCTCGTCACGCAGGACGATTTCCAGCCCGGGCACCAGGTAACTGGTCTGCCGTGCCCGCGTCACCAGCTCGTCGTAGGAGAACGCGGCGTCCTTCAGGAAGATCTGCCGGTCGGCCCAGTAGCGCACCCGGGTTCCGGTGACACCGCGTTTGACCTTGCCGATGATGTGCAGTTCGGAGCTGCTGACGAACGGCGTGAACGACGCATCCGGGTGCTTCGGCCCGGTATCGGCGAACGACCCTGGCTCGCCGCGCCGGAAGCTCATGACATGTGTGCTGCCGCCGCGGTCAACCTCGACGTCCAGCCGCGCTGACAGCGCGTTGACGACGCTCGCGCCGACGCCGTGCAGGCCGCCGGACGCGGTGTACGACCCCCCGCCGAACTTTCCGCCGGCGTGCAGCTTGGTGAAGACCACCTCGACGCCTGTCAGCCCCGTTTTCGGCTCGACGTCGACCGGGATGCCCCGCCCGTCGTCGATCACCTCCACCGAGCCGTCGGCGCGCAGGATCACCGAGATGCCGTGGCAGTGACCCGCCAGCGCCTCGTCGACCGAGTTGTCGATGATCTCCCAGAGGCAATGCATCAGGCCGCGGGAGTCGGTCGACCCGACATACATGCCGGGCCGCTTACGAACCGCCTCCAGCCCCTCCAGGACCGACAGGTGACGGGCCGTGTAGTCCGAGGCCGGCGCAGTGCGACCCGCCCGACCTGAGTCGCGCCCGCTGGTTCGGGCCGCGCGGGCCTGCCCCGGCGTGGTGTCGGTCGGATGCACGGCCACGGTCAGGCGTCCTCCTCGAGTGACGGTCGTGTGGCAGGTTACCTGCGCGCATCCGGCGCGTCGGTGCGCCGCGCCGGGCTGTGCCCCGGACGTGATCACGGCGCGCAACCGAGCCGTGGACGTTCCGCGGGCCGTCGTCACGCACGGCTTCGCGGAGAGCGAACGCACTGCGGACCGCAGGGCCGGGAACGTTCGCGACTGGTTCACTGTTCTCACAGTGTCACCGATGCCCAGTGTCCCGTGAGGTGTCGGCGGACGCCAAAGAAGTCACCGCCGTAGCCGCGCGATCGAGGAGGTCAGGACGTGGCAGCTGCCATAGCACCAGAAGCTCTGACCGCGGCAGACCGCTGCGACCGGTGTGGCGCCCGGGCCTACATCCGCGTCACCCTTCCCGGCGGCGGAGAGTTGTTGTTCTGCGTGCATCACGGCCGTGCGCACCAGTCGGCGCTGCGCGCCGCAGAGGCCGACATCCAGGACGAGTCGCACGCACTTGAGGCGAAGGCCAGCGCTCCCGAGGGGGAGCGCTGATCACGCCGGCAATGCCGCCCCCGCCCGCTCTGGTCCAGGCCATCCAGATTCAGCCCGCCCTGACCCCAGGCCGTCCTGACCCAGTCCGCTTTGAGCCCAGCCCGCTCTGACCCAGTCCGCTTTAAGCCCAGGCCACTCTGACCCAGGCCGCCTTTAAGCCCAGGCCACTCTGACCCAGGCCGCTCTGACCCAGTCCGCTTTAAGCCCAGGCCACTCTGACCCAGGCCGCTCTGACCCAGCCCGCTCTGACCGGGGGCACTCTGACCGGGGCACTGATCCGGCGTAGCCTCCCGACGTGACGCAAACCACGCTCGCGGCGACCATCATGATCGCGGTGGGTCTGGTGGGCATCGTGCTGCCCATCCTGCCTGGGCTGGTGCTGGTCTGGGGCGGGGTCGCGGTGTGGGCCTTCGGACGGCAGGACGTCGTCGGCTGGGTGACGCTCGGCATCGCCACCGCGATCGTGGCGGCCGGAACCGTCGTGAAGTACGCAATTCCCGGCCGCCGCCTGCGCGAGGGAGGCGTTCCCTGGCTCACCCTGGCCGCGGGTGCTGCGCTCGGCGTCGTCGGATTCTTCGTGATCCCCGTGGTCGGCCTGGTGGTCGGCTTCGTGCTCGGGGTCTATCTTGCGGAGCTGGGCAGGCTCCGGACCCACAATGCGGCGTGGCCGTCCACGAAGCGAGCGCTCGCCGCCGTGGGCTGGAGCATCCTCATCGAACTCGTCACCGGGCTGATCGTCGCCGTCGGCTGGGGCGTGACCGCGGCCCTCGCCTAGGCGGCTAGTCGAGGTAGTCGCGCAGCACCTGCGAGCGGCTCGGGTGGCGCAGCTTCGACATCGTCTTGGACTCGATCTGGCGGATCCGCTCGCGGGTCACGCCGTACACCTTGCCGATCTCGTCGAGCGTCTTCGGCTGCCCGTCGGTCAGCCCGAACCGCATCGACACCACGCCCGCCTCGCGCTCCGACAGCGTGTCGAGCACCGAGTGCAACTGCTCCTGCAGCAGCGTGAACGACACGGCGTCGGCCGGAACCACGGCCTCGGAGTCCTCGATCAGATCGCCGAACTCGCTGTCGCCGTCCTCGCCGAGGGGGGTGTGCAGCGAAATGGGTTCACGGCCGTACTTCTGGACCTCGATGACCTTCTCCGGGGTCATGTCGAGCTCCTTGGCCAGCTCCTCCGGCGTCGGTTCGCGGCCGAGGTCCTGCAGCATCTGGCGCTGGACCCGGGCCAGCTTGTTGATGACCTCGACCATGTGGACCGGGATGCGGATCGTCCGTGCCTGGTCGGCCATCGCGCGGGTGATCGCCTGCCGGATCCACCAGGTGGCATACGTCGAGAACTTGTAGCCCTTGGTGTAGTCGAACTTCTCGACGGCGCGGATCAGGCCGAGGTTGCCTTCCTGGATGAGATCCAGGAAGAGCATGCCGCGCCCGGTGTAGCGCTTCGCGAGGCTGACGACGAGGCGGAGGTTGGCTTCCAGCAGGTGGTTCTTGGCGCGGCGGCCGTCCTCGGCGATCCAGAACAGCTCGCGCCGCAGCTTGGGGTCGAGCTTCTCGCCGGAGTTCAGCTTCTCCTCGGCGAAGAGCCCCGCCTCGATCCGCTTGGCGAGCTCCACCTCCTGCTCGGCGTTGAGCAGGGCAACCTTGCCGATCTGCTTGAGGTAGTCCTTGACCGGATCGGCCGTGGCACCGGCAGTGGCCACCTGCTGGGCCGGGGCATCGTCGTCGTCGTCGGAGAGGACGAAGGCGTCCTCGCCCTCCTCCACTTTGGCGGCCTCGACCTCCGCCTCCTCGGTGATCTCGGCCTCGACCTCGGCCGCCTCTTCGAGGTCCTCGATGGCCAGGTCGCCGTCCTCGGCGTCCTCTGTCAGCGGCTCGGCATCTTCCGTGATGTCGGCCACCTCGACGTCCTCGTCGCCGCCGGCGGGGCCCGCCAGGTCCGCGAGATCCTCGTCGACGTCCTCGACGTCGTCGGCAACAGCCGTCCCGTCGGTGGGTGCAGCCCCGTTGGCGTCGCCCTTCGCCTCCTTGCCATCGGCCTTTGCGCTCTTGGTGGCCTTGGCCTCATCCGCGTCCTTCTTGGCCGGCCGCGCGGGCTTACCCGTCGGCGCCTTGGCCGTGGTGGCCGCACGCGGGGCAGCGGCCGCCAGCACGCGCCGGGGCTCGCCCTGCTGGGGCACCTCGATGGTCACTCCGGCTTCGTCCAGCGCGCGCAGCACCCGACGCATGCGGGCCATCGGGACCGCCGCCAGTTCGCAGGCCGCGCGAACGGCGGACGCATCCACGCTGCCGTGTGCTGTACCGACGGTGAGCAGTTCCTGCAGAGCAGGGTGGTCGAACTCGGCGGGAAGACGCCGGGAGGTCGGAACCGACGACACGGACAACCTTTCGTCGTATAGCCATGGACGCTCGCGAGGTCGCCTCGCGACCACGTAACGGATAGGTGACAAAAACGTCTAACGCATGGAGCGGGTGGATGATGCCCGCGCACCCGTCACTGCCGATGTCCCCTCATCAACTTCTCATTGTTGCACGACAGGGGCTCCCCTGCGTCAAAGTGTAGCTGCGCTCAAGGGGCACTCTTCGCAGCGGCCTTTACTGAGCGCTTGTATTCACGCACCTTCTGTAGCGAGGCCTCGTCAATGACGTCAGCCACGGACCGGTATCCGGGCAGCCCGTAGTCCCCCGCCGCAGTCTCCCAGCCGTCCGGCCGCACACCCAGTTGCTTCCCGAGCAGGGCCACGAAGATCTTCGCCTTCTGCTGCCCGAAGCCGGGTAGATCAGTGAGGCGGGTCACCAGCTCACGGCCGGAGGCGACGTCCCGCCAGATCGCCCCGGCATCGCCGTCGTAGTGGCCGGTGACATGGGAGGCCAGCGCCTGCACCCGCTCGCCCATGGAGCGGGGGAACCGGTGAACGGCGGGCGGGCCGGCCATGACCCGGGCGAACGTCTCGGGATCGGCGGACGCTACGGCGGCCGGGTCCAGCGCGGACAGACCCAGCCGTTCGGCGATCAGCGCCGGACCGGCGAACGCCTTCTCCATCGGGATCCGCTGATCCAGCAGCATGCCCGTGAGCAGGGCGAACGGGTCACGTGAGAGCAGCTCATCGGCCTTCTCGTCGTGCGCCAAGTGCAACGTCGTCCCGGTCATGAGCGTCTCCCGTCACCTGCTTTGACTGCGAGCACGGGGCACGGCGAGTCGAGAAGGACCCGCTGCGCCTTGTCACCAAGGATCAGCTTGCCGACCGGCGAGCGTCGGCGTAGCCCGATGACGATCACTTCGGCCGCCTCGTCCTCGGCGGCGCGCAGGATGTCACCGACAGGGTCCCGGCCCTCTCGAAGGTCGCGGACCTCGGTCTCGATCCCGCCGGATCCCAGTTCGCCCAGCACCGCTTGCAGGTCATCGTCCGGCTCGGCCGGGCGTGGATCCTTGCTCTTGAACGAGCGGACGACGACGAGCCCGACGCCGCGCAGCCGACACTCCACGGCGGCTTGCCGCAATGCCGCCCTGCCTTCGGGTGTCGGGACGTACCCCACGACGACCGCCATCCCGACCTCCTCCGCCGGGCCCCGGCTACGGCCAGTTCACCGTAGACGTGCCGTAGCGGACGGTACCCGATGTGCCGGACACCCGCCGTGAACGGTCGCCCGTACCGTGGAGGCATGGCGGCGACCGACGGCAACGGCTGGGTGGACTGCCGTTGCGGTCACCGGCACTGGGGCCGGTACGGAGCCGCCGGCCTGCTGCTCATTCGCGACGGCCCGCTCGTGCATGACGGCCCGCTCGTGCACGACGGCCCGCTCGTGCATGACGGCCCGCTCGTGCATGACGGCCCGCTCGTGCACGACGGCCCGCCTGTCCACGTCGGCTTCATACGCACCGGTCCGGTGGCCGCGCCGGAGGTGCTTCTTCAGCTTCGCGCGTCGTGGACCCACGAAGGCGGCCGCTGGGGGCTGCTCGGCGGGGCGCGGGACAGCCACGAGGGCGTCGAGCAGGCGGCGCTGCGCGAGGCCGCGGAGGAGGGCGGGGTCGAGCCGGGCGCGGTCGAGGTGCTCGGCGTGCTCACCGGCGTCGACCATGTCGACTGGCGCTACACGTACGTCCTCGGGATCGCCCGGGCCGCGCTGCAGCCGCGGCCGATGACCGCCGAGAGCGACGAGTTGCGCTGGGTGCCGTTGCCCGACGTGCCCACCCTCCCGCTGCACCACGGCCTCTACAGCGCCTGGCCCGGCCTCACGTCCGGGATCAACGCCGCACTGGCCGACGCCTGAAGCAGGTCCCCGACGATCTCGCCCACCGCCGCGCTCTCGACCAGGAATCCGTCGTGCCCGTACGGCGAGTTGATGACGCGGAGCGGCGTGCAGTCTGCGATGCCCGCAGCGATCTCGGTGTTGAGCTCCACCGGATAGAGCCGGTCGGAGTCGATGGCCGCGACCGCGGTGCGGGCCGTGATCCGGCGCAGGGCCGCCGCCACGCCGCCGCGCCCGCGGCCGACGTCGTGCGAGTTCATCGCCTCGGTCAGCACGACGTAGGAGTTGGCATCGAATCGGTACACCAGCTTCTCGGCGTGGTGGTCAAGATAGGACTCGACGGCGTACCGGCCACCTCCGCCGAGCGGATCCTCCGCCTGCTGCGGCTTGCGGCCGAAGCGAAGGTTCAGTTCCTGCGGCGAGCGGTACGTCGTGTGTGCGATACGCCGGGCGACGCCCATCCCCAAGTGCGGCCCCTGACCCGGTGCGGCGTCGTAGTAGTCGCCGCCCCGGAAGGCCGGATCGGACCGGATGGCCGCCAACTGGGCGGCGCACCAGGCGATCTGGTCGCCCGTGGCGTACGCGCTCGAGGCGAGGATCAGCAGCCGCTCCACGCGATGCGGCTGCATGATGGCCCACTCCAGGGCCCGCATGCCGCCCATCGACCCGCCGAGGACGAGCGCCCACCGCCGCAGGCCGAGCACATCGGCCAGCGCCGCCTCGGCGTCCACCTGGTCGCGGGTGGTGATGAACGGGAAGCGACTGCCGTACGGCCGACCATCCACTGCGGCCGTGGACGGACCCGTCGTCCCCTGACAGCCACCGAGCACGTTCGGGGCGACGACGAACCAGCGGTCGGTGTCCAGCGGCCGGCCGGGCCCGATCAGGCCCTGCCACCAGCCCGGCGTCGGATGACCCGGACCGGCGTCCCCCACCACGTGGCTGTCGCCGGTCAGCGCGTGCAGCACGAGTACGGCGTTGTCGCCGTTCGGCGACAGCTGACCCCAGGTCTCGTACGCCATCCGTATCCCGGTCAGGCGCCCGCCACGTTCCAGATCGAGGTTGCCGACGTCTGCGAATCGGCGGCGTCCGGGGTGGTCCCCGTCCCGCCATGCGCCCGAGGCAGGCGGCAGCGTGGGACGGGGCGCCGGAGTCGGTGTGGTCATCAGTCGGCCTTCGCCGCCCGGAAGCCGGCCTCGAGGTCGGCCAGGATGTCGGCGATATTCTCCAGCCCCACCGACAGGCGCACCAGCCCCGGCGTGACGCCCGTGGACCGCTGCTCCTCCTCCGAGAGCTGGCTGTGCGTGGTGGACGCGGGGTGAATCACCAGACTGCGCACGTCGCCGATGTTCGCCACGTGACTGTGCAACTCAAGAGCGTCCACGAACCGTTTACCCGCCTCGACGCCACCCTTGATGTCGAACGCGACGACGGCGCCCGTGCCCTGGGGGGCGTACTTGCGGCCGCGGCCGTACCAGGGGCTGCTCGGCAGCCCGGCGTACGCCACGCTCTCGACCTCATCACGCGCCTGCAGCCACTGTGCGACCTTCGTGGCGTTCTCCACATGCCGCTCGACGCGCAGGCTGAGCGTCTCGAGGCCCTGAGCCAGCAGGAAGGCGTTGAACGGTGAGGCGGCCGGGCCCAAGTCACGCAGCAGGTGGACCCGTGTCTTGAGGATGTACGCCAGATTGGCGCCGAGCGGACTGCCCACGCCGAGGTCGCGCGCGTAGACCAGGCCGTGATAGCTCGGATCCGGCTCGTTGAACCCGGGGAACCGTTCCGGGTCGGCGCCGTAGTCGAAACGCCCCCCATCCACGATCACACCGCCGATCGAGGTGCCGTGGCCGCCCAGGTACTTCGTCGTGGAGTGAACGACCACGTCCGCGCCCCACTCCAGCGGACGCAACAGGTACGGCGTCGCGACGGTGTTGTCCACGATCAGCGGGACACCGACCTCGTGGGCGACGCCGGCGACGGCCTCGATGTCGAGGATGTCCTGCTTGGGGTTGGAGATCGATTCCCCGAAGAAGGCCTTCGTGGTGGGCCGGACGGCGGCCCGCCATGAGGCAAGGTCGTCAGGGTCGGTGACGAAGCTGACCTCGATGCCCAGTCGCGGAAGCGTGTAGTGGAACAGGTTATACGTACCGCCGTACAGACTCGGGCTGGACACGATGTGGTCCCCGGCGTGGGCGATGTTGAGGATCGCCAGGCTCTCGGCGGCCTGACCGCTGGCGACGAAGAGGGCGGCCACACCACCTTCGAGGTTCGCGATGCGCTCCTCCACCACCGCGTTCGTGGGGTTCATGATGCGGGTGTAGATGTTGCCGAACTCGCTCAGCCCGAACAGGTTCGCCGCGTGGTTCGTATCCCGGAACACGTACGACGTCGTCTGGTAGATCGGCAGAGCGCGTGCCCCCGTCGCCTCGTCGGGGGTCTGGCCGGCATGGATCTGGCGAGTCTCGAACGACCATCCGCTACTCACGGTGATTCCTCCATGGATCGGGGGCGGACACGGGCATGTCCACCCGGCGGGCAGTGCCCGCGCACAACGGTCACGCGTCGACGGAGGGTCGACCGCGCTTGCCTCCGCCCGTCGGCGTCAGCCAGGTCATCACCCGGGGCACCCCACCGCGGTAGGAGGGTTGCCGGTCAGCAAGCCGGGGCTACACGCTGACGCTCATGACCTGGATCGAGACTAGATCAGGTTCGTCGGACTCGGCAGCAGCATCTCAGTATTCGAAATACGTGTCCCACATATCACCCCTTCGACGCCGCTGGAATCCGCACCCACGGCGGCGGCACGAGGGCCTCCAGAAGGTCCCCCACCAGCCGGCCCAATGTGTTATCCGGCTGATCCTGGACGGCACGCTCGACGAGCAGCCGAGCCCGGGCGCCGTCTCCGCTGTACCACGCCAGCCAGGCCAAGACGGCGAGGGCCGGACCGCGATGCCCGGCGGGACCGTGCCGCGCGGCCGCCGCGAGCACGGCACGTGCCCGGGCCAGCCGGTCGGCATCCGGTGGCTTCGCGAGCAACCGCCACATGTCCGCCACGCCGCCCTGATCGAACAACGCGCAGGCCTCCTCGAAGGACTGCGGCTCCAGCAGGACGTCGATCTCGTCCGGCGGCGACTCCACGGCGGTGACCAGGACGGCGTCCCGCAGCGGCAGGTCGTCCAGGGCCACGGCGAGCCGCCGGGCAGCCGAGGGCTCGATGGCGCCGGCGTCGAGCGCCGTAAGCCAATCCCGCCACCACGATCGTCGGGCGGTCAGCACGTCGAGGCCCTCCGCGCCGATGCCCGCAGGACCTACGCCAACGACGGGAGTCTCCACGCCCGGCTCTGGAGCCTCTCCGCCGACCGTCCCAGCTGGGACGACGTCGGCCACCAACTCCTGCTCGCTCCTCGCCACCGTGTCACCGGCCAGAACGAACTCCGCTGCTACCGCGCTCGACATGACCGCGTCCAGCGGCGTCCCCCCGGGCGGGCAGCACGTGGCGTCGGCGCACCGTAATGATCGGAAGGCGGTCGCCGTCACGCCGAGCAGATCGACGACCTCGACGCCACGGCGACGCAATGCGTGCAGGAGTGGCCCGACCAGCCGGGGACGCCGGACAAATATCTGCTCCTCCATGACGAGAACCAGGACAGATCGCGCCCCTCCGCGCATCACCGTGCCGGTCAGGCGCGAGGCCATCGCCTGCAGGTCGCGTCGCCGGACGTCGGCCGGCGGCAGGTCGGCGCGCATCAGCAGCCCGCTGCGGAGGCGGGGCCCTTCCAAGCCGACGAGGACGATGCTGTCCCGAGGGCGATATCCGAGTTGGAACCAGACGAGGGCGATGACATCGGCGGGACCCGCGTTGGCGACCGTTTTCATGCCGCCAGCGTGGCGCCGACGCACGGCTCACAGCCGCCGCACGCCAAATCTGTGGACAGTGGGACGAAACGCTCGCCTGTGGACTACTCGAGCAAGATCACGCAGCGTGGTGTGGTTCACCGCGACCGCGGTCGCCGCGGACGACCTCGCCCGGCACGACTCGCCCGGCGGCTGCTTCCCAATCCAGGAACGCGTCGGTCTCGGCCAGCAGCGTCCCGGCCAGCCACGCCATGACCAGCGCGTCGTCGCCCAGGCCGAAGACGGTGAGCACCAGCTCCGGCATCAGGTCGACCGGAGCGATCACGTACACGACAGCCAGCACCATCAACGCCAGCTTGCCGCGTCGCAGGTGGGGGTACCGCCCCGTGAAGGCCGCGCGGAGCAGGCGTGGCACGGCGGACGTACGCGTCGCAAGAGACGGCGCACCAGGGCGCGTGGCACCCCGCAGTGCCGCCCACAGCGCGCGGAACGCTGTGATCCGGCGGACGGTCGTCGCAGGCCTGGCGTTCATGGGCACCTCCCGCGCAGGCTCGTGAGCCGAATCGTGAGCCGGTCGACGTCGGGGCCAGTGTCCCGCCGCAACGCGGCGTCCGCACGAGAACGTGCACCGTCCCGCGCGCGTTCCCAAGCGACAGGCCCCAGAGAGCCTGCTGCGACATGGCCTGGATGATCGGGTCCAGCGGCGCGCTCTGAGCCGCTATCCCCGTGATCACGGGGACGACCCGGCCCGCTTGATCAGATGGACGTGTGCATGATCAGAGGGACAGAGTTGCTGTGATCATGGCCTCCGCGCAGCGCGAACGTCCCTCTGATCACGGCAATGTCCCCGTGATCAAGGAAGCGTCCCCTTGATCAACGCAAGTGCCGCGCAGCGCCGAAGCGGAGATCTGAAACACGCTTTAGAAGTCCCGGAAGCAGGGGCCGCCGGACAGCGCCGCCAGGCCGCGCCGGTCGCCGTCACCCAGCTCACCCGCATCGGTCGGCCTGCGGAACATCAGCTCATGCGGGTCGTCGACGTGGTCCAGACCCGCGAGATGCCCGAACTCGTGCGTAACGACGGCGTCCATCCGTCGCCGCCCATCCGGCCAGTCGATGAGATCGCCGAGGTACTTGCGGTTGAGCAGCACGACCCCCGAGACGTAACGCTGCGTGCCGCGCTCGTCCCCGGCGACGGGGTTCGGGCCAGCCAGCCCCGCATACCCGGACATCTCGGAATATTCGTCGGGGTCGGTCCAGGCCACCAGCACCGGAGACCAGCGCCACCCGTATCGACGGGGATCCATCGCTGGCCGTTCGGGACGCGGGGCTTCGGCCGTGACACCGTCGTAGACGAAGCGGAACCCGGTCAGTTGCTCGATTCGGGCGATGGCGGTCCGTACAGCGGCCTCGCCCTGCGGCGGCGCCCCGTCCGCCCGTAACACCCAGTGGATGGGCCGGCAGGGATCCCAGCGGACCGGCCGGCCCGACGCGTCGTCCTGGACGCCGAGGAACCGAAAGCCGCCGCGGCCGGCCGGCGCGGTCGCCGGGCGGGCCAGCGGAACGGAGGAGGCGTCCGCGGGCAGCGGCGGGCGCGGGGACAGGTCCGGCCCCGAGCGCCCCACGACGCGGATCGCCGTCACCGTGAGCACGATGCTGATCACCGCAAGGGTGGCGATCAGCCCGACGACGGTGACCGGCCGAAGGCCCCAGACGCGGCGGCCGTCGTCGCCGGCCGCGTGGCGACGTCGACGCTGGGCCGGGACTCCTGCGACCGGCGGCGTCTCGGAATGCGCCGAGCGCAGCCGCAGCATCTCCACGGCTCAGATCTCGACGGGCGGCGATCCGTGCTGGATCGCCCGGAGGAGTGCCGCCGTCGTTCAGCGGCACGATCCGCGGGTCCCCCATCCCAAGGCGCTCCGCTGCGTCCTCAACGGCACGATGTCCTCAACGGCGCGATGTCCTCAGCGGCACCATGTCCTCAACGGCACGATCCGCTGGACCCTCACCCCAGGACGGTCGCGTCCCCTCCGGACCGCTTTGCGGCGTACATCGCCTCGTCCGCCCGCCGAAGCCACGTCTCAGGATCGATCGGGTTGTCGCGAACGGCGACACCGACGCTTCCTGTCAGCGGCTTCTGCCCGTCGTATTCGACGTTGCGGATGGTTTCGCGCAGCCGGTCCGCCAGGGCGAGCGCGCGGTCGGGATCGAGCACCGCGACCACGACGAACTCGTCACCTCCCCAGCGGGCGACCATGTCGTCGAGCCGGGCCGCCTTCCGCAGCTCGATCGACACCAGCTGAAGCACGACATCCCCGGCCAGGTGCCCGTCGTTGTCGTTGACGTCCTTGAAGCCATCCAGATCGATGAGCAGCAAGGCGACGGAGTCGTCCGGCGGCCGGGCGGCCGCGTCGGAGATGGCAGTCGTGACGCCGCGCCGGTTGACCAGGCCGGTCAGCGGGTCGACCGAGGCCGCCTTGGCCAGCATCCGGCGTTCGTCAATGCCGCGCAGGATGTCGACGCGGGCGCGGAACAGCTCGGTCACCAGCGCTACGTCCGCCCCGAGTTGCTGCTCGGCCAACTCGACGAAGGCGGCGGTGCCCGAGCCCGGCAGCTCGCACCCGGGGTGCTCGGCGCGCATCACCTCGTAGGCCAGGATCAGCCGGTCGTCACCGTCGCGCCCGCTGCCCCGAACGCTGGCCAGTACCCGCTGACCCACGGTCGCCGCGTCGACGTGCCGCCCCATCCGCGCGAGTGCTCGCACCTTCGCGGCCGCCCAGAACAACTGGGCCGTTGTCGCCTCCGGGCCGCGGTCCATCACGTTACGGCAGTCCTCGATGAGGCGCAGAGCCTCCTCGGGGCCACCCACGATGGATTCAAAGAGTGCGGCCAGAACGGCGGCCTCGACCGAGACGACGTCATAGCTGCCCCACCCCGCCAAGGACTTGGCGCGCCGGATCTCCTGTACGGCCTGCGCCAGCAGCGTGGCGTCCGCGGCGTACGGCGCACACCGGGCGGCGCGCATGGCCTGGACGGCGTGCTCGAACGCCAGGTTGCTCCATCGGGAGACCCGCTGATGCCGCGGCAGGGCATCCTCGACGGTGGCCAGCCGTTCCTCGATCCGCCGCGCCTCGTCGGACACCCCGGAGAGGCGCAGCGCTACCGCGAGCGCGCCCAGGGCCACTTGCACGTCGGGGTCCTGCAGGTCGCGCATGACGGGTTCCAGCGCGGCGGCATGCGCCAGCTGCTCCACGGCCTGTTCCAGCTGCCCCTCGCGACGGAGTAGCTCCACGAGCAGGGCCCGGGCCTGCAGTCCTGCGGCCTGCAGGCCGAGATCGCGGCACAACGCCGTCAGGTCGCGGGCAACGCGCACAGCTGTCGCGTTGTCACCCAGCATGAGGAGCGAGATGGCCTGGGCGTAGAGCGCGGTGACCCGGACCCGCGGCTCCAGGCCGCGCTCCAGGGCGGCTTCGACCTCGGTCAGAACCTGCGCCGCCTCGCCGTCCTGGGCCCGGACCACCCAGTTGCGTCCCTCGCCCCGAGCGTCCGGCTCGACCTTGGAGAGAGCCTCCTGGCCGGACTCGCGGGAGTGCATGCGCGGTCCTCCTCCCCGTCCGGCCCCGGCGGGCCACCTGCGTGCGCTGCACGACGAACCGCTCCGTTACCAGTCCGCGCCCGAAATGTTCTCATTCATCGCCCGGCTCTGTCTCGATGAGATGCCAAATGCCAGGATGGCCCGGCCGTGCGAGGTGGCCCTGACGCCCATCTACCAGCCACCACCGAGACAGATGAACGGTGCGTCCGGCCGGCCGTCCAGAGCACGGGTCAGCGCGACGGACGGCGCGTCCCCGGCACGCAGGCAGCGGTGATAGTCGACGACAACGTCGCAGGCGACGTCGTCGTTGACGCGGGCGACGCTCGCCAGGACGGAGTCCACGCCGGCGTGCAGCAGGGCAGCCGTCATCCCGAGCACCTCGTCGCCCGGTCGCGAGACGACCATGCCCAGATCGCAGGCGGAGAGCACCACGTGCCGGGGAGCCGGGACCAGCCGGACCATGTCGTAGCCGAAGAGCGGGCCGTCCGCGAGCCGTAACGAGGAGAAGAGCGGGTTGGCGCTCTCGTGGTGGCCGTGGGCGGCCACGTGCACGAGGGACGCACCGGCCGCCGCCCGGACGAGCGCGTCGCCGGTGGCCGCCGGTCCGCTCAGCACCTGCGTCCCCCGCCACAGACCGCCGACGTCGCGGATCTCGTCGTCGGCGCGCGCCAGGTCCGGACCGGCGGCGACGACCGCTCGGCCGGTGAACTCGCCCGGTGCGGGTGAATGGCACCAGGCGGTCGCGGACCGGGCCACGGCGACCGGGCGGCCGGACAGCCCCGGCAACGTGGTCCAGGGCACGGCCACGAGCGCTCCGGCGGGGACGAGCACCACCGGTCCGTCGCCGGTCGACGTGGCCAGCGGGCGCCAGAGCAGGTCGTCCAGCGCCGTCATTCCCCGGGCGAGGCTTCGGGTGACGGCCTGCCGCAAGCCTGGTGGGTAGCCACGGACAGCAAGAGCGTCCAGGTCGGCGCTGACACGACGCATCGCTTCGAGGACGTCCGCCGCGGCGCCCAATCGAAGCACCGTCGTCCCACGTGGACCGATGACCAGGGCATGGACGACGCCGTCCAGCAGGATGTGCGCGACCAGGACGCCGTTCGGGCCGCGCGCCCGGAGCGTCTCGCGGACGGCGCCGAGACTCGCCGGCCGCTCCACCTCGCCGGGGCCGGGCGCGTACCAGGACCTCTGCCGGACACGGCGCTCCAGATCCGCGCGACGGGCACGCAGCCCCGGATCGTCATCGCCCGCGAGCTCGGCCTCCCGAAGGCGGATCCGGACCAGGCGCAGTTCCTGGAGTAGCTGTGCGGCCTCGGGGTCGTCCGGGGGGCGGACCGGCGGAAGGCGGGAGGCCAGCGCGCGGCCCTGCTCGGCCCAGGAGTAGACGGCAGACGGCCGGCCGGAAGCCAACGCCTCGGCCAGGCCCGCCCGGACCAGTGCCCAGCCGTGCCGGACCACGGCAGTCTGAACGTCGAGGCTGCCGAAGGACGCCTGGTAGCGGTGCAGGTCGCGCAGGCCGGCCCGGCGTTCGGCGTCGGCGCGGCGAGGCCGGCCGGTCGCCGCGGCGATGTCCGCCCGAACCCCGCTCGCCTGCAGTCGCGTGGTGATGCGGTGCCCCGAACGGCGCGCGGAGCCGCGGACCGACCACGCCGTCGCCTCCTCCAGCGCGCCCGCTCGCAGGAACGCCCGGGCGGCCGTCAGCGCGGCGACGGCCGCGTCGTCCACCAGACCGGCCGTATGCAGGACCTCACGGACCTCGGCGCATCGTTGCGCGAGCTCGAGGGGACGGCGGTCGGCGGCGAGCCGGGCCTGCAGGCCGATGAGCTCCGCCACCAGCGCCCAGCCGGTGCTGCCCCGACGAGCGAAGCCACGGCGAGCGCGCCCGGCCAGTCGCGCGGCATCCGCGAACCGCTCCTCGACGAGCGCGATCTGGGCCCGGACGGCCTCCGCCTCCGCCCGGTCCTGATACATGCGAAGCTGCGCGAACCCGGTGACCGCCTGGCTCAGCTCGGAATCCGCCTCGGCGAACAGGCCCGCGGCGAGCAGGGCGTCGGCGCGCATCAGCCGGACCTCGGCGACGAGGCCCGGTGCCGCGAGCTCGGGATCGGACTGCACCTGGGCGAACCCCGACAAGGCGCGGGGGATGTCTGCGGCGACGTAGTCCACGTAGGCGAGGTTGTTGCGGGCCTTGAGCCGCCGCAGGGCGTCGCCCGCGGCATCCGCGAGCAGGACGCACTGCGCGTAGTCGGCGCGTGCCGCTTGCAGGTGGCCCATCGCGAGGTGGAACGATCCGCGATTCAGCAGCAGCACGAACAGCTCTCGCGGGTCCTCCTGCATCCGCCGGGCGGCTTCGTCGAACGCCCGACCCGCTTCGACGTGCCGTCCGGAGCGCTGCAGGATGTGGGCCCGCTGACTGGAGACCATTCCGAAAAGGGGATCCGCGGAGCTGAGGGTGCTCTCGAGATCCTGCAGGATGGCCAGGCCCTCGGCGATGTTGCCCAGCTCGGCGCGAAGGTCGGCCAGGCTGATCAGCACCCGGCCTCGAGTCAGCTCCCCGGCGTCTGCCCCGCGGTCCAGTCCGGCCAAGACGTCGCGCATCAGCCGTTCGGCTTCGGCCCGCTTGTACTCGGTTGCCAGGCGACGTGCGCGGAGGTAGGTGCGTTCCAGCGCTGACTGCACGGCACGAGCCGGTGGAGCAGTGGAGGTCAAACCTGGAACGCAGGGGTGACGACGGGCAGGCGCAGGGTGGTCTGCGCGCCCTGGGTGGGGTGGAAGACCAACTGGACCAGACCGCGCGGGATGCCGCCTAGCGCGAACCTGCCGTCCTCGTCGGCGTCCGCCTCGCGTGCGGTGTCCCCACCGGCTCGCAGCTCCACGTGCAATCCGGCACCGTTGTCGATCCAGCCGTCCAACCGCACCTCGTCACCCGCATCGTCACCGATGCTCACCATCACGGACAGGCTGGCGCTGCTGAACGTGACCGTCCGGACCCGCTCCTCACCGCGGGCGCCGACCAGTTCGTCGTTCATGCGCAACAACTCCACCTCGAGATCCTCCAGTTGGAGGGCGAAGCAGATCCGTTCGGCAAGGTCCCCGGGCACCGGATCGCGTCGTTCCCACATGCGGCGGACGGCATCCAGCACCGTCGCGTCGTCGAGTGCGCCTCCCGCACCGCCGTCGGCCGTCATGCCGTCCTCCAATCAACGTCGGCGAGCAGCGCTCGCAATTTGGCGAGGCAGCGTGCCCGGGTGGGGCCGATGCTGCCGACGGGCATCCCGAGCGCCTCGGACACGTCTGCGTAGTTCGGGCGTTCCACGAAGGCCACGATCCGCACCAGGTGCCGGCACCGCTCGGAAAGCCTCGCGACGGCTGTCCACAGCAGGTCGTCCCGGGATTCGCGGACGGCCGCACTCTCCGGGTCCTCGGCGTCACTCTCGCGGATGTCGAACAGTTCTGCGGGAGTAGGTTCGGCACGTCCGGCGGTCCGCGCCGATCGCCACGCCTCCCGCCGGGCTGTCACCGTCAGCCATCGCACGACGGCGCGGGGGTCGTCGATAGCCTCCGCGTTGCGGACCAGCGCGAGCCAGGTGTTCTGGACCACATCCTCCGCGGTCACGGGGTCGATCCGGTGCGCCCGCGCGACATGCCAGAGCGTTGGCGTCATCAGGCGCACCAGGCGATCCAGCGCCTCTCGTTCGCCGGCCCGGTAGGCGGCGAAGTGCTCGGCGGCGACGACCCACACGTCCCGGGCGGACGCGCTGGGCGGCGCCGACCCTCGCCCGCGCGTCGCTTCCACCGGGTCATTCACCGCCTGCGTCGGGAGGTCGACGGTGTCGTTCACGAGGACCTGATTCCGGTCACCTGGGTCACCGCATCCCAACCCCGAACCAGCGCGGCGGCTCGGGTGCTGTCGCCGAGCGGGTAATCCCCGCACTCGCTCGCCGTGAGCAGCTGTGCGGCGATCTTCGCCGCAATCCACGGTGCTGAGAACGACGTCCCGCTCCACACCCCGAAGCCGCCCGTGTAGTCCTCGGGGTCGACGTCGGCGCGAGGACGAGCGGAGGGCGAGTCGCCCGGCAGTTGCTTGGGGAACTCTGACAACGGTTCGGTACCCGTGCGGAATGGCGGCAGGGTGCTGACGATCAGGCCGCCCGGCCCCCACGCGGTGATCCAGTCCCCCGAGTTGCTGAACAAGGCCACGGACCCGTCCGGATTCAGGGCGCCGACGCTGACGACCGGCACGACATCGGGCGATCCGTAGGTACCCCGGACAGGCGTGAAGACGGCCGGCACAGTGGGCCGCGTCGTGGACTCGTTCCCCGCCGCGACCACTACGGGGATGCCCAGGCGGCCGAACCCTTCGATGACGTTTCGCAGCACGGCGTCCTGGGCGGCCTGTTGCGGCGTCTCGTGGTAGTAGCCGACGGACAGGGAGACGACGTCGACGGCCTGTCCTTCCTGCCCTCCGCTGACGACGTGCCGCGTCGCGAGCGTCAGCAGTTCACCGAGGGCTCGAATGAAGTCGCCTTCGGGGACGACGCCCTCGGCCGTGATCACGGGGATGGGGATGATCATCGCATCTGGACACACCTGGCGGATCACGCCGGCGATGAAGGTTCCGTGGCCGGCGATCCAGTCCAGTCCACCGTCAAGGGGGCCCACCACGTCGCCCAGGCTGTCCGGATCGGGCTCCCCGGGAGCTCGGCCGATCGGCACGCCGTCGAGGGCCAGGTCGCGGACCACGATGTTCGGGTCGTCCAGCCAGTCGTGGTGGCCGCATCCCGTGTCCAGGACGGCCACGACCGGACGCCGGTCATTGACGTCCTGACGCGGAGGCTGCGGGAAGACCACGTTGACCGGCATGCGGGTCCGGCCGTTCATCAGATAGCCGGACGATCCCCCGCCGGGCCTGCCCGCCGGCTCTGTGATCGGGTGCGCTTCGGAGGACGGACGGATCGCGACCATCAGATGATCAATGCTCACGCCGGCGAATCTCTGGCGATCCTCGGCGCGCAGCCGCTGCATGATCTCCCAGGCGTTGGGCGGCGTCGCGAGGCCGTCCGTCCGTGGCGAGATGAGGACTGGGACGGGGACGTCGGCGACGTCCTGCTCGGCGAGATAGGCAGCGACCCCCAGGGCGCGCTCGTCCGCCGTGAGCCGGTAGCCGAGCTCGCCGACGACGTTTCCGATCCGGGTGAACTGATCAGCGCTGGACACCAGCGAGTACGGCACGAGCAGCCGGTTGGCGATGTACGGGGTGGAGCGCAGTTGCTGACCCGGGAACTGAATCGCAGTCGTCGGGTCCAGGACTCGAACGCCGAAACGGCGCTGGATCTCCGGCGCCGGATCAGTCGGATCCGCGTCACCCCATGGCGGGGACGACGGGTAGCCACCGTTGCCGCCGCCGTTTCCACCGTTGCCGCCACCGTTGCCGCCGTTCCCCCCGTTCGGGCTCCGCGTGACGTCGAGGCTCTCCGTACCCTCGGGACCGTCGGTGGGGTCGCCCCCCTGCATGGTCATGGGACCCTCCTCGTCCTGCGGAGTGACTCCGCGTCTGCTGAAGAGGCGCCGTAATCGCCGCCGATGTGCACGCTAGTGAACTTCCGCAACGGTCGGGAGCACGCCGGCAACGGCGAGTCAACGTCCATTCCCCGGCGGCGGGCAGCTGTCGCGCTGAGGGGTCGCCTGCCACTGGCCCTGGTTCTCACGTCCTGCAGGAGGCCGCCGCTGCGGTCACAGATACACCCGCTGTGGTCCACACGGTGCCGAACCACCACCGCCGCAGGAGACCGCCGTAGCAGCCGCCTCGAGAAATCTGCTCCCCGCTGTATCAGCCGCCCGCGGTCCGGCCTCCTGCCCCACGAACAACGACGACGGCATGCGTGGGCCACGGGGGCGCACGACGCCGGAAGCGTCCCGATCATCGCTCGGCGGAGGAGGGGCCCGCCGGAGGCGGTGATCGGGATACGTGGGGGCCGCGACCGGGGAGCCGGTCGCGGCCCCCGGCCAATTTGCCGCATTCGCATCGGCCGAACCATCCCGACCTGTCCGACCATGATCGAGTGTGCGCAGATTGCTGGTCGTGAGCGCTCACAGCCGACAATTCGCGCACACTCGATCATGGTCCAGCAACCGGGCCGTGATCACGCGTGCAGGTATCGCCGTCAGGCTTGCAACAGGACGAGCGGCGTCGTGGTCGGCTGGCGGGAACCGCCGGTCGGTTCGACGCTCAACGCCACCGCGTCGCCGGGCTCCAGACCCGTCACGGACCGGTCCCAGCTGCCGGCAGCGTTCGACCCACCGGGACCGAGGCCGGCCGACGAGATGTCGTTCTCACCGCGGACCCGCCACACCTGATACACCTTCCCGGCCGGCAGCCCCGGGACGCCGGTGGCCAGCACGACTCCCTCAGACCCGCGCACGACGAGCGTCGCCGTCCCGCCCGTGGCCAACCCCCGCGTCACCTTCCGCGACGAGGGATCGCCGATGATCGACGCCAGCTGGGCCGCGGACTGCTCAGCCTGCCGCGCGTCCTGGCGCTGCTGCCAGCCGTAGACCCCGCCGCCCACGGCACCGCCGAACAGCGCCACCGCGGCCGCCGCCGCCAGCACTCGTTGCGTCACCGGCCGCCGCCGTGCCTCGACCCGGCGCCGCCAGGCCTCCTGCTCGGCGGTGACGCCATCGGTGGCTCCGTCGGCCCTGGCAGCAGTCCCGTGCGACGGTGGCGGCGACTGCGGCGTGGAGCGTATCTCTGCCAACACGTGCGACCGCAACGATTCCGGCGGTGTGGCGGTGACTGCCGCCGCGAGCACGCCAGC
>Ga0081539_10001595_pt1 | contig 37384 bp, 36 predicted proteins | sample TabmetS4T2R2_FD_71023 | JGI IMG/M metagenome (GOLD analysis project Ga0081539, IMG submission 71023) | Tabebuia heterophylla rhizosphere microbial communities from the University of Puerto Rico - S4T2R2 | ecosystem: Host-associated > Plants > Roots > Rhizosphere ... | reverse complement strand
CCGGGTCGCCATCGCTCTCGCCGCGGGCGCCGCCTGGCTGGGCGGGAGCCTGCTCGCGACGGTCGGCGCGCTGGGGCTCGTCGCGGCCGGCGGGGTGCTGCTCGTCGCCGTGGCCCTGCCCCGCCTCGCCCGCGCCTGCGGTGTCGAGCCGGCCCGCGCCGCCTGGCTCGGTGTGTGCACGCCGCTCGTGGCCGTACACGCGGTCGCGGGCGCGCACCACGACGCCCTCCTCGCCGGCCTCGTGGTGGCCGGGTTGGCCGCCGCCGTGACCGGGAGACCCGCCGGCGCAGGCCTCGCGCTTGGACTGGCGGTCGCGGTCAAGGTGACCGCGGTGGTGGCGCTGCCGTTCGCGTTGCTGCTCCTGGCGCGTCCGGTGCGGCGATGGCTCCTCGCCGGTGTGGCCGGCGCCGCGTTCGCCGCCGCTTCGCTGGTGGGCGGGCTCGGCTGGGTCGGCGCCCTCGGCGGCGCCACCGACCAGACACAGTGGACATCCGTGCCGACCGGCGTCGGGATGAGCGTCGGGTACGTGCTGCGCGGTTTCGGCGCCGGCGAGGGCGCGGACGACGCGGTGCTCGCGGCGCGCCTCGCCGGCCTCGGCGTCCTCGCGCTCGTGCTCGCCGCGCTGGCGGCCGGCGCGTGGCGGCGGCGAGCCGACACCCAAGCCGTCGTGCTGCGCTGCGGCGCCGCACTCGCCGCACTCGCCCTGCTCTCGCCGATCTTCTATCCCTGGTACGCGCTCACCGCGCTGGCCGTGCTCGCCGCGGCGGCCGAGGCCCCGGTGCGCCGCTGGCTCGCGGTCGCCGCCGGCGCGCTCACCTTCCTCACGCTGCCGAACGGGCTGGGCGTGGCCGCGCTGACCAAGGCGCCCGGCGCGTTCCTCGACCTGGCGCTGGTGATCGCGGTCGGATGGCTCTGGCTGCGCCCGCAGGTGGCTGGCTCTTTGGTTCGATCGCTCGTGCGGCGCTAAAGGTGACGTCTTCCTCCGCCACCCCGAAACCCCGACTTCGTCGGCGGGGCGGCTGCGTCCAGACGCCACCGCGCCAACTCGCTCCTCACTAGGGTTCGCCCGGTCCTGGCGCGCCTCACTAGGGTTGGCCCGGTCCTGGCGCGCCTCACTAGGGTTGGCCCGGTCCTGGCGCGCCTCACTAGGGTTCGCCCGGTCCTGGCGCGCCGCGAAGGGTGACCGTCACCACCAGCCCGCCGCCCTCGCGCGGCCGGGCGGTGGCCTCGCCGCCGTGCGCACGGGCCACGGCGCGCACGATCGACAGGCCGAGGCCCGCGCCGGGTGCGGTGGGCCCAATCCGGTCGCCGTCGAGGCGGTGAAACGGCTCGAAGAGGCGGGAGACCTCGTACGACGGGACGACCGGCCCGGTGTTGCTGACCACGAGCACGGCCGTGCCGTCCGGGTGCGTGTCGCTCGTGATGCCGACCCAGCCGTCCGCCGGCACGTTGTACCGGATGCCGTTTTCCACGAGGTTCTGCACGAGGCGTTCCAGCAGCACCGGGTTGCCTGTCGTGGGGGCCGAGCCGGGCTCGGTGAGGATCGTGACCGAGCCCTGCTTCGCCTGCTCGGCCACGTGCTCGACGACGTCCGCGAGGTCCACATAGGAGCTTTCGGTCACCTCGCGCTCGGATCGGGCCAGCACCAGCAGCCCGTCCAGCAGCCGCTCGTGGCGACCGTTGATCTCCAGCAGCGTCTCGCCGAGCTGGCGCAGCTCCGGCGAGGCGGCCCGCCGGTGCACGGCCACCTCCAGCAGCGCCCGGTTGAGCGTGAGCGGCGTACGCAGCTCGTGCGAGGCGTTCGCGACGAACCGCCGCTGGCCGTCGAACGACCGGTCGAGCCGCTCCAGCATCACGTCGAAGGTGTCCGCGAGCTTCTTCAGCTCGTCGTGCGGGCCGTCCAGCGCGATCCGCTCGTGGAGACCGCTGCCCGCGGCGGGTGCGTCGGCGATCCGGGCGGCCGTCTCGGTCATCCGCTGCAGCGGCTGGAGCAGCCGGCCCGCGATCAGCCAGCCCAGCGCGGTCGCCGCGATACCGGCCATGAGCAGCGCGACGCCGCCCTGGGTGAGCAGCGCGTTCAGCGCGTCGTCCCAGGTGTCCCCCACGATCTTCGCCTGGAACTGGCCGCCGAGCCCGGGCCCGCCATCCGCCGGCGGGGGCACCTCCGTCGAACCCTGGAAGTTGGTTACCCGGTCGCCACCGCTCGGGATCCGCTGGGCGATCAGCGCGTAGGTGACGCCGAGCAGCAGCACGCCGGCGACGAGGAAGAGCCCGCCGTAGACGAGCGTGAGGCGGGCCCGGATGGTCAGCCGGGACCAGCGGAGACGTTTCATGGGCTTTTCATGGGATGCGGTACCCCACTCCCGGGTCGGTGAGCACGATCGGCGGGTCGCCGAGCTTGCGGCGCAGCTTGAGGATCGTCATCCGCACCGCGTGGGTGAACGGGTCGGCGTGCTCGTCCCACGCCTTCTCCAGCAGGTGCTCGGCGGAGACCGCGGCACCCTCGGCCCGCAGCAGCTCGGCCAGCACCGCGAACTCCTTCCGGGACAGCGGGACATACCGCCCGTCGCGGTACACCTCGCGGCGGTGCAGGTCGAGCCGGATGCCGGCGCGCTGGAGCACCGGCGGCGCGGCCGGGCGGGAGCGGCGGCCCAGCGCCACGACCCGGGCGGCGAGCTCCGGGAAGGCGAACGGCTTGGGCAGGTAGTCGTCCGCGCCGAGGCTCAGCCCGGACACCCGGTCGTCGATCCCGGCGGAGGCGGTGAGCATCAGCACCCGGACCGGGGACTCGCCGGCGACCACCGCGCGGCACACGTCGTCGCCGTGCACCACCGGCAGGTCGCGGTCGAGCACCACGACGTCGTACTCGTTGACGTCGATCCGCTCGAGTGCCGAGCCGCCGTCGTGCACGACGTCGACCGCGTGCGCGTCGCCGCGCAGCCACTCAGCCACGGCGCCGGCGAGCAGCGGCTCGTCTTCGACCACCAGGATGCGCATGCCCTCCATGGTGACCCACGGTGATGTCACGCGGGCGTCATCGATTTCGGAAACGCCCCCGTGATCCCCCTCCCGCTCTACTCGGCCTTGGCGGCCGGATGGGCCGGCCGCCGCCATCTACCCCAGGGAGAGGACGATGCGGATCAGGACAGGCCTCGCACTCGGGCTGCTGCTGGCCCTGAGCGCGGCCGGCTGTAGCGGCGGAGGCGACGGTGGTGACCAGGTGGCCACCGCGGGCGGCAAGACGCCGGAGGCCAGCGCCAGCGCCTCGCCGGGTGGCCCGGACGACCGGGACGCCGTCTTCGCGTACTCGAAATGCATGCGGGAGAACGGGCTGCCCGACTTCCCCGACCCGGAGGTGGGCGACAACGGCGAGTTCCGGATGAAGCTCCCGGAGGGCTACGACAAGGCGAAGGTCGACAAGGCCCAGGAGACGTGCAAGAAGCTCCTGCCCAACGGTGGCGAGCCGCCGAAGGCCGATCCGGAGCAGCTGGAGAAGATGCGCCAGTACGCCAAGTGCATGCGCGAGAACGGCGTACCGAAGTTCCCGGACCCGGGCGACAGCGGCTTCCAGATCAACGGCAACGAGGTCGGCGACCCGGAGAGCCCGGCGTTCAAGGCGGCCGACGAGAAGTGCCGCTCGCTCATGCCCGGCCCGGCCGGTGGCGGCAGCCTCGAGAGGAAGGAGGGATGAGCAGGCGGCGCAAAGGTCGCATGGCGCTGGCTACCGGTGCGGTGGTCGTGGTCGCCGGCGCGGTCGCGGCGACCGGGTTCGGCCTCGGCCTGCCGGGCGGCGAGGCGCCGAGCGAGGCGAGCAGCGACCTTCCGCCGGCCACCGCCAAGGTGACCCGCGAGACGCTCGTGGACACGCAGACCGAGAGCGGCGAGCTGGGCCACGGCACCGCGATCTCGGCGGCCGCGCGCTCGGGCGGCACGGTGACGGGCCTGCCGGCGACGGGGTCGACGGTCAAACGGGGGCAGGCCCTCTACCGGCTCGACAACGCGCCGGTCGTGCTGCTGTACGGATCGCTGCCGGCGTACCGGACGCTCGCGGTGGGCACGGAGGGCGCGGACGTCACCCAGTTCGAGAAGAACCTGCGGGCCCTCGGGTACGACGGCTTCACGGTCGACGACGAGTACACCAGCTCGACGGCCGCGGCGGTCAAGGAGTGGCAGGAGGACCTGGGCCTGCCGGAGACCGGGACGGTGGAGCTGGGCCGGGTGGTCTTCGCGTCCGGCGCGGTGCGGGTCGACGGCAACGAGGCCGAGGTGGGCGAGGCCGTCCAGCCGGGCACGGCCGTCCTCTCCTACACCGGAACGGCCCGGGTGGTCACCGTCGAGCTCGAGGTCTCCGACCAGCGGCTGGCCCGCAAGGGCGCGGCCGTCACGGTGACGCTGCCGGACGGCAAGACGGCACGCGGCAAGATCACGATGACCGAGCTGGTGATCAAGCCGGCCGAGGGGCAGGAGCCGGCCTCGACCGCGGTGGAGGTGACGATCGCCGTCGACGACGCGAAGGCGGTGGCCGGCCTCGACTCGGCGACCGTGGACGTCGCGTTCACCGCGTCCCAGCGGGAGAACGTGCTCACTGTCCCGGTGGCCGCGCTGCTCGCGCTCGCCGAGGGCGGATACGGCGTGCAGGTGGTGGACGGCGCCGCGACCCGGATCGTGGCGGTGGAGACGGGCCTGTTCGCCACCGGCCGGGTGGAGGTGTCCGGCGACGGCCTCGCCGAGGGCATGACCGTCGGGATGCCGTCGTGAACACGTCACATGCAGCTCGTCGGAATGGGACCCAGCAAGCGTCTTCAGTCGTGGAGCTGGAAGAGGTGACGAAGGCGTACCCCGGTGGGGTCGTCGCCGTGCGCCGGGTCTCGCTGACGGTCGGGTACGGCGAGGTGGCGGCCATCGTCGGCCCCTCCGGCTCGGGCAAGTCGACGATGCTGCACCTGATCGGCACGCTCGACCGCCCCTCGTCGGGCACCGTCCGGATCGACGGGCACGACGTGGCGGCGCTCTCCGACCGCCAGCTCTCCGCACTGCGGGCGCGCCGGATCGGCTTCGTCTTCCAGCAGTTTCACCTCGCGAATGGACAGTCCGCATTGGACAATGTCGCGGACGGCCTGCTCTACGCGGGCGTACCGCTGAAAGAGCGCAAGCGGCGTGCGGAGGCCGCGCTCGACCGGGTGGGTCTGGCACACCGCCTCGACCACATGCCGCACGAGCTCTCCGGCGGCGAGCGGCAGCGGGTGGCCATCGCGCGGGCGGTGGCTGGCGAGCCCGCGTTGCTGCTCGCCGACGAGCCGACCGGCAACCTCGACTCGGCCTCCGGCTCCGGCGTGATGGCGCTGCTGCGCGAGCTGCACGCCTCGGGTACCACGGTGCTGGTCATCACGCACGACCGCGACATCGCGGGCAGCCTGCCGCGGCAGGTGTCCATGTTGGACGGGGCGGTGGTCTGAGTGGCGACGGTACTCTCCCCCGCCCGGCTCCGCCCCCGCGACGTGCTGCGGGTCGGCGGGGCCGGGCTGCGCACCCGGCCGCTGCGGGCGTTCCTGTCGGCGCTCGGCATCGCGATCGGCATCGCCGCGATGACCTCGGTCGTCGGCATCTCGTCGTCGAGCCGGGCCGAGCTCGACCGCGAGCTCGCCGCGCTCGGCACCAACCTGCTGACCGTCGGGCCGGGCCGGACGATCTTCGGCGACGACGCCACGTTGCCCACCGAGTCGGTGGCGATGGTCTCGCGGATCGGCCCGGTCAACGAGGTCGCCGCGACGGGCAAGGTGCCGGACACGAACGTCTACCGCAGCGACCGGATACCGGAGGCGGAGACCGGCGGCATGACCGCGCAGGCGGCCCACCTCGACCTGCTCGACACGGTCGGTGCCACGCTCGCCAGCGGCACCTGGCTCAACGCGGCCACGTCCCGCTACCCGGCAGTGGTGCTGGGCGCGGCGGCGGCCCGCCGGCTGGGTGTCGGGGCCGCGGGCGCGGACATCCAGGTGTACGTGGGCGGCGTGTGGTTCACCGTCGTCGGCATCCTCGACGATGTGCCGCTCGCGCCGGAGCTCGACTCGGCGGCGCTGGTCGGCTGGGCGGCCGCGGAGTCCTATTTGGACTTCGACGGCCACCCCACGACCGTGTACACGCGTTCCGACGACGCGGCGGTCGAGGCGGTGCGGGCCGTGCTGGCCGCCACCGCCAACCCGGAGGCGCCGAACGAGGTGGAGGTCTCCCGTCCTTCCGACGCGCTGGAGGCCAGGCGGGCGACCGACCGGGCGTTCACCGGGCTGCTGCTCGGCCTCGGCGCGGTGGCCCTGCTCGTGGGCGGCGTGGGTGTGGCCAACACGATGGTCATCTCCGTGCTCGAACGCCGTGCCGAGATCGGCCTGCGCCGCTCGCTCGGCGCCACGCGCGGCCAGATCCGCGTCCAGTTCCTGGCCGAGTCGCTGCTGCTGTCGGCGCTCGGCGGGGCGGGCGGGGTCGTGCTCGGCATCGCCGTCACCACGGTGTACGCCAGCACCCGCTCGTGGCCATCGGTGGTGCCGGCCTGGGCGATGGCGGGCGGGGTCGGCGCGACGCTGTTGATCGGCGCGGTCGCCGGCCTGTACCCGGCGATCCGGGCCGCCCGCCTGGCACCCACGGAAGCCCTGGCCACACCCTGATGGGCTGGTCCCGTGGGCCTGGCAGCGGAGGTCGGAGGTTTCGGCGAGCCCTGGCGAGCCGCCGACCTCCGCGGTCTCCGGCGGGAAAGACTAAAGATCGAGGACGGCCCAGACGACCTTGCCGCCCTCGGTGGGCAGGCTGCCCCAGTGGCGGGCGACGGTGTCGATCAGGGCGAGCCCGCGGCCGGAGAGGGCGGTGGGCGAGACGTTGCGGCGCAGCTCCGGCTCGACCGTGCTGCCGTCGCGCACGGCGATGTGCAGGTAGCTGTCGCGGATCGCCATCCGGATCGTCATTATCGTGTGTGCGTGGGCGACGACGTTGTTGACGAGCTCGGTCGCCACGGTGCACGCCGGCCCGACGAGATGGGGCACGTCCCACTGGAAGCACACCTCGGTGGCGATCTCGCGTGCCCGCCGCCCGGCGCCGACGACCGGGAGTAGATCTTCACTGATGGAGGGCGCCGCCTGGTCGATCTGGAGGGAGCGCACCGCGTCGTCGAGCGTGGGCAGCACGGGCATGCGGCGGCCGTCCGCGCCGCGCCGCAGGAGGTCGGCGGCGTCGGCCGGGGGCGCGCAGAGCACGAGCGGCACGGCCGGCCACTTCGCGGCCTGGCGGGCCACCGCGAAGAAGATCGAGAGGGCGCTCGGCTCACCGAGTCGCATACCGGACAGGTCGACGAGGACCGCCTCCGGCTGCTCGGCCAGACACTTGATAAGAGCAGAGCGGACCTCGGCCGCGCCCTTGGCGTCCAGGACTCCCACCACCCGCGCCACCGCGTACGGCTGGTGATCGTCAATCAAACACTGGACGGCTGTCGGCATGGCACCTCGTTGTCCGCAGGGGGCCTCCACGCGAGGTTACCCGCCGTTCGCCCGGGAAAAACGCGATCATCGCCGGCTCAGTCGTCCTCCGCGGGTGGGCGCACGTCAGTCCTGGCCGGAAGGGGCGTTACGGGCGTGCGCTCCTCGGGTACGGTCCGTTGCGGAGGGATGGTCGATGGCATACGACTTCGACCTCCGGGTGGAGATGCCGAGCGTGGGCACTGCGCGGGTTGTCGTGAGCGGCGAGATCGACATGGCTGTGGCATCGGCGCTCTCCGCGAGTGTGCTCGGCGTTCTCCGCGCCGACGGGGTCCGTCTTGTCGAGGTGGAGTTGTCCGCTGTGGGATTCATCGACGCCTGTGGTGTTGGTGCCCTGCTCGCGGCGCGTAACGACGCGCGCGGGCAGGGCAAGAGCCTGGTGGTGCGCGGCGCGCGGGGCATGCCTCGGCGGGTGCTGGAGATGACCGGTGTCCTCGAGGTGTTGGCTGGCACGTCGGTCGGGGCCAGGTGATGGCCGAGCGCCTCCGCTGCACCGCCGCCCATGAGCCGCCTCTCGCGGTCCTGCGCGCCAGCGGTCCGCTCACGCTCCGCGGAGCGGCCCAGCTTCGCGCCGCCCTGCTCGAATGCCTCGCCGGGCAGCCGACCGCGATCCTCGTCGACGCCGCCCGGCTCACCGTCGAGGAGGACCTCGGCCTCACGGCGTTGCTCGCGGCGTCGCGCCACGCCGCCGCGTGGCCCGGCGTGCCGGTCATCGTCTGCGCGCCCTCGCGCGACATGCGGGCGGCGCTGCGCCGGCTCGGCGTCGAGCGGCACCTGACGCTCTGCACCGACCTCGCCCACGGGCGGGCCGTGGCCGCGCGCCGCGAGCTGCCCGCCCAGGTCCGCGACATGTTTCCGGCCGCCGCCGCCTCGGTGCGCGCGGCCCGCACGCTCGTCTCCGGGGCGTGCGACCGCTGGCGCCTGCCGGTCGTGGTCGAGCCCGCCCGCATCGTCACCACGGAGCTGGTCACCAACGCGGTCCGCCACGCCGGCGACCCCATCGAGCTGACCGTGACCCGCGGCGGCCGCTACCTCCATCTCGCCGTCCGCGATTACCACCCGCGACGCAAGCGGCTGAAGAGGACGGGCGGCGAGGGTTTGTCGCTCGTGGAGGCTGTCTCGTCAAGTTGGGGTTGCACGCTCCTGCCCGACGGTAAGGTCACGTGGGCAAGCCTTCATCTAGCGGCACGTTCGCGTATCTGATCCGGTGGGATACTCCGCCAGCCAACTGGGTACGAGACGCGAGATCAGCCATGCCCATTCGGGGCCGTGCCATCTCAGGCTTCTGCCACAAGGAGGCGGTGATGCACTCGGAACAGGACACTGCCCAGCTGAACCTCGACGAGGAGGCGGCGCGGTACGGCGAACGCGCCGCACAGGAACCGTCCGCTCGGGCGGAGTTCGTGGAGCTGTGCCTGCCCCTTGCCCATCGGCTCGCCCACCGCTACCGCGGAAGGGGTGAGCCGTTCGCGGACCTGGAGCAGGTGGCCCGCCTGGGCCTGGTCAAGGCGGTCGACAGGTACGACGCGGAACGCGGCTCGTTCACCGCGTTCGCGGTCATCACGATCCTGGGCGAGCTGCGCAAGCACTTTCGCGACCGCACGTGGGGCGTGCGCGCGCCGCGGCGCCTGCAGGACCTCGTCGTGCAGATCCGCCACGCGGGTTCGGACCTGACCAACACGCTCTCCCGCGCGCCGAGCACCACCGAGCTCGCGGACCGCCTGCACACCACCACCGACGAGGTGGACAAGGCGATGCTGTCGGCCGCCGGATACACGCTGCTGTCGCTGAACGCGCCGGTCACCAGCCCCGGCTCGGGCGGCGGGACGGCCGAGCGCGGCGACCTGATCGGCGAGGTCGACGGCGACCTGGCCGCGATCGACGACCGGCTGACCATCCAGTCGCTCCTCGACCGGCTGCCGGAGCGCGAGCGGCGGATCCTCATCCTGCGCTTCTACGGCAACCTCACCCAGGTGGAGATCGCGCAGCGGTGCGGCATCTCGCAGATGCACGTCTCCCGCCTGCTCTCCAAGACGCTGACCTGGCTGCGCAACGCCATGCTGAGCGACACGCCGCCACACTGGGGCGACGTGGACGACGAGGGCCTTGGCGCACCGCGGTTGCGGGTGACGACGACCCACGCGGGCGGCGGCACGCTGACCGTCGCGGTGGGCGGCGAGGTCGACCGGGACAGCGCCGACGAGCTGCGGCAGGCAATCCTCAACGGCCTCGCCCGCCGCCCGAACACGCTCCACCTCGACATGTCCGCGGTGCCGTTCATCGACGCCGCCGGCCTCGCGGCGCTCGTCTCGGGCTACCAGGAGTCGCGGCGGGCGGCGGTCGAGCTCCGGTTGCGCGGCACCCAGCCGCACGTACGGCGGATCCTCGCGGTGGCCCGGTTGCCGTATATGTAAAGGAGTGTCGCGGGGGATCTGGTCGGTGGTGGCGGCGTTCGCGTCGCTCGGTGTCCTCGTCGCCGGCGCCGCCCTCTGGGAGTACGGTCGCACGGCCGCGCCTGATCTGGGTGGCATCGCGCTCATCGGCACGGTCGCACACCTTGGTGGCGACCACTGGCTTCGCCACCGCACCCGGCGCGACGACCTCCGCTGGCGCCGCGCGCTCACCCTGCCCGGCGGCACCCGACCGGGCCTGCTCGCCCGGCGGTCCAAGCGGGCCCTGGCACTGGAGATCTTCGCGACCGGCGGGATGTTCGGCGGCGGGCTCATATGGGCAGGTTCGAGGGTGGAGGGGTGGAGCGGCCGCGTCATGACCGCACTGTGCGTCGTGGCGCTGCCGATCCTGGCGTACGGCGTCTTCAAGGCTCTGCGCAATCCTGTGCTTGTCGCGGTCACCTCGCGGGGTGTCGTGGCCGGGGGTCAAGCGCTGCCATGGGAGCACATCAAGTCGGTGCGGCGCGACAAGGAAGGTGTCCAGCTGCGGGTGCGCGACGCCGACAAGGGCCGGTGGGTCACGGTGGGCGGCACCGACTGCGCCGTCTCCAACGAGCGGCTCGCCCACGTGATCGAGTACTACCTGGCCACCCCGCACCGCCGCAGCGCGCTCGACCTCAACGCGCCCGGACCTCTCGGAGCCGTTCGGTGAGGAAGGCGCGCTCCACCTCGTTGTCGTTCAGGGCCAGCGCCTCCTCGTACGCGCCGGCCGCCTCCGCCCACCGGCCCAGCCGCCGGAGAAGGTCGGCCCGCACGGCGCTGAGGTAGCCGTAGGTGGCCAGCGCCGGGTCGGCGAGCAGGGGGGCGAGCGCGTCGAGGCCGGCGGCCGCCCCGTCCCGAAAGCCGATCGCCACCGCGCGGTTGAGCTCGACCACCGGCGACGGCCAGAGCCGCAGCAGCACACCGTAGAGCGCGACGATCTCCGACCAGTCGGTCTCCTCCCACGTACGCGCCTCCACGTGCACCGCGGCGATCGCCGCCTCGACCGCGTACCGCGTTGGTGGCTGCCGGCGCAGCGCGTCGGTGAGCAGCGCGGTGCCCTCGCCGATCAGCTGGGTGTCCCACCTGCTCCTGTCCTGTTCGGACAGGAGCAGCAGCCGCCCGCTCCCGGAAAGGCGGGTCTCCGCCCGCGCCTCGATGAGCAGCAGCAGCGCCAGCAGGCCGGTGATCTCCCCGTCCGTTGGCATGAGCAGGTGCAGCATGCGGGCCAGCCGGATCGCGCTCTCCGTCAGGTCGCGCCGCACCAGGTGCGCCCCCACCGGCGCCGCGTGCCCGGTCGTGAAGATCAGGTGGACCACTTCGAGGACCGCGCTCACCCGCTCGGCCAGCTGGTCCGGCGCCGGCACCCGGTACGGGATGCGCGCTGTGGCGATCTTCTTCTTCGCCCGCGTGATCCGCGCGGCCATCGTCGGCTCCTGCACCAGGTAGGCCCGCGCCACCTCAGCCGTCGACAGGCCGCACACGAGCCGCAACGTCAACGCGACCTGCGCGTCCCGCCCGAGCGCCGGGTGGCAGCAGGTGAAGATCAACCGAAGCCGGTCGTCGTCGAGGCCGTCTTCCGGACCGGGCACCGCCTCGTCGGACACGAGCATCGGCATCGCCCGCCGGAAGTTCGACTCGCGCCGCAGCACATCCCGCGCCCGGTTGCGCGCGATCGTGGTGAGCCAGGCCCCGGGCCGCTCCGGGATGCCGGTCTGCGGCCAGGTCAGCAGCGCCTGCGCGTACGCGTCCTGCGCGCACTCCTCCGCCAGATCGAGATCCCGGGTCAGCTGCGCGGTGGCGGCGAAGACGCGCGCCCACTCGGCACGGTGCGCCTCCGCCACCACCCCGGTGATGTCGGTGGTCATCAGCCCACTATCGGGCGGATCTCCACGCCGCTGTGCCCGGCGTGCACCTCCGGCAGCATGGCGGCCAGCTCCAGAGCCTCGTCGAGGTCTTTGACCTCGATCAGGTAGTAGCCGCCGACCGCCTCCTTGGTCTCCAGAAACGGCCCGTCCGTCGTGGTCACCCCATCAGCGCCGTCGGTGCGCAGGGTGGTCGCCATCGACGCGTGCTCCAGCTCATATCCCCCGAGGACCCGCGAACCCGCGGCCGCCTGGAAGGTCGCGTGTGCCCCCCGGTGCACCGTCTGCTGCTCGGGGGTCATCGCGTCCCACTGCCGCTCGTCGCCGTAAATGAGGATCAGGTACTTGGCCATGTCAAACGTCCCATCGTGACCGGCCCGGGTGGGCCTCTTACCCTACGACGAGCACGGACACGTCCAGATCGACAACTCCGCCGAAGAAATCACCCGGTCGTGTCGGAGGGGCCGTGACGACCGGTGCCAACCCCGTAACCTATGCGTCACCGTCAATCGGGTGTTGGGGAGGCAACGTGCCGGACTGGCGCGAAGAGGTCATTTCCGCGCTGGCATTCTGGATCAACTTGGAGGGCGGAGCGACCGCGAAACCCCGATGGGTGCGGCTGGGCAGGCTACGCACCGGCGCTGGGCCGGGTTGGTACACGCTCGACGTGCGCGGAAGGACCATCGACACCGACCAACTGGATACCTTGCGCATCGCCGGCAAAGACGGGCAGCCAGACGACGGACACCCGGTGCAGGAGGTGGTGCAGGAGGGACAGCGGATCGCCTTCAAGGTCGCCGACTTCGTCGACATCGCCGACGCCATCCTCTGGCAGTACAAGCAACCCTCCACGTACCTCCTGACGAAGCTCCGCGACGGCATCCGTTCGATGGGTGACACGGGGCTCGGCCACGACCTCGCCGCCGGGCGGCTGGCCGCCGCGCCCGCCCAGGCCCGAACGGTCCACGGTTTTACTCCCATGCAGCAGGAGGCATTCGCGTCCTGCTTCGCGCCCGGCGTCCGGCTTGTCTGGGGACCGCCCGGCACCGGAAAGACGCGGGTGCTGACCGAGGCCATCGACGAGCTCGTCAAGGCGGGCAAGCGCATCCTGCTCGTCTCGTCTACCAACATCGCCGTCGACAACGCGTTGTTGGGCGTGGTGCGGCGCGGCCACCCGAGCGGCACCCTGCTGCGGGTGGGACCGCCGCACATACCGGAGATCGCCGCCAACAAGGACGTCTCGCTCCCACATCTGGTACGCGATGCGCTCGTCGAGACCGAAACCGAGCGGGTCGCGGTGCAGGACCAACTAATGGAGATCCGGCGATCAGCGGATGATCTCGCCCGCGTGGAGAAGGAGATCGCCGAGTTCGACCCCGTCGAGTACGGCCGGATCCGGCGGCTGATCGACGTACACGACAGCATCCCGCGCCTGGCACAGACGGTGGCGGAGGCGGAAGCCCGGCACGAAGAACACGAGAGCCAGGTAGCCGGCGCCACCGCCATTCTGCGTGCGGCGGAGGCGCTGTGGGCGGATGCCAAGCAGGCCCGGGCGGCGTACGCGGAGATCGCGAGAATCGCCGCCGAGCTCGACAAGGTACGCGCCGCGACGGCTCAAGCGGACGAATGGGCGTCGGGCGAGGAGCTGGGGTGCGAGCTCACCCACGCCAGGCTCAGAGAGGCAGAGGCAGCCCCGTTGCTCAAGCGGCTGCTCGGCCGGCGGCACCTGAAGCAGCTCCGCCTCGAACTGGCCCACCGGCGCCGGAGAGCCGAGGAGTACCGCGGGCACGCTACCGCCGCACGCGAGCGCCTCCGGCATGCCGAAAGGTCCACACAGGACCGGGCGGCGGCACTCCGCGCCGAGGCGGGCATCGACGAGTCCGAGATAGGCAGGCGGGAGCGAGGGCTCGCCGACGCCGTCCGCCGCCACGAGGCGGCCGTCCGCGTATCGGCGGACGCCGCGGCCCGGCTGTCGGAAGCCCAGGCCGCGCTCCTGGCGGCCCAGGCGGAGCCGCAACCTACTCCGGAGCAGTTGAGCCACGTTGCCGCCGCCGACCGCGACCGGTTGCCCCAAAAACACGCCGGTGCGAGCGCGCTCCGCGCGAAGGTGGCCGCCGACAGCGAGCGGCGAGCCGAGCTGGAGCAGCGACACACCCGCCTCCAGGACCGCTTCGAGCAGCTCCGCAAGGATGCCGAGGGAGCGATCATCAAGCAGGCCCTGCTGGTGGCCACCACGCTGGCACGGTTTCGCACCACCAGGGCGGTCATCGAGGGCAGCTACGACGTCGTACTCGTCGACGAGGTCGGCGCCGCGACCGTGCCCGAGGTGATCCTGGCGGTCTCACGGGCGTCCCGCAGCGCGCTCATGCTGGGCGACTTCATGCAGCTGGGCGCTGTCACGGATCCGAGGCTGCAGCAGGCGCAGCAGCCCGAGGTGGAACGCTGGCTGCTGGGCGACGTCTTCGAGCACTGCGGGATCACCACGTCGGAGCGGGCGCAGACACACACGGGCTGCACGGCGCTGGACAGGCAGCACCGCTTCGGCGATGCCGTCATGAGACTTGCCAACACGATCGCGTACAACGGTCTCCTCAAACCCGGCAAGGCCATAAAGCCGCGACCACCCGAGGATCCGGAGATCGTCGTCATCGACGTCGACGACCTCGGCGATCTCGCCCACGTCCGGCCGACGAGCGCGCGGGCCGGGTGGTGGCCGGCGGGCGCGCTGCTCAGCCGGGTGCTGGCCGACTACCACCTCCACCCGGAGCGGCGTGAGGTGGTGGGTGTCGTGACGCCGTACCGGCACCAGGTGGAGGCGACGCTGGAGGCCTTCCGCGACCGCGAAGGTGCTGACACGCCGCAGGTAGAGGTCGGTACGGCACACAGGTTTCAGGGCCGGGAGTTTCCGGTCGTGGTCTTCGACCTGGTCGAGGATGGCTTCGGCGACCGGTGGATGGCGAGCGCGCGATTGGACAAGGGATCGTGGGAGCGGTCCGGGGTGCGGCTTTTCAACGTCGCCGTCACCCGCACACAGACCCGGATCTACCTCATCGCCAGCCGGAGGAAGCTGGAGGCCGCGGCGCCGGGCACCCCGCTCGCCGCGGTCAACGGCCTGATCCGCGAGCGGAGCGCGCGCGTGGTGCCGGCGAGCTGGCTGGTCACACCGCCGTCCACGCCTGCCGAGCAGCGGCCGACAATGGGGCCGTTCAGCAGCGAGCTCGCTGAGGTGCTCGCCCAGCACGTCACGATCAGCGATGTCCAGGACGAGCGCGACTTCTACCGGGCGTTCGAAGAGCACCTCGGTAAAGCCCGCACGTCGGTCTGGATCTGGGCCGCCTGGACCGCGAGCCGCGTGCGGTCGATCCTGCCGTTTCTCGCCGAGGCCAGCGCCCGGGGCGTGACAATCCGGGTCTTCGTCCGCGACGACAGCGACAAACTCCAGCAGCGCGAAGACTTTCAAGGCCACCTGGCGGCGCTACGGGAGGTCGTGTCGTCCGTGATCGCGGTCAACGCCATGCACCAGAAGATCGTCGTCATCGACGAGCAACAGGTGCTGCTCGGCAGCCTCAACGTGCTCTCCCAGCAGTGGTCACGCGAAGTCATGCTCGTCATGGACGGCCATCACTTCGCCCGCAAGATCCTGGAGCACGAGCACGCGGACGACTTCGCCAAGCCACCCCGCTGCGGCGCCTGCGGGACCGACGACGTCAGCCTCCGCCGGGACAGAAATGGCAGATGGTACTGGCGCTGCTCCTCCCACGCGTGCCCGGCAAGGCGCGGCAGCAGGGCATGGACCGAGAACGCCTTGCCCGACAAGCGGCCGCCGGCCAAGGCGAAATCCAGCCGCTCCCAGCCATACGGCCGTGGGTCGGCCTGAACCCGGACTCGGCTCGGCTTTCAGTCGTCGGTCTACGACACCAGCGCGAGCCTGCGATTCACACTCAACCTCTGCGCGGTCAGCCGGTCTGCGACTTCGGCATACCGGCGATGCGCCAAGAGCTCCGATAGCCTCGAACGCGAAACGCCCTCCCAGAGAATCTCTGGGAGGGCGTTTGCACTGGTAGCGGGGACAGGATTTGAACCTGCGACCTCTGGGTTATGAGCCCAGCGAGCTACCGAGCTGCTCCACCCCGCGTCGGCTCGTTAACACTAGCGCACCCGTCGCCGTAGCTGCAAAACGAGCCGCCGTGTCGTGGCGCACGCGGGAAAAGTGCTGCTCAGCCGCCCCCTGGGGAGGGTGAGGGTGATGTGGGTGGCGGGGTCGCCGTCGTGGTTGGGGCCGGTGTGGAGCCGCCTGAGCCGCGGTTGGCGGCGTCCCGGGCGGCCTGGAACTCGGTCATCGCCTCGTCGAGGGCCTTGAGGGCCCTGCCCTCGCGTTCCCAGTCGCCCGCGGCCCTCGCCGCTTTGACTTCGGCCCAGGCGGAGTCGAGCTTGTCGGCCGCTGCCTGAAGCTCAGGCGTCAGCTGCTGTGGCTGGCCCGTGTTGGGCGGCTGGGTGCCCGGCTGCTCGTTTTGCGGTGGGCCTCCCTGTTTACCTAGCTCCACCAGCTGCTTGATGCCCTCTTGGAGGCTGTTGGCCAGCACGACGTACGAGCCGCCGTCGCCGTACGACATCAGGATCTTTTGCAGCACCGGGTACGCGTTTTCCTGGTTGCTCTTCACGTACACCGGTTCGACGTAGAGCATGCCGCCGCCGAACGGTAGGGACAGCAGGTTGCCGTACAGGACTTGGGCCTGGTTGGACGAGAGCAGGTTGAGGTCCGTGCGGATCTGGGCGTTGGTGTTGGTCATCCGCTGGTGCACCTGCACCGGTCCCTGGACCGCCGTCTGGTCCGGCAGCTCCCACACTTGTAGCTGTGGCTTGCCGTCCACATAGGAGCCGGAAACGAGCGCGGCCAGGTTTTGCCGGCCCAGTGGGGTAAGCGCGGACGTCAGCTGGAAACGCGCCTCGTCCTGCTCGGGGAACTGGGTGAGCAGGTAGTACGGCGGCTGCTTCACGCCCGTGTCCGGCGCGTCCGGGGCGTTTGGCACCTCCCAGAAGTCCGAGCCGTTGAAGAACTCGCCCGGGTCGGTCACGTGGAAGCGGGCCAACAGGTTGCGCTGCACCTTGAAGAGGTCGGCCGGGTAGCGGAAGTGCGCGGCCAGCTCCGGCGGGGTCTGCGCCTTGGGCGTCACGAGGTCGCCGCCGAAGGCCTTGTTCCAGGCCTTGAGCACCGGGTCGGCGTCGTCGAACTCGTACAGCTTCACCGTGCCGTCGTACGCGTCCACTGTGGCCTTGACCGAGTTGCGGATGTAGTTGACGTTTTCGCGCGCGAGCTGGAAGGTGCCGACGTTCGTCAGCTCGTCGGTGGTCTCCGACTGGAGGTTGACGCGCTGGGAGTAGGGGTAGGTGCCGGCCGTCGTGTAGCCGTCGAGGATCCACACGATGCGACCGCCCACCATGGCCGGGTAGGGGTCGCCGTCCATGGTGAGGAACGGCGCCACCTTCTCCACACGGTCGCGGGGGTTGCGCACGTACAGCAGCTTGCTGTTGTCGTTGACCGCGTCGGAGAGCAGGAAGTTGGACTCCCGCTCCTTGATGCCGTAGAGCAGCCGCCGCATGAACGAACCGATCTCGACGCCGCCCTCGCCGGTGTACGTGTAGTTGATGCCCTGGTCGCCGCTGGCGCCGGTCGGGCGGTCGTACTCGACGTTGCGCCCGGGGTCGGTCTGCCCCACGATCGCGTAGTCGGCGCCCTGCTGGCCGCCGCCGACGCGCTCGCCGTAGTAGATGCGCGGCTGTTCGACGTCGATCTGCTCGGTCTTCGACGCGCACGCCTCGCCGGTCTGGTCGTCGCCGAGGAAGCCGGAGACGAAGTACGGCTGACCGCCGCAGACCACCTGGTTGGCCGGCGCGCCGACCAGCCCGTATCCGTGTGTGTAGACGGTGTGGCGGTTGAGCCAGTTGCCCTGCTGGGCGGTGAGGCGGCTGTAGTTGATCTCGCGGACGCCGACCACGTAGTCCTGGGTCTTGCCGTCGATCGTGTACCGGTCGATGTCGAGCTTCTGCCCGAAGTCGTAGAAGCCGCGAACCTGCTGCAGCTGCGTGTACGACTGGGAGACGAGCTCGGGGTCGAGTAGCCGGATGTTGGGCACGACCGACGTGTCGGTGGCCAGCGAGGCCGGTGGTCTGAGGTTGGACGCGGTGTACGCGTTCATATCGGTGTCTTCGAGCCCGAACGCTTCCCTGGTGGCGTTGATGCTCCGCTCGATGTAGTCGCGCTCCTTGTCGCGCACGCTGGGGTTGACCTCGAAGGTCTGCACGGCCCAGGGGTAGATGCCACCGATCGCCACGGCGGAGATGGCGAGCAGGGCGAGCGAGACGCCGGGCCACACGAGGTTGCGCATGACCGCGTTGGAGAACACGATGATCGCGATCGCGACCACCACCGAGATGTACGCCAGGATCTCCTTGGCCGGCAGCAGCGCGTTGATGTCGGAGTAGCCGGCGCCGTAGAGGTTGGGCGGGTCCTGCTCCAGCAGCAGCGCGCGGCGGTCCAGCACGTACGCGATGGCCTTGAGCAACACGAACGCCGCGACCAGCGACGTGAGGTGGGCGCGCGCGGCGGCCGTCATGCGGTCACCGATCCCCTGCAGCCGCACGCCGCCGAAGATGTAGTGGACGGCGAGCGCACCGAGCACCGAGAGCACGACCGCGGTGAACCCGACGCCGAGCAGGTAGCGCCAGAAGGGGTACTCGAAGACGTAGAAGCCGACGTTGATCTTGAACTCGGGATCGGTCGCGTCGAACGGCACCGAGTTGCGGAAGAGCAGCCAGTCGCGCCACCGGCTCTGCCCGGAGAGCCCGGCGAAGAGACCGATGATCACGGAGAGGACCGCGATCCACGTGCCGATGCGGGGGCTGAGCACCATCCGGTATCGCTCGAGCGTCGCCTGCTCGGCCGAGTGTGGCCGCAGCAAGGGGCGGAGCCGGTAGGCCAGGTAGAGGTTGCCGCCGACGACCACGGCCATGGCCAGGCCGATGGCGAAGAAGAGCAGGATCCGCGTGGTGAGCACGCCCGTGTAGACCTGCGTGTAGTCGACTTCGTCGAACCACAGCCAGTCGGTCCAGACCTCGACCGCCCAGCCCATCAAGGTGAAAAGCAGGAACACCCCGATTAGTACGCCGACAGTGACGCGGCCCCGCCGGCTCATTCTCGGCAGAGGACTGCTACGCATGACCACGGTATGCTCCGCACGCTTGATGTCTGATCCGCTCCGATCAGGCACCTACAGTACGGGGTGTTCCTGAAGGCCCGTTCCCCTAGGTCAGCACAGCGGCGGCTGGCCGCCGTCACGGAGCGTCTTGAGTGCCGAGAGCGCCTCGTCGAGCGTGCCCACCTTGATCAACGGGAGGCCCGGACGCGCGTTGGCCTTGGCCTCGGCGCAGTTGTCGACCGGGGTCAGGAAGTACACGGCGCCCGCGTCCTTCGCACCAACGAGCTTTTGCGCGATGCCGCCGATCGGGCCGACGTTGCCCTCGTCGTCGATGGTGCCGGTGCCCGCGATGATCTTGCCGCCGGTGAGGTCGTCGGCCTCGATCTTGTCGATGATGCCCAGCGCGAACATCAGGCCCGCGCTCGGCCCGCCGATCTCGGCCAGGTCGATCTTCAGCTCGAACGGGTGCGGCTGCTTCGGCTCGATCTCCACCCCGATGCGCGGCGGCTCACCGTCGGCCGCCCGCGTCGTGATCTTGGTGGTGGCGGTCTTGCCACCCCGCGTGTACTCGATGTTGAGCGCCGTCCCGGCCGGCTTGGACCGCACAAGCTCGGTGAGCTTGGGCGCGCTCGTCACCACCTGACCGTCGACCTTGGTGATCACGTCGCCGGTCTTGAGGATGCCCTGGGAGGGGCCGCCCGCGGTGACGTTCTTGATCGTCACCTGTACCGGGTAGCCCAGCTTGCGCAGCGCGGCGGTCTCCGCGCTGCTCTGCGACGCCTTGAAGTCTTCGGCGTTGCGCTCCTCGACCTGCTGCTCGGTCTGGTTGGGCGGGTAGATCAGCTCGCGCGGGACGACCGCCTCCTCGTCGCTGAACCACCCCGCGATCGCGGCGAGGAGCTTGACGTCCGGCTGCACACCCACGGTGGTCAGCCGCAGTTGGCCGGACGACGTGGAGGTCTGGGTGCCGCTGATCTGGATGACCTCTGTGCCGTCCTCTTTACCCAGCGTGTCGACGGTGGGGCCGGGGCCCAGCACCACGTACGGAATCGGAGCGGCCAGCACGCCTACACTCAGCAACGCGGTGATCAGCGCGCCGAGCAAAACCGTGACCCCGCGACGTCTCATGCGCGAAGCGTACCTACCCCGGTTTCACCCTGAGCTGACAGCGCGGGCAGGGCGTTGACACAGGGCCGGGCGTACCGTTGGTGACGTGCCTGATATCCCGTTCGGCTTCGCTCTCCCGGGCGCCCAGCCACCCGACCCCAACGATCCGCAGCAGATGCAGCAGTTCATGGCTCAGCTGCAGCAGCTGCTCGCGTCGCCCGGCAGCGGCCCGGTCAATTGGGACCTCGCCCGCCAGGTCGCGGTGAGCCAGCTCGGCTCGGCTGACCCCGCGGTCAACATCTACGAGCGCAACGAGGTCGACGAGGCCCTCCGCCTGGCCGACCTGTGGCTAGAGCCCGCGGCCGCGCTCCCCTCGGGCATCCGCACCTCGGTCGCCTGGACCCGCAACGAGTGGATCTACAACACGCTCGACGTGTGGCGCAAGCTGTGCGACCCCGTCGCCGGCCGCATGGTGGCCGCGATGGGCGACCTGGTCCCGCCGGAGGCGCGCGCCCAGCTCGGCCCGATGCAGTCGATGGTCACCACGCTCGGCGGCGCGCTCTTCGGGGGCCAGCTCGGCCAGGCGCTCGGCTCACTCGCCGCCGAGGTGCTCTCCGCCGGCGACATCGGCCTCCCGCTCGGACCGGCCGGCACCGCCGCGCTGGTCCCGGCCAACATCAAGGAGTACGGAGAGGGCCTCGAGCTGCCACTCGACGAGGTCCGCCTCTACGTGGCGCTGCGCGAGGCGGCCCACCAGCGCCTCTTCCAGCACGTGCCGTGGCTGCGGGGGCACGTGCTCACCGCCGTCGAGACCTACGCGGCCGGCATCACGGTCAACCGCGAAGCCATCGAAGAGGCGATGGGCCGCATCGACCCGACCAACCCGGAGTCGATGCAGGCGGTCGCGCTGGAGGGCATCTTCACCCCGGAGGACAGCCCGGCGCAGAAGGCCGCGCTGGCCCGCCTGGAGACCGCGCTCGCGCTTGTCGAGGGCTGGGTGTGCCACGTCGTCGACCAGGCGGCCGGCGACCGCCTTCCCAACGTCATCCGTCTGGGCGAGGCGTTCCGGCGGCGGCGCGCGGCGGGCGGGCCGGCGGAGCAGACCTTCGCCGCGCTGGTCGGCCTCGAGCTGCGGCCGCGCCGGCTCCGCGAGGCGGCGGCGCTGTGGGCCGCGCTCACCGAGCACCGGGGCACCGCGGGCCGCGACGCGCTGTGGGGCCACCCGGATCTGCTGCCGTCGGAGGAGGATTTCGCCGACCCGCAGACGTTCGCCAGGTCCCAGCTGGATCTCGGCGACCTGGGCGACCTGGGCCTGTAGCGCTTTGTTGCTTCTCCGCCGTCAGGCGGAGAGCAACGCCCGCGTCGTCTCCCAACCTTCGACAGCGGGGTCGAGTGTCGCCAGGTCGGCGGGGCCGCGCAGGCGCCGCCACCCCGGGCTCGACCCCACGTCGGGCAGCTGTGGCGCCGCCGAGCGCACCTCGGGGATCGACCCGCTGTCGAGGTCGAACTCGGGCAGCCAGTCGGCCGCCGGCAGCCGCGAGGCCACCCCGAGCAGCCCCGGCCCGGGGTCGGCGGGCGCCACCGCGAGCGGCCGCGTGGTGAGCGGCCGCAGCAGCTTGCCCACGAGCAGCCCGGGCAGGTCGGGCGCGTCGGCCGCCACGGCGGCCGCCTGCTCGTATCCATCCTTGGCCGCGGCCGCGAAGACGGCGCTGGCGGTGAGGTCCGGCACCTCGTACACCGGCATCGATGGCCAGGCCACCGACTCGGCCAACGCCCGGTCGGCGCCCAGCGCGGCGATGGCCGGCTCCACCTCGTTGAGCGTGGCCAGCAGGTCGACGACGTCTTCGGCGAGCGCCGCGCGCCAGGTCGCCAGGTCGACGCCCGGCGGACCCCATGACACCGGCCCCAGCACCGCGATCACCACTCGCCTCGTCACGGAGACCAGGCTAGCCCTACTCTCCGGGGGTGGCTGACTGCTTGTTCTGTGGCATCGTTTCCGGTTCGGTGCCCGGTTTCGTGGTGGCGGACGAGCCGGCGGGATTCGCGTTCCTCGACACCCGGCCGGTCTTCAAGGGGCACACGCTCGTCGTGCCCCGCCAGCACCTGGTCGTGCTCGCCGATCTGCCCGCCGACCAGCTCGCCCCCTACTTCGGCCTGGTGCAGCGCGTGTCCGTGGCGGTCGAGGAGGGTCTGGGCGCCGGCGGCACCTTCGTGGCGATGAACAACAAGGTGTCGCAGTCGGTCGCCCACCTGCACACGCACGTCGTACCCCGCACCAAGGGAGACGGCCTCCGAGGTTTCTTCTGGCCGCGCACCAGGTACACGTCAGACGAAGAGGCCCGCGAGTACGCCGGAAAGATCGCCGCCGCCCTGGCCTGACGGCGCGGTAAGGGTTGGTGACCCTCCGGTGTTGCAGACAGCGGAGAAAGGAGCGTGCAGTGATTCTGCGGCGCATGAAGCTCGAAATCCCCACCCCCGACCAGGCCTTGCCGGGTCGTTCGATCCAGATGCCGGTGGCCGACCGCCACACGGTGCTCGACACCCCGCTGCGCGGCCCATGGCCGGCCGGCGCCGAGGTCGCGGTCTTCGGGATGGGCTGTTTCTGGGGCGCCGAGCGTCTGTTCTGGCGCCTGCCGGGTGTGATCTCCACCTCGGTCGGCTACGCGGGCGGGTCCACCCCCAACCCGACGTACGAGGAGGTCTGCTCCGGCCTGACCGGGCACGCCGAGGTGGTCCAGGTCGTGTACGACCCCAAGAAGATCGGATTCGAGGAGCTGCTCAAGGTCTTCTGGGAAAACCACGACCCGACCCAGGGCATGCGGCAGGGCAACGACGTGGGCACCCAGTACCGCTCGACCATCTACACCACGACCGACGAGCAGCGCGTGGTGGCGGAGGCGTCGAAGGAGGCCTTCGCGCCGGTGGTCGCCCGCAGCGGCAGGGGCGAGATCACGACCGAGATCGCTCCGCTGGGCGACTACTTCTACGCCGAGGACTACCACCAGCAGTACCTGTCGGATTCGAAGAACCCGAACGGCTACTGCAACCACGGCCCCAACGGCATGACCTGCCCGATCGGCATAGCCAAGACCACCTAGCAACCGCAGGCCACCGGGCTTACGACCCGGTGGCCTCGGCCAACGAGGTACCCGAAAGTCTGTACAGACTTCGCGCCATCAACTGCCTATACTTCGAGCATGACTGCCGTGCCGTTCACCGATGCCCGCAACCGCCTTTCGGAGCTCATCGACGAGGTGGCCTCGACACATGAGCGGATAGAGATCACCAGACACGGCCACGCCGCCGCGGTGCTCATCTCCGCCGACGATCTCGCGGCATTGGAGGAGACCCTGGAGGTTCTGTCCAGCGCCGAGGCCATGCGGCAACTTGCCGAATCCAAGGCAGCCGTCGAAGCCGGTGACGTCCTCGACGCCGACGAGCTAGCAGCTCTGATGGCGAAGCGGTCGAAGCGGGCGAAGCGGGCGCGGTGACCGACTCGAACCCCGACCGCTACCGACTTCAGGTCGCCGGCCCGGCCGCACGCGCCTTGGCCGGACGACTGCCGGAGAAGATCGCAGCGGCCGTCTACGAGTTCATCACCACCGCCCTCCTCGACAACCCGCATCGGATCGGCAAACGGCTTCTGCTGCCGCCGTACGAAGGCACCTGGTCGGCCAGACGCGGCACGTATCGCGTCCTTTACGAGATCGACGAGGACGACCGCGTCGTGACTGTAACGGCGATCGAACACCGCGCGGACGCCTACCGGTCGCGTTGAATCGACACGGCCACATGTGCCGGGCCTCGTATCGAACGGCGCGTCTGCCTGACCAGGGTCAGTAGCTCACCGTTCGCCAGGGTCGAAAACCCGAACGGCTACTGCAATCACGGCCCCAACGGCATGACCTGCCCGATCGGCGTAGCCAAGACCGACGCCTGAGCAACACGGCAGACCAGATGAGGGAACGGCCTGCCGACGTCAACGCCTGGGCGGCGTGGTGGGACGTCCGGTGTGGCGAAATAGGCGTTGCCGACCAGCGGGTGGGGTGGATAGCGTTGCGGTACACGGGAAGGGAGGTGGTCCGGCTTTGTGTAGCAATAGGACTCGTGAGGTGGCTGTCCGCTAGCCGCTGTCCTTGACGCAGCACGTCGTCGAGACCGTGTGACAGCGGTGCGGCGAAACCAAGTCAGTCACCCGACCCCCGGGGTGCCGGCCCAGTCCAGCCGGCCCGTGCGCGAGTGCGCTCGGAAGCCCCGGGGGTCGCTGCATCTCCACGGGTGGGCTGGGAGGAGGGGCGAGTGCGCGAGCTTGTCGTCCTCGGCACCGCCAGCCAGGTGCCCACCCGCCACCGCAACCACAACGGATACCTCCTGCGGTGGGACAACGAGGGCATCCTCTTCGACCCGGGCGAGGGCACCCAGCGCCAGATGCTGCGCGCCGGCGTCGCGGCCTCGGATCTCACGCGGATCTGTGTCACGCACTTTCACGGCGACCACAGCCTGGGCCTGCCGGGCGTGATCCAGCGCATCTCGCTCGACCGGGTGGCGCATCCGGTGGTCGCGCATTTTCCGGCGGGCGGCGCGCACTTCTTCGCCCGCCTGCGGCACGCGACGAGCTTCTACGACCACGCGGACATCCGTGAGGCGCCGGTCACCGGTGACGGCCCGATCGGTGGGCACCTCGAAGCCCGCCGCCTCTACCACTCCGTCGAGACCTACGGCTATCGGCTCACCGAGCCCGACGGCCGCCGCATGCTGCCCGAACGCCTCTCCGCGCGCGGCGTGGTCGGCCCCCGGGTGGGTGAACTCATCGAGCGGGGACACCTCGACGTCGAGGGGCAGCGCGTGCGCCTCAACGAGGTGAGCGCGCCGCGGCCGGGGCAGAAGTTCGCGTTCATCATGGACACCGGCCTGTGCGACAACGTGTTCGCGCTGGCCGAGGGCGTCGACATGCTGGTGATCGAGGCCACCTTCCTGACCGAGGACGCGGCGATGGCCGCGCAGGTCGGGCACCTCACCGCGGCCCAGGCCGCGCGGGTCGCCAAGGAGTCCGGGGTACGGCGGCTCGTGCTCACCCACTTCTCGCAGCGGTACGACGACCCGGCGCGGTTCGTCGCGGAAGCGCGGGAGTACTTCGACGGCGAGCTCGTGGTGGCGGAAGATCTCATGAGAGTGCCGGTGCCGCAGCGACGGCAGATAACCTCGGAACAATGGCGATCACGATCCGATCCGCGGATGAGCGGGACCTGAGCGCCGTCGCACACCTGCACAGGCGGTCCCGTTCCGTGGCGTACGCGGGCTTTCTCCCGGCCGCCTCCCTCGACGCCGTGCCCGCGTCCAGCATGGTCGACTACTGGACCGAGCGCTGGCGGTACGAGCGCGACACCCACCAGATGACCGTGGCGACCGAGGGCGACGAGGTCGTCGGCTTCACCTACCTGGGGCCCGACGAAGAGCCGGACACCGGCATCCTGCACGCGATCCACGTGTCGCCGGACGCGCAGGGGCGGGGCGTGGGCGGCGCGCTGATGGCCGACGCGCTCGGCAAGCTGGCCGCGGGCGGCTGGCGCCACGCCGTGCTGTGGGTGCTCGAAGACAACGCCCACGCGCGCGGCTTCTACGAGCGTGGCGGGTGGGCGCCCGACGGCGGTGAGCGCGACGACTTCATCGGCCCGTCCCGCGTCCACCAGGTCCGATACGCCAAGACGCTCTAAAGCACCTCGTCGTCCACATGGGCGGCGAACTCCTCGACCCGCACCTCGGTGATCCGCTCGTACCGGGCGATCCGGTCGGTCCACTCCGCCTGCACCCCGAAGGCGGCGGCCGCGAAGTTGACGTCGCGGACGGCGGCGGTCAGCTCGTCGGGTCGGTCCGAGCCGATCACGCGCACCGGATCGCCCACGGCGACCGACATCGGCGGCACGAAGTACTCGGCCGGCAGCACCGTGCGCGCGTGTACCAGCGCGCCGACCGCCACCACCGCGCCGGGCTCCAGGCGCGCGCCCTGCAGGACGGTGATGCCGGTCGCGAGGTAGGCGCAGCGGCCGATCTGGCAGCCCAGCAGCGTCGCGTGCGGTGAGACGAAGACGTGGTCGCCGAGGACGACGGGATGGGCCGGATCGGCGACGGCGGTGGCGCGGAGCACCGCGTTTTCCGCGATCACGCAGGCCTTGCCGATCTCGATGTACGCGCCCTCGGCGTCGAGTGTCGCGCCGTACATGATGCGGGCCCGCGGCCCGACGCGGACGTCGCCGACGAGGGTCGCGTTGGGCGCGACGTACGCGGTGGGATCGACGGTGGGCTGGGTGCCGCGATGTCTGATCAGCATTCACACACAATGCCCAAAATCGGCTGGGCGAGGGGACGCGACCGGATGTATGCGGGGGAACCGGTGATCACGTACCCTCGCCCGCCGTACCCAACCCAAACCGGGGGAAACGCCTGGCCGGAGGCGCCGGACCGACGGAGGCTTGCCGGTCTCCAAGCTTGGGTGGGCCTTTGCGGGGCGCCGGTGTGCTGGCGGGGCACCTCGGCGTCGACCGCGGGTTATGAGGTCTGGAAGTGTCAGTCGAAGGAGCCGCGGTTGGTCGGGCCCCATCGGCCCGGCCCGCCCAGGTCGTCGCGCCAGCTCGGCAGCGCTCGGAGCCCGTTCAGGTCGTGCCGTGCCGTCCACGCCTCGCGCCAGGGCCGGCGGGATGCCGCCTCCGCGCGTTGGGCGAGCCGCCTGGGCGGGCACGGCCACTGCGAGCCGCACCAGACACACTTGCCGTCGTGGTCGGGTTGTGCGTGCCGGCCGAGCATGGTTTGGGCGTCCCGCCAGAGCAGGCGATCCACCACGTCGGTCGGCTCCGTGTGGTCAATGCTGACCATTTCCGTCCGTCCCCCCTTTCGGGAGCCACGCTTAGTCAACGTGGTCGACAAGGGATGTGATCGGACAGCTTGTGCGACGCGGCCAGAATGCCACTTTCGGGGCGTTCGCTCAGAGCGGATAACGCCCGGGCATGGTCGGCGCACGGGGGGCGTTGGGTGCAGCATGAGCACCGAACGCGAAGTCGAACGGGCGGCGCTCGACGCGTACTCGCAGGTCGTCACGGGTGTGGCCGAGCGAGTGCTGCCGAGCGTGGCCGCCCTGGCGGTACGCACCGCACGCGGTGGTGGCGCCGGATCGGCGGTCACCTTCACCGACGACGGATTCCTCCTCACAAGCGCACACGTGGTCGCCGGCGCGAGCGGCGGCACCGCGACCTTCGGCGACGGCCTGGAGACGCGGTTCGACGTCGTCGGCGCCGACCCCCTCTCCGACCTCGCCGTCCTCCGCGCACACGCGACCGGCGCGCCCCCGGCCGAGCTCGGCGACGCCGACGGGCTGCGGATCGGGCAGCTCGTCGTCGCGGTGGGTAATCCCATGGGCCTGGCCGGCTCGGTCACCGCCGGCGTGGTGTCCGGCCTCGGCCGGTCGATCCCGGCCCGCGACGGCCGCACGACGCGGCTGATCGACGACGTGATCCAGACCGACGCCGCGCTCAACCCAGGCAACTCGGGCGGCGCGCTCGCCGACTCCGCCGGCCGGGTGGTGGGCGTCAACACGGCGGTCGCCGGCTACGGCCTGGGCCTCGCCGTGCCGATCAACTCGACGACCCGCCAGATCATCGGCGAGCTCGTCTCCAACCGGCGGGTGCGCCGGGCCTGGCTGGGCGTGGCGGGTGTTCCAATGCCGCTGCAGCCCGCCCTCGCCGAGCGGCTAGGCCAGAAGATGGGCCTGCGCGTGGTCGAGGTCGTGCCGGGCAGCCCCGCCGGCGTGGCGGGGATCTACCTCGGCGACGTGATCCTCTCCGCCGGCGGCCGTCCGGTGTCGAACGTGCAGGCCCTCCTCAAGCTCATGCTGGGCCCGGCGATCGGCACCCGCCTCCCGGTCACCGTCCTCCGAAAGGGCGCACTCGTCGACGTGGTGACGGTCCCGGCGGAGCTCCGCTAGAGAGCGGCTTTGATCAAGGGTGGCGGGCGCCCAGGTGGGCGAGCAGGTCCTGGCGCGTGAGCACGCCCTGGGGCTTGCCGTCCACCAGCACGAGCGCCGCGTCCGACTTCTCCAGCAGGCGCACCGCCTCGCTCACCGGCTGGCCACCGCCGACCATCGGCAGCGCCGGGCCCATGTGCCGCTCGATCGTGTCGTGCAGGTGGGCCTGGCCGGTGAAGAGCGCGTCGAGCAGGTCCTTCTCCGCGATCGAGCCGGCCACCTCGCCCGTGACCACCGGCGGCTCGGCCTTCAGCACGGGGAGCTGGGAGACCCCGTACTCGCGCATGTAGTCGATCGCGTCCCGGACCGTCTCGGTCGGGTGTACGTGCACCAGCGACGGCATCCCGCCGGGCTTGCCGGAGAGCGCGTCGAGCACCGTCGGCTCGGCGCTGCCGGTGTCGAGGAAGCCGTAGCGGGCCATCCACCCGTCGTTGAAGATCTTGGAAAGGTAGCCGCGGCCGCCGTCGGGCAGCAGCACGACCACCACGTCGTCGGGCTTGGCGCGGCTGGCCACCTCGAGCGCCGCCTGGGCCGCCATCCCGCACGAGCCGCCGACGAGCAGCCCTTCCTCGCGGGCGAGCCGCCGGGTGAGGTCGAACGAGGCCTTGTCGGACACCTTGACGATCTCGTCGCATATCGTGCGGTCGTACGTCTCCGGCCAGAAGTCTTCGCCGACGCCCTCCACCAGGTAGGGCCGGCCGGTGCCGCCGGAGTAGACCGAGCCCTCCGGGTCGGCGCCGATGACGCGCACCGCGCCGCCGGAGACCTCCTTGAGGTATCGTCCCGCGCCGGAGATCGTGCCGCCGGTGCCGACACCCGCCACGAAGTGCGTGATCCGCCCCTCGGTCTGCTCCCACAGCTCGGGGCCGGTGGTCTCGTAGTGCGAGCGGGGGTTGGCCGGGTTGGCGTACTGGTTGGGCTTCCACGCGCCGGGGATCTCGCGGGCCAGCCGGTCGGAGACGTTGTAGTACGAGCGGGGGTCTTCGGGAGCGACCGCGGTGGGGCAGACCACCACCTCCGCCCCGTACGCCCGGAGCACGTCCTGCTTGTCCTGGCTCACCTTGTCGGGGCAGACGAACACGCACCGGTATCCGCGCAGCTGGGCGACGAGCGCGAGGCCGACACCGGTGTTGCCACTCGTCGGCTCGACGATCGTGCCGCCCTCTTTGAGCAGGCCGGCGGCCTCCGCCTCCTCGACCATCTTGAGCGCGATGCGGTCCTTGACGGAGCCGCCCGGGTTCACATACTCGATCTTGGCAAGCACCGTGGCACGGATGCCGGCGGCGACGTTTCGCAGCCTGACCAGCGGGGTGTTGCCGATCAACTCGACGACGTTGTCGTAGTAGCGCACCTGGTCAGACTACGTGCCCAGGGATGACGCTCCGCCGCGCGGCGTCCCACTCGATGAACCGCTCGGTCTCCGACAGGATCGCGCCGGCCAGCCAGGCGATCACCACGGCGTCGTCGATCAGGCCGACAAGGAGTAGAAACGCCTCGGGCACCAGGTCGATCGGCGAGGCCACATACGCCGTCGCGGCGACCATCATCGCCAGGCGCTTGCCGCCGTCGTAGCGGCCCGTGATCGTGGCCCACATCATGCGCGGGAGGGCGGCCAGGCGCGCGCCCAGCGAGGGGCCACCCCGCGCCCCCGCGGTCAGCGCCCGGCCCAGCGCGGTGAACGCCGCCGTGCGGTTCAAGGTCCTACCCATTAGGCCATAGTGCCCCGCCGCGACAAACCCCAAGCGTCTCGTAGCGCCGCGATAACCTCGTAAGCCTCAGTGGGTATTCGGCGGGGGGCGCTGATGAACGCACGAAGGGTTGCGAAGGCGACGGCGATCGGGGCGGGTGTCGCCGGCGCCGCGGTGGTGGTGAGCGCCGGTGTGATCATCGGCCAGGCCAAGGCGGCGCGGCGGGTGATCCCGCAGGCCGAGGCGCCACCGCCGCGCGGTGACGGCGTCTACGGGCCGCGGCTGCCCGGCAAGCCGATCACGATGGTGGTGCTCGGTGACTCCTCCGCCGCCGGCTACGGGGTGCACCGCCCGCGCGAGACGCCCGGCGCGATGCTCGCCACCGGCGTCTCCCGGCGCCTGCGCCGGCCGGTGCGGCTGCACCGCTATGCCGTGGTGGGCGCGCCGTCCGCCGGCCTCACCCCCCAGGTGGAGGCCGCGCTGGAGGTCGAGCCCGACGTCGCGATCATCCTCGTGGGCGGCAACGACGTCACCCACCGCGTGCCCACCAGCACCGCCGTGCGCCACCTCGTCAACGCGGTGCGCGACCTGCGCGCCGCCGGCGCGGAGGTGGTCGTCGGCACCTGCCCGGACCTGGGCACGATCCGGCCGATCAAGCCGCCGCTGCGGTGGCTGACCCGCCACTGGAGTCGCCAGCTCGCCGCCGCGCAGACGATGGCGGTCGTCGAGGCGGGGGGCTGGACCGTGTCGCTCGGTGACATGCTCGGCCCGCGCTTCTCGGCCGAGCCGACCCGGCTCTTCTCGTGGGACCACTTCCACCCGTCCGCGGACGGTTACGCGGTGGCGGCCGCTGCCCTGCTCCCCACTGTGTTGGCGGCGTTGGGCACGGCCGAGGAGCGGCGCCTGGTGCTGGCGCCCGACGAGACCGTGCGTTCGCTGACGCGGGCCGCCCACGAGGCCGCTCGCCAGCCCGGCACCGAGGTCAGCGGTGCCCAGGTGGCCGGCCGCGACCGCGGTCCCGAGGGCCGGTGGGCCCAGCTCCGGCGGCGCACGGCGTGGTTCGGCCACCCCCGCACCGACGAGCCCGAGACCTCGGTCGATGCCGCCGTACCCTTGGAAAGGTCCGTCCCCGGCGGCACCGAGCGAGACTGAGCGGCGCGCCAGCGGGTAGGACCCCATCTGAGCGACAGGAGAGGACCACGGCATGCCCACGGCGCGACAGCTGGGCCGCGCGACGGTGATCACGCTGGTCGCCGGGACGGTCGGTGGCGCCGCGCTGCTGGCCGGCGAGGCGGTCATCGCGCGCAACCGGCGATACGCGCAGCCGGAGATGGGTCTGGCGCTGCGCACCACGATGGGCCCGGCGAGCGCGCCGCCGCTGCGGCTCGTGCTGATGGGCGACTCGTCCTCGCTCGGCGTGGGCGTCGAGCAGCTCGCCGACACGGTTGGCGGCCAGCTCGCCACGCTGCTCGCCGAGGGCTCGCCCACCCTGCCCGCCCGGCACGTGCAGCTGTCGAGCGTGGGGGTGTCCGGCTCCCGTTCCACCGATCTGGCCACCCAGGTGGCGCGGGCGCTGCTGGGCGGCCGCCCCGACGTGGCCGTGATCCTGATCGGCGCCAACGACGCGACCACGCTGCGCCGCCCCACCGAGTCCGCCGCCTACCTCGGCGCGGCGGTGCGGCGGCTGCGTGACGCGGGCGTCGAGGTGGTCGTCGGCACCTGCCCCGACCTCGGCGCCGCCCGCGCGATCGCCCCGCCCCTGCGCCAGGTCACCGGGTGGCTGGGGCGGCGGATGGCCCGTGCGCAGGCCAGGGCCGTGCGCGCGGCCGGCGGCACGGTGGTCGACCTCGCGGTCGAGACCGGCGCGGTGTTCCGGGCCGACGCGGGCACGCTCTGCTACGACGGCTTCCACCCGTCCGCCGACGGCTACCGGGTGTGGGCACACGCACTGCTCCCCGCGGTGATCCGCGCGGCGGTCCCCACTTCCCGCTGAAGTTACCGGCGAGTAAGGTCGTGGGTATGCCGAACGCCGTCATCGTCGCCACCGCCCGCTCGCCCATCGGCCGGGCACACAAGGGTTCGCTGCGCGAGGTCCGCCCCGACGACCTGGCCGCCTCGATCGTGCGCTCCGCCCTCGACAAGGTGCCCCAGCTCGACCCCGCCGAGATCGACGACCTCTACCTCGGCTGCGGCCTGCCCGGCGGCGAGCAGGGCTTCAACATGGCCCGCGTCGTCGCCACCCTGCTCGGCTACGACCGGCTGCCCGGCGCCACGCTGACCCGATACTGCGCCTCGTCGCTGCAGACCACGCGGATGGCGTTCCACGCGATCGCGGCCGGCGAGGGCGACGTCTTCATCTCGGCCGGCGTGGAGTGCGTCTCCCGCTACGCGCGCGGCAGCTCCGACGGGCTGCCGCCCGAGGCACAGGCCCTCGTCGGCGGCGGCTGGGAAAACCCGCGCTACGACAAGGCGCGGGCCCGCTCGGCCGAGCGCGCCCAGGCCGGCGCGGCGGTGTGGGAAGACCCGCGCGAGGCCGGCGACCTGCCCGACATCTACCTGGCGATGGGCCAGACCGCGGAAAACCTCGCCCAGATCAAGGGCGTGACGCGCGAAGACATGGACGAGTTCGGCGTGCGCAGCCAGCAGCTGGCGGAAAAAGCGATCGCGGACGGCTTCTGGGCCCGCGAGATCACCCCGGTGACCGTCCCCTCGGGCGGCGTGGTGAGCGCCGACGACGGCCCGCGCCCGGGCGTGACGCTGGAGGGCGTGGCGGGGCTCAAGCCGGTGTTCCGCCCTGACGGCCGCATCACCGCCGGCAACTGCTGCCCGCTCAACGACGGCGCAGCCGCCGTGGTCGTGATGAGCGAGACCCGCGCCCGCGAGCTGGGCATCACCCCGCTGGCCCGCATCGTCTCGACCGGCGTCACCGCGCTCTCCCCGGAGATCATGGGGCTGGGCCCGGTCGAAGCGTCGAAGCAGGCCCTCAAGCGCGCCGGCATGACCATCGACGACGTCGACCTGGTCGAGATCAACGAGGCGTTCGCCGCCCAGGTCATCCCCTCCTACCGCGACCTGGAGATCCCGCTGGACAAGCTCAACGTCATGGGCGGCGCGATCGCGGTAGGCCACCCCTTCGGCATGACCGGCGCGCGGATCACCGGCACCCTCCTCAACGCACTCGACTGGCACGACAAGACCATCGGCCTGGAGACCATGTGCGTCGGCGGCGGCCAGGGGATGGCGATGGTGGTCGAGCGCCTGAGCTAATCCATTTCCCGGGTCCGCGTCACCTGCGGGCCGCCGCTCCCGCCGGAGACCGCTGCGGCCGGCGGCTCGCCAGGGCTCGCCGAGATCCCCGGCCTCCGCTGCCAGCTCCGCGCCCCAAGAGCCACCCCGGCCCTGTGGCGGGTCGGCCGGCGCGGGGGTTGAGTGGGTAAGCGTGACCAGCGGCGGACGGGTGAGGCCGCGGGAGCAGCGGTCTGGACCACGACGGACGTCGCGGTAGCTCAAAATATCCAAGAATGGAAAGGCCGGCGCCCGGGCGGGGCGCCGGCCTTTGTGGACGGAGGTCAGGCGACGAGTTCCAGCTCCTCGGCCGCGGGGGCGGGCGTGGGCTTGGCGTCGCGCATGACCACTGTGGACAGGATCGCGGCGGCGATGACGCCGATCGCGGCGATCAGGAACGTCACCGACATCGAGGAGGTGAAGGCCTCGCGGGCGGCGTCGGCCAGGCCGCTGTCGCCGAGGGCCAGTGCGCCGGCGATCGACTGCCGTGCCTCCTCCGGTACGCCGGCCGGCATCTCGTTGGCGTATCCGCTGGTGAGCAGCGAGCCGAGGATCGCGATGCCGAGGGCGGTGCCGGCCTGCTGGATCGTGTCGTTGAGCGCGGAGCCGACGCCTGCCTGCTCCGGTGGGATCGTGCCCATCAGGGCGCCGACCGCGGCCGGCATCGCCAGACCGGCGCCGAGACCGAGCAGGCCGAGGGCGACCGCCGGGATGGCGAAGCCGGTGCCGGCCGAGACCGTGGTCAGCAGGACGAAGGACGAGGCCATCACGAGCATCCCGACCAGCACCACCGGGCGGTTGCCGAACTTGGCGGCGGTGGTGGCGCCCATCCCGTTGCCGGCCAGCGCGGCGACCGCCAGCGGCATGAACGCCAGGCCTGCCTTGATCGGCGAGTAGCCGAGCACGAACTGGAGGTACTGGGTCAGGACCAGCAGCAGGCCGCCGTTGCCGATCTGCAGCAGGGCGAGCGAGAGCGAGCCGCCGCTGAAGTTGCGGTGCTTGAAGAGCACCAGCGGGACCATCGGAGCGGGCGTGACGTTTTCCCAGATCACGAAGCCGATGAGAGCGACGGCCGCGACCGCCAGCACGATGCCCGAGCGCTCGCCGAAGGCGCCGTGCCTGGGCAGCTCGATGATCCACCAGACGAGCGCGGTCATGCCGACCGCGGAGAGCACCGCACCAAGCGGGTCGGGCTTCTGCCACGGCCCCTTCGACTCCGGCATCAGGAGCACGCCGGCCAGGATGGCGAGGGCCACGACCGGCACGTTGATCAGGAAGATCGCCTGCCAGGAGAAGTGGTCGATCAGCACGCCGCCGAGCACCGGGCTGCCGACCAGGCCGAGCATCGACACCGAGCCCCACGCGGCCATCGCCTTGCCGCGCTCGGCCTCGTCGAAGACCGTGATCAGGATCGACAGCGTCGACGGCATGATCAGAGCGCCACCGATGCCCATCGCGACCCGCAGGGCGATCATCTCGCCGGGGTTGGCGACGAACGTCGCCGCCAGTGACGCCGCCCCGAAGAGCACCAGGCCGATCAGCATCACCTTGCGCCGGCCGAACCTGTCGCCAAGGCTGCCCGAGGTCAGCAGGAGCCCGGCGAAGACCAGGATGTACGAGTCGAGGATCCACTGGGTGTCCTGCGCGCTCGCGCCGAGGTCCTCGGTCATCGCAGGCACCGCGACGGTCAGCGCCATGCCGTCGACGACCAGGACCAGGCTGCTGAGGCAGAGCACCACGAGGATCCACCAGCGGTGTGGATTACGGGTTTGCATGGCGGCTTCCCTCCGGCGTGCGTACAACGTTCCTTCGATGCGAACACTGTACGCGCAGCGGAACAGTGTTCGCAAGACTGAATTTGTGTACGCTGGCCGCGAACGATGTGCGCAGGAGAGGGAGTGCCATGGCCGCCAAGGCGAAGCCGATCCCGTCGGTATGGGCCCGGCGCGAGTCCGAGCCCGACCAGCCCGTGCTGAGCCGGGCGTCGATCGTCCGCGAGGCGATCGCGATGCTTGACGCCGAGGGCATCGAGGCACTGAGCATGCGCAAGCTCGGCGCCCGGTTGAACGCGGGCGCGACCTCGCTGTACCGCCACGTGGCGACCAAGGACGAGCTGATGGAGCTCGCGGTGGACGAGGCGTTCGGCGAGATCGCGATCCCGGAGGCCAGCGGGTCAGACTGGCGTGCCGCCGCCGCCGAGGCCGCCCGCCGATTTCGCGCGACGGCCCTGCGCCACCCCTGGCTCCCGCCGACCCTCGGCCAGGCGGGGCTGGCCTACCTCGGTCCCAACCTGCTGTCGTTCGCCGAGTGGCTGGCGGCGCTCTTCGGCGAGGCCGGCTTTCCCGAGCCGAGCGGCGCGATCGACGCCCTGCTGTCGTACGTGATCGGGATGAGCACCACCGAGGCGGCCTGGCTGACCACGATCGCCCGCTCGGGGGAGACGGAGGCCGGATTCATCGCCCGGCTGACGCCCGCCGCCCAGCAAGCCGCCGGCGACTATCCGCACCTGGCGCAGCAGCAACCCGACACGACGCTCGACCCCGCCGAGCTCCGGGACCGCAAGTTCGCATACGGCCTGGAGATCGTCCTGGACGGCCTGGCGACGCGCATGCCCTAGTGTGGCCGGCTTCGCCGGCACGGGTGACCGGCGGCCGGAGGCCGCCGGTCATTCGGTGAAGGTTTGCGCCACCGCACTAGCTGAGCGTGGCGCGGACCGTCTCCACCTCGGCGGCGGCCGCGGCGGTGACCGCCTCGGGCGGGGTGGCGGCGAGCAGGTCGGCGGCGACCACCCGCAGCTGGTCGGTCAGCGTGGCGTCGGCGACGAGCCGCGGCACCGGGCGCCGGGGCTCACCCTCGGCGTCGGCGGCGCGGTCGGCGATCCGCTGCACGAGCGCGTGCGTCAGGTCGCCGCGGGTGCCCTCCGGCCCGGCCGGCTGCGCCCAGCGGGACGCCGTCCAGTGCCCGGTCTGACCGACGAAGAGGTCCACCGCCCGCCGCAGGTCCACGTTTACTCCTCCACAAGACGACGAGGGCGCCCCCGAATGCCGGGGACGCCCTCGCATACTGCCAAATCGTCAGTCGTCGCCCTGGAAGTAGCTGATGAGGCGCAGCATCTCCAGGTAGAGCCAGATCAGGCTGACCAGGATGCCGAAGGCCGCCACCCAGGAGTAGCGCTGCGGGAGACCCATCCGCACGCCCTCCTCGACCTCGTGGAAGCTGAGCACGAAGCTCAGCGAGGCCACCACGATGCAGACGAGGCTGAAGCCGATCGCGAGCGGGCTGCCGTCACGGAGGCCGGTGTTGATGTCGAAGAGCGAGAGCACCAAGTTGATCAGCATCACGGCGAAGAGGCCGGCCATCGCCGCCACCACACCGCGGACGAACCGGGGCGTGGCCCGGATCGCGCGGATCTTGTAAAGGATCGCCATCAGGAAGAAGACGCCGAACGTGGCGGTTACCGCCTGGAGCACGATGCCGTCGTAGAACGTCTCGTACGCCTTGCTCACCATGCCGACGAAGATGCCTTCGACGACCGCGTAGGCCACGACCAGCACGGGGCTGGCCATGCGGGAGAAGGAGATGATCAGACCGAGCACGAGGCCGATCAGCGCCGCGCCGATCCAGGCCGCCGGGGCCAGGGAGTCGGGGATGAGCGCCCATGCGCCCGCGGCCGAGATGCCGGTGATGCCGAGCAGAGCGACGGTCTTGACGACGACGTCGTCGACCGTCATCGGCCGCACAGTGGGGGGAGCCGCCGGATAGTCGGTCGTCGGGTACGGTCCGCCGTAACCAGGCTGCCCGTACTGGCCGACCGGCGCGTACCCGGCGGCCCGCTCGCGCTCGGCCGCCTGGCCAAGCCGCGCCAGCACCGGGTTGGAAGTCTTCACGTCAAGCCTCCCTGACAGGGTTTGTGCACCACTCCGTGCCCCACCAAGGGTAAACGCCAATCGCGACAAACAGGAGAGCACCTGCTCGGACTCGAACCCGCATGCCTCGCGGCAAGGCCGCGAGCACGGTGCCATTGACGGCGCTACCGGGACTCGAACCCGCATGCCTCGCGGCAAGGCCGCGAGCACGGTGCCATTGACGGCGCTACCGGGACTCGAACCCGCATGCCTCGCGGCAAGGCCGCGAGCACGGTGCCATTGACGGCGCTGCCGGGACTCGAACCCGCATGCCTCGCGGCAAGGCCGCGAGCACGGTGCCATTGACGGCGCTGCCGGGACTCGAACCCGCATGCCTCGCGGCAAGGCCGCGAGCACGGTGCCATTGACGGCGCT
>Ga0081539_10001594_pt1 | contig 37406 bp, 30 predicted proteins | sample TabmetS4T2R2_FD_71023 | JGI IMG/M metagenome (GOLD analysis project Ga0081539, IMG submission 71023) | Tabebuia heterophylla rhizosphere microbial communities from the University of Puerto Rico - S4T2R2 | ecosystem: Host-associated > Plants > Roots > Rhizosphere ... | reverse complement strand
CGTGCTGTTACCTCGGCAGCCGCGAGCGAACGATCGAAACAACTACCGCGACGTCGTTTATCCCCTCGGTCTTTATGTTCTCACCGTCAGCCTTGCCTTACTCGTCATCTACTTCCGGGGAAACTCTTCCATCATCAATCTGGTCGTAGTGCTCGGCGTTCCTTTAATCATCATCAACCATTTCTTTCGCGAGCGGCCGGTACGGTTTGGCTTGGGCCTGGGCGCAGTGATGCTCGCCAGTGTTTTCTACACTGGATATTCCGCTCGCACGCTCCACGTCGTACGAAATTTCTTCGGCACGACGCGCGTGACCACTGACGCGGCCGGCAGAATTAACAGCCTCTACAGTGGCAACACCGTGCACGGCCGCCAGTTTGTCGATCAGTCGCGGCGCTGCGAGCCTCTCTCTTATCATCATGAGAATGGGCCGTTGGGCCAGGTGATGGCCGTCTTCAATGCGGCTCCGGCCAACCCGCGGGTGGCGGTGATCGGGCTCGGAGTCGGAGCGATGGCTGCGTACTCTAAACCCGATCAGGAGTGGACGTTCTACGAAATCAATCCAGACGTCATTAACCTCGCCCGCAACTCTCAATACTTTACGTACCTGCAAAACTGCGCCAGCGGATCGCTGAACATCGTGGAGGGTGATGCGAGATTGAATCTGCGAAACGCTCAGCCGGGCCAATACGGCTTAATCGTCCTCGACGCTTTCAGCTCGGACGCGATTCCCGTCCATCTTGTGACGCAGCAAGCGCTCGATCTTTACCTGTCAAAGCTGACGGAAGGCGGGATTCTCGCCTTTCACATCTCCAACCGGAGTCTGAATCTGAAACCGATCCTGGCGGACCTCGCCGCGAGCCGGAAACTTTTGTGCATCGGTTTCGACGACCTGAAGCCGAGTTCGTTGGAAGGAAAGGACCCGTCGCAGTGGGTGGTGATGGCTCGTTCCGCGCCGGAGATTAGTAATCTGTCGATCAACTCGCAATGGCAGCCGCTCAATGGAAGAGCAGACGGGCGCGTCTGGACCGACGACTTTTCCAACATTGTGCGCGCAATCAGGTGGCAATAACCCGTCGCTTACTTCAGCACCGGGATCTGTTGTTGGGAAAAGCTGAAAGTGACGTCCAAGGCTGGTGCAGCTTTCTGTTCCTCCGGGAGCGTTTTCGACAAGAGTGCTGCCGCCGGCACAGGCGCGGCGAAACTTTCAGGCGCGGTCACCGCAGTCGCTTCGCGGCTCGTCGCGGGAAGCGGTTCGGCAGAGAACTCCAGTTTGGCATCACCGTAGCCGATCGACTTTATGTTCGGCAGCGCCAGCAACACGAACGCTACGATCGACGGCACCAGCCAGAGATACCAGCCGATCTTTCCGTCCGCCCACCACTGAAACAACGGCGCGCCGAATCCGGTCACGGCGATGGCTACCAGGACGAACCCCAGAATGCGACGCCGCAAATTGGCCTGCAACCCAAACCAATCGTCAGTCCAGCGAGTCAGCTTGTCGGGAGTATTGAATCGGCTGAGTACTTGTTTTGCCTGATCGAGCCCCGCGTCACTCGCACGCGCGAGGCAGCGGATCGCCTCCCGACGTTTTCCGATACCATCGAGAGCGAGCGCACGATTGAAGATTAGTTTGGCGTCGTCGGTTATTTCGAGCAGCGGTCCATCCGTAGCGCCAGGATTGTCGCGGCGCCATTCAGTTATTTTGCCGAAAACCTCGTCGAGAAAATCGAGCGCCGCTTTGGGATTGTTCAGCCGCAGCTCCGCCGCGGTGATACCACGAACCAGGTTAGCACTGCGCTTCTCGAGCTTCGTCAGGTGCCACGCACGTCGAAACGCGCGGTTCGCCGCGCCGTTACGTTTCAGCGCGTCGTAGGCAATTCCGAGCAGCTCAAACACCTGCGGGTCTTTCGCCGGGTCCATCAGCCGCTCTCCCAACGCTGCCTGCAAAGCCGCTACGCCTTCTTCAAATCGGCCCAGCCGCACCAGCGCCCGGCCTTTCCCGGCAAATGCATCACTGCGCTCGCGAGCCGAAGCGGCGCGCGTTAGTGCTTTATCAAATACTGCGAGTGACTCGGTGAATGCGCCAGTGCCACTCAAGGCGTAGCCGAGTCCGACAGTCGCGCCGTTGCCGTTCGTCTCGTATCGCTCCGCGCGCTCGTACGCGGCCAGCGCTTCTTCGGTGCGTTCCTCAGCATCCAGGATCGCGGCCTTCGCAAACCAGAGCGAAAACTCAAACTGCTCGAACTCGGGCGCAGACTTGAAAACCCTGACGATCGCGAAGTTGCGCATTCGCTCGTAACCTTTGAGAGCCTCATCCACGTCCGTGTGCGCGTTTTCAATATTGCCGAGCCGGTAAGAAGCCGCCGAACGCTGCATATAAGCCGCCAGTCGCACGAAGGACGTCAAACCCTCTAACGAACCATTCGCATCATCGGGAACCGCAATCGCCGCACTGGCGGCTTCGTAGGCTTCAGCGAATTTCTCTTTCGCGTTCAGCGCCTGCGCTCTGATCAAATTCAGCAGGACCACAAACTGTCCGGGAACGTCGCCGTCCTTCGCGCGCTGTAGGGCTGCGTCGGCGGTAGCGAGGGCTTCGTCATTGAGATCACGTCGAAGTTGTGCTTCGGCGCGTGTCGAGTCTCGGACGGCCTGGATCGTTGGCGTCGTAGCTTGTAGTTCATCTTTAGTCAACTCGATGGCCGGTTCCAGCTCACCGAGACGCAGATGCGCCTGCGCAGCAAACACTCGCAGCGTCGCATCCTGATTGCCTTCCGTTGTCTTGCCTAGCTGCTCGTAGGCATCGACGACCGTTTTCCAACGCTGCATGATGAAAGCGCCCATCAACGCGGCGACCCACGCTCTCGCATCATCTCGAAAGGAGTCAGGGACGCTCATGGCCTGCTCGTATTCCGGCAGCGCCGCGTCGAGGCCTTTGAGCTTGAGTAGTATCTCGCCTCTGAGTTGATGTGTGGCGGGATGATTCGCGAGTGCGGGAGAGGTCGCGGCCTTCTCGTCAAGCCACGCCAAAGCGCCGGCGCCTTGTCCCGCGGCCAGCATGGCGACGATACGGAGATCGAAGGAGACCGGCCACTTCGCTTTACTCCAGGCGGCATCCAGCGCGTCGAGATCCGCGGTCACGAGCTCGAATTGCGACCCGCCGATCGATTGAATTTTCTCAACGCGAATTTTTTCGACGGCGTCGACTGCGTGATCCGGAACTGAAGCAATCTCGGCGAGCGTTGCATCGAAATAGGCGCCGGCCTTGGCCCACAGTTTTCCAAACGTGGCCAGACGAGCTTGCAAAAGACGTAACTCGACGCGGTCTTTGGAACTGGTCGTCGTCTTGAGCAGATCTTCAGCAGTGGTTAGTGCGCCCGTTATGTCGCCCGTGCGGGCAAGCACCGACGGTCTGACTTTCAACCACGCAAATCGCTGCGGCTCGTTCGCAGCATTTGCGATCGCGATGTCGAGCTCGCGCAGGGCCGCATCGTACTTTTGCAGCTTGTTTAGAGTCTCGACTAATCCATCCCGCGCATGATCGCGCTGCTCGGGAACCGTTGCCGCCTCGACTGCTGCTTCCCAGGCGCCAACGGCTTCGGACAATCGCTCCGGAATCGCCCTGATCGCACGAGCGCGAAAGAATCGGCCGTCAAACCCCATTCCACTTTTCGTCAGCTTTGGCAGCGCCGGCTCGAGCACTGCGAGCGCTTCCTCCGGCTTGCCGATGCCGATTTGCGCGCGAGCGAATTGCAGCACGAAAGCCGGCTCGTCTCTGGCGGCTTCGACGTGCTCGGAGAGCCGCGCCAGTACTTTCAAGGCTTCTTCGAAATCGCCGCGATCGTTAGCATTGAGAATCAACATCAACGCTGCATTCGGATCAGCCGGATTGATTTCGAAGCCGGTTCGCGCGGCGGCGAGGGCGAGCTCCTGGTTGCCAACAATCGTGGCGCCGACTGAAAGGTGGGCCCAGGCAAGTGCGGTGTTCTCGGAATGAGAGTAGGCCTTTAAAACTTCGAGCAGCTTATCAGCGAGCCCGGATTGCTGAATCGCCGCGCGAATACGTAAACCGCCGGCGGTTCCCTCCTGCTCGCCGATACGATCGATGGCTTGAGCCACCGCTTTGCCGTCCTCGGCCTGGATCGCAGCGACAACTTCGGCCACGCCATCGTCGGCTGGAGAAACAGACGCGACTCGATGACTGTTCCCATTGGATTCAGTTGCTGGTGTTTGTTCGCTCATGGTTTCGAGATAAGAGTTCTGGAGCTCTTTTGAGGTCTCGGAAGCGACCTTCGCGACGGCGATGTTTTCGCTACTGCATCAAATACCAGTAGAGTATCATCGGCGTCAATGAAAACGCCGTCGCTGATCCTTCTTTTGCTCGTCTTCACTTTGCCGCCGCAAACCGTCGAGCCCGAAAACTCTGACCTAACCGTTGTCAAGTTTAGTTGGGCCAAAGACAAGCCCAAAAGCAGCAGCATGATTCGGGGTGCACAAAATCCGACCGGGTCGATCAGCACGCCGATCACGGGCGATCGCGATCTCGCATCGCGGCGCGCCGACATGCAGGTGATGGAAAAGAAGGCGGTTCGTTCATCGGCAGCGCCGGGAGGCGATGGTTACCTGCTGCGTCTCGAGCTCAAAAACACGAGCGCCAAGATCGTCCGCGGCTTGATCTGGGAATTCAAACCAACCGCCGGGCCGGCAGATTACGAGCCAAAACAATACCTGTGCGCGTTTCGTGTCGAAGCAAACGAGAAAAAGAAATTCGAGGTGTGGACGCCGTATGCTCCCGTAAAGGTGGTAAGCGTCGATGAACGTGCTAACGCGCTGAAAGACGGCGAAGTGATTATCAACCGCATCGATTACGCGGACGGCTCGGTCTGGAAGAAGCGTGGCTGGAATTACAATTTGCCCGCCGGCGCCTCGCAAAAGCTGAGCGAAGGCCAATGCTCCGTGTTCTAGTCCTGTGATCATTCACCTCGGCCATGTCTATGAACTCGTGCGTTACCCGGTCAAATCCATGGCCGGCATCGCAACGAACTCGGCCTTTCTGGGCTGGCACGGTTTGCAGGGAGACCGGCGGTTCGCGGTTCGTCGTCTCAACGACAAGAGTGGTTTCCCGTGGCTCAGCGCGAGCCGGCTGCCCGAACTTGTTTTGTACCAGCCGCTCGGGCTCGACGAGAATGCGGAAGAGCCGACCCCTACCCACGTCCGTACACCCGACGGCCGCGATCTCTTACTCGGAAGCGCCGAGTTGCAGAACCATATCGCGGAGAAGTTTGGCAGTCCGATCGAGCTGATGAAGTTCAGGCACGGCCTTTTTGATGAAGCAAGCGTGTCAGTAATCAATCTCGCAACGATCGCCGCGATCGGACGAGAGGCGGGACAGGATCTGGACCGCCGGCGATTCCGCGCGAACGTCGTAATTGCATCAGAAGCGACGGAACCGTTTTTGGAAGATGGTTGGATTGGCGGCCGGTTAGTGTTCGGGCGTGACGAGCGTGCCCCGATGGTTACGGTGACCATGCGCGACCTGCGCTGCGTGATGATTAACCTCGACCCCGACACGGCGCAACAGGACCCGCGCGTGATGAAAGCAGCCGTGCGCCTCAATGAAAACTATGCGGGAGCTTATGCGACCGTCACGCGCACAGGCCAGCTCACCGTCGGTCAGCCGGTAAGCCTGATTACGGATCTCTCCGTTTGATAGCGGCGGAGATTACGAGCATTCAGGATTCCGTGGCGGGAGACCGCGCACGTAAAGGAGCAAGCGGCCGCAGATGGCGACTGCAATCAGCATCACGCCTACACGCGAGATCTTGTAATCGATATTGAGGATGCGAATTGAGAGGCCGGCCAGCCCGATTAGCAGTAAGAGCACCTTCAGGCTGCGTCGCAGAACACTGCTGCTCCGCCGGCTTATGTGCAGACACTGCCGTTTGTATCTTTCGATGTCTCCGAACCGTCGCAACGCTGCGCTCTTCGCTTGGGCAGCAGACATCCCCTGCTGAACGTATTTTTGTTCGAGCATTTGCAGATGGAATTGCAATTCGTCCTCAACGTCCAGGGCAAGCTGCTGACGCTTATGGCGCTTTAGTAGGCTGGCGATTGCGGCTCTCATCATTAAGTGGCCTGCAGGATCTTGGTAACGGCTTTGGAGATCCGATTCCAGTTGGCGCGTTCAGCTTCGAGCTGTTTCTGTCCGGCCCGGGTGAGCTTGTAGAATTTCGCGCGCCGGTTATTCTCTGACACGCCCCACTCCGACTTGATCCAGCCGCGTTCTTCCATGCGGTAAAGCGCTGGGTAAAGCGATCCGTCCTCGACTTTGAGCAAGTCTTCGGCGACTTCGTGGATTTGCTGGACGATGCCGTAGCCGTGCATGGACCCACGCGCAAGCGTGTTCAAAATCAATAACTCGAGCGTTCCTTGCAGCAAATCTGTGCGCTGATTGGCCATGAAATGTCGTTCCCTAGATTATCTAGGCCGGAAGATTAACTGAGCTTCCCCAGACAGTCAAGGGTAAAGATCAGCGTCGCTGTCTTTTCGAACCTTCGCCTTGCCGTAACTTAGCGCACTCGGGCTATAATCCGGCCCTGGTTCTCGTCGGCAATCTCGAACCGGCCCACATCTTCAGCAACTGAGGGCGACAATCATGTCGAGCATTAAAGCTTTCAGGTTATTTAGAACGGCTTTTCTATTCGGATGCCTGCTCTTTCCCACAGGCGTCTTCAGCCAGACCAAGCCACAGCAAAAGCCCGACACGACCGGCGAAGCACAGGACGTCATCAAGTTTGATACGTCGCTGGTGCAAACCGACGTGATGGTCTTCGACAAAAATGGCCGTCCCGTCACCGGTTTGAAACCCGAACAATTTCAGTTGAAGATCAATAACGCGACGCGGGAAATATCCTTCTTCGAAGCAATCAGGTCCGGCGCGCTGACGACCCAACGCGAAGAACTGAAGTCTGACCAGCAGCCAAACACGGGCGCCGGTCCAAAATCCGACGCAGCAAAATCCGATGCCCAACGACGAGCGATTATTTTCTTCGTCGACGACCTACATCTCGCGCCCGACAGCCTGTCGCGCACTCGCAAGGCGCTGTTCGAGTTTATCGATCGCGGCGTTGGCGAAAACGACCTAATCGCCATCACGTCGCCCAGCGGACAGATTGGATTCCTGCAACAGCTCACCGCGAACAAAGAAGCGCTGCGCTCAGCCGTGACCCGTCTGAACTACCGCACGAATGCAAAGACCGACATGGAAAAGCCGCCCATGTCCGAGTACATCGCTCTCAAGATCCGCGAAGGCGACGAGCAGGCGCTGAACTATTACACCCAGGAGATTCAAAAACAGAACTGTATCCTGCCGGCCCGCGGAGACCAGCCGGCGATCTGCTCGGTAACGCCGCAGGGCGCCCGGCAAATGGCCAAGACGCGCGCTAACCAGATCGCGGTGGAGTCGGCGCCGTCCACTGCCGACACACTGCGGCTGCTCGAAGGACTGATGCGCACCGCGGCCCAGTTACCCGGACGCAAACTGGTGTTTGTAATTTCCGACGGGTTCTACCTGAACGACACGAAAACTGGTTCGCTCGACCGCATCAAGCGCGTCACTGACGCCGCCGGACGCGCCGGCGTCGTGATCTACACACTCGATGCGCGCGGCATCGTGAGCGACTCAATCAACGTCACCAACGACAAGCCACTTGATTCCAAAGGCATGTTGGTCGGCGCCTCGATCGGCGAGATCTCGGCTTCGCAGGACGGCCTCAACGCGCTCGCCAAGGACACCGGCGGCCAGGCATTACGAAACACCAACCTGCCGATGCACCAGTGGGTGGAAAAAGTTCTTGACGATACGTCGAACTACTACCTGCTGGCCTGGAAACCTGACAACGACGAGCAGAAGCGCGGTAAGTTCAAAAACATCGACGTCAGCGTCATCGGCCGTCCCGACCTGAAAGTCCGCGTGCGCACGAGCTATTTCAAATCAGCCGCGTTGCCGTTGCTGACCACCAGGAAAAAGGACAAGGATCCCGCGAAAGCCCGCGACGACGACATGCGTCTCGTGATCGATGCGCCGGTTTCGCAACGCGAGATACCGACGGAAGTAGACCTGCGCTTCGTGCAAATGCCCGGTTTCGGCACGCGCGTCGTCGCCACCATCTCTGTCGACGATTCGGCGCTGACGTTTGATCTTGCTGAAGGGAAATCTGCGGCTGACGTCGATATCGGCGGCATCCTTTACGACGACAAAGGCAAACCCATCGACAGCTTTGTCGGGCGGCTGCGAATCTTTCCGCGCCGCTCGAATCCGTTGCCGCCCGGTTCGGGAACCAAGCCGAAGCGCTCGATCTACCGGTTCAGTACCCTGGTTCCGGGCGGTCTTTACCAGGTCCGGATCGGCATTCGTGACCTGAAGAGCAGCCGCATCGGCAGCGCCATGGATTGGATCAAAGTCCCGAAGATCTAGCCGTCCACTGACAAATTTCCCGGATTTTTGGTGAAATCACTCACGGCTTCGCTGTGTGTTCAACGAGAATGGCCGTTGACAAACGCAGTCGGGTCTCCCTATGATTGCCAAGCGGCCGCTGACGTAGGGTGCGGTGGGCGCACCGACGCTGCTCGAATCTCTCCGAAACGAGCTCCCCCTATAAAATCCTTCCTCAGTCTCCTTACAAGCTGACCTGAGCCTGCTAATCCCCAACCACAGGAGAACGACATGTTGAAATTGACTAAGGGCATTCTAACGACCCTGGCTATCGCAACCTTGCTTATGATGACTGCGACGGTCTCTTTTGCGCAGACCACCGGTTCGGTGACTATGACTGCGACCGTCTCGAATTTTGTTGAGTTGACGTCCGGCGGCGCCGTGACCCTGACGGGTAACTCCGGCGGCAGCGTGATCACGGATGGAACCGCAAACAGCCCGCTCGCCGTCGTGGTAGATTTGGGCGAAGTCGGACCGAGCAACACCAATAGTTTCGTGAAATTGAGCGTGCCGCTCAGACTGCGCAGCAACGTAGGCTACCAACTGAATATGGTTAGCAGTGTTGCCGGCGCCGGCGCCACCAGCTTCAGTCTTAAAGACACCGACGTCGGCTTTGGTTTGACGCCGGCTGCGCGTCCGGCCAATCTCGCCGCGGGCGTAGACACCAACGCTACTCCGGGTGATCCGACCGTTGGCGGCAGCACGGACGCTAATGGACGTTGGGTGTATGCGGGCGCAAACTCCACCCTCGGCGCTTATGCCGTGTCTGGTGCGGTTTTGTCTGGTCCACGCATCAATAAGACAGTCGCGGCCAACAGCAATACGAGCCTGACTGTTCCCGCAATCTTCGCAGTGAAACCCCAATTCTTTGATCCCGCTCCGGCGATCACGATCACGGCCCAGTTTACGGTCGTAGCGCTGTAAGCTTTATCCGTTTTACCCCCCTGCAAACGGCGCCGGCCGTCAACTTCTTGCTGACGGCCGGACAGCCATATTCCCCTTCCCTCCTCCAGGACACACCATGCCCCATCAAAAATCCATCATTACGAATCTACTACTGCTCATCACCTTGCTCCTGGTCGCTGCTGTTACCTGTTTCGGACAGTCGACCACCGGCACCGTCACCATGAGCGCCACGGTTTCGAAGTTTGTCGAGATCAACTCCGGCGGCGCCGTCACGCTTACGGGCAATTCCGGCGGCGGAGTTACGACGGACGGCGTCGCGAACTCGCCGCTGGCCGTCTCGATCAATCTCGGTGAGCTTGGCCCAAGCAACACCAACAGCTTCGTCACGGCGCAAGTACCGCTGAAGCTGCGCAGCAATGCGAACTACGTTTTGTCGATGAGCGCCACCGTGACCAGCTCCGGCACCAGTGCCAGCAGGATCGTGGCCTCCGACGTCGGCTTCGGTCTGGGAACAGTTTCCCGCACGGGAGTCGGTGTCGCGAGCGGCTCAGATACAAACGCTACTTCCGGCGATCCGACGCTGGCCGCGAACGGTTCCGTGAACGGCACCACTGGCCGGTATGACTTCACCGCCGTGCGATCGAATCTCAGTGCCTTCTCTTCAGCGACGACGGCGCTTAGTGGTCCGATCATCATGAACGCCGTGCCGCGCAGTAACGCCAACGGCCTGACGGTGCCTGCCTTCTTTGCCGTCAAGCCGCAGTTTTTCGAAAACGGGACCACCACGATCTCCGTCACTTTCACCGTGACCGCACCGTAAATGCGCTTACGCGATGTCACATACTCGTTTCTCGCTGCCCTGATCCTCTTCGCTGTTGCGCAAACCACGCAGGCGCAGGCGCTGGACATCAGCAGCGGTGGTCTGCCGACTATCACGGGCGCGGTGAACGGATCCGTCACCGGTAGCGCGAGCGTAACGAACGATCTGGTCGTCACGATCAACTTTGGCGAAGTCTCTCCGCTGAATACCAATTCGATTGTGAAGGTGGTCGTGCCGATCGCGCTGCGGAGTAATCAACCATATCAAGTTGCGGTTTCGATGTCCGGACTGTCGAACGCAAACGCGGAAGCGGTCCAGGCCGCGGACGTCGGCTTTGGTCTCCAGAATATTCGCGTGCTCGGAGGCGCCGGCAAAATCTGCACCCAAAGCACTCACGTTATTCGGTCGCCATTCAACAACGATCCCTCCACCTCTCCAACCGTCGGGAGCAATGGCCGGGTGACCTACGCCTCATCGCTGGCCAATTTATCCGGTTCGACCGTCATCCTCAGTGGTCCACAGCTCTCGAAAAACAACAGTGCGATTCGGCAGCAAAGCGACGGCTACGTTTTCGACGCGATTTTTACACTCACCCCACAATTCTTCGCTACCGGAGTTTCTTCCGCGACGCTCACCTTCAGTATCGCTGCTGGTCCGAACGTACCTTGCTGAAAGGTTCTCCAGATCGATGTCACTGCAAAAAAACCTGACTCAGTTAACAACCGTTTTCTTTTGGCTTTTGTGGGCGGTGATTGGTGTGGCCGCGCAAACACCGGCTCCGGAAGCTACGCCGCGGCCGACGGCAAATGGCATCTCCGTCGCGCCGGCGCGATTTGAACTGGAGCTGCAGCCCGGTTCGGAAATTACCGTGGTCGTGAATCTCGACTACCACAGCACGGCCGCAGACGCGCAACCCGTTCGCATCGTTGCCAGCCTGAACGATTGGACCATCGATCGAAACGGCCAGGTGCAATTCGAAAAAGCGAACACGCTGGCCGGTTCGGCTAGTCCTTGGCTGATTTACAGTCCGGCCGAAACAACAGTGATCCCCGGCCACCTGCACGCGATTCGCGTCACCGTGTCAGTGCCGAAGGACGCCACGCCGGGAGATCACCTCTCGGCGCTGATCGTCGAACAACGACCGGACAACATCAAGCTCAACGAGAATCGCCGTCAGGTGGTGATTCGCTATCGAATGGCCGCGGTCTTTTACATCAAGGTGCCGCAACTGCGCCGCCAGGGATCATTGGAAAGTCTGCGCGCCGAGCTAAAAGAAGATCAGGTAGTCGTAACACCTTTGCTAAAGAACGCGGGCAACAGCGTCGTTCGTCCGCTTACGTCTTTGAAAGTCACGGACAGTTCCGGGGTCGCGGTGGCGGAGTTACCGCAGAAAGAATCGTTGCCGCTGCTTGGCGGGGCCGAATTGATCGAGCCGATGGTGCTGGAAACGCGTCTGCGACCCGGCACCTACAACGTGAAATACCGCGTCGATTTTCAGGACGGCAGCAGGCCCACAGAAGGGATTACGGAGCTCGTGATTCCGCAGTCGCAGCCAGCGTCAAATGGGCCGTCCATGCGTGCGCAGGCTCCGGCTGCACACGAATGAGTAAGATAATTTGTAACGCATTGTTCGGCGATTGAAGCGTGCCGCCGAGCGAAACGCGTGGACCAGTCAGTACGAGCAAGGGTGGCGAAACATCCGGACCGAGCCGGGGATTGAACTCGATGGCATTGACAACTTGCGCCCCAACCAACCTTCCAGTCGGTCGCGCGTCGACCACGGATATTTCACTCAACACGGCCGTGTCAGAGGCAAAAACGGCCGAGATCCTGAAACCGATATTTGAACGCACCAGCAGAGGCACCCGAATCACCGGCGACTCAGTCCCGGTGCCCGATAACGTCAAGCGCACGGTGCTGCCGCTGCTCGGCCCGTCGATAATCACGTTGTCGAGAGTGGGGAGCACCGAAAGAACGACCGTTTCACTGACCGTTCCTCGGACCATTACGGAGCCGCTCTTCGTTTGAGCCGCGACACTCGCAGACGCCAACAACAACACGCCCAGCAGCGTGAAGACATGACGACCCTTCGGCCCTGATCGTCCCGCCGGTATCACGTGAGAACTCCTCAGTTAGATTCGTGAGTTTATAACACACTCAATGCCCCGCCACTTCCGAGTTATCGTGATCCTGACCTGCGCATTTATCGCGCTGGCAGGCTCGGCCATGGCTGGCGACACGCGCGAACCTGCGCCACAAGACAATACGGTGATCATCGTTAACGAACGCGCGCTGGTTGGACCAAACAGCGCGGCGCAAACACGTGGTGGACGTCTGCTGCTTCCGATCTTCACCATCGCGCAGGCCCTCGGCGACGCGCTCGATTCGGATTCGACGCAGCGAATCGTGACGGTCCGTCGTCAAAACGGCACGACTGCAATTTTCAACGCCCCGCTGAGTGAAGTGCGCGAGAATGGCGCTGTTATTCTCACGGTTTCCGGCACGGCTGATCTCATCTTTCCGCCAACCGCGAACGAGCTGATGCTGCCGGCCGAGATCGTCGCGGCGCTGCTGGACGTGACCGTCCGCCGCGATGAAAGCCACGCCATCGTCATCACACGCAAAGGTGTCCAGGCGACAACGATTCAGAACGGCGCGAAGCATGTTCCCTGGGAACTGTTTCAGCTCGAGTACGATTACAACTACAGCCGCTACACATCGACCGGCGATCATAGTCTCGTCTTGCGCGGCACCGGCCGCATCGGTGACGCGCGGTTGAGCTTTATTGCCAACTCCGCGATCGGCGTGGGCCACAATTCCTCTCGTCCCGTGTTACAGGGCGGAAGCGTGCGGCTGGACCGTCCGAATGGGCAGAGCTTCGTTGGCGGTGAGTTTGGCACTGGTACAGACGTCGAATTTCTGAGCGCGGCGGTCCGCGGCGGGCTCGTGCAACTACCTTTGGATCGCGTTCGACTCGATTTCTTCGGCGGGCAAACGCCGTCGGGAATTCCGAAGTTGCTTTCGCCGATCTCATCCCTCGCGTTCAATTACGACACGACTATCTTTGGCGCCATCGCAACTACCGCGACGCGCCTGCAAAGCCAACAAGACTTCACCTTTTCCGGCGGGGGAATGCACTTCGGTGGCCCAAGCCGCAAAGGCGATCTGCTCGCGGGCGGCTTCAAATACATCTCGGGTCTTAATCGTTTTCAGGCTGATCTCGCCGCCGGCCATTTCTCAGGCACTAATCGAAATGGAACAGAAACAAGCGGGACCGGCATGGCGCTCAATCTCACCGGTTCTTATCACCTGACGGACGATGTGCTTCTGCAAGGCCGTTACACTTACGTCGGCCGAACGTTCCTCAGTCCGCAGAGTGGAATACACGAACCCAACAACCTCGCCGCAGCCGGCGTGAGTTGGCAACCGCGGCGCTGGTTTACCGCTGCGTTGAGCGGCAGCACCGCGACGACGCCGGGCAGCGCCGGGCAATTCAATCGCTACGTCACCGCGAGTGTAAATCTCGCGCCGGAGAATCGCTGGCCCGCGCTCTTCATCTCTCACACGCAAAGCGGCACCACGCAATTGAGAAACTCCGCGTTCACGTTGATCACGGCCACGAAGAAGTTTCATCGCTGGAATATGTTCGTTAACGGCTCGCGGATCAAAACATTCGGTAATGCAGCACTGAACCTGCAAGCCGGTGGGAACATCCGCCTCAACGAATCGAACAGTCTCGAGGTAAGCCAATCGTTTGGCAGCCGCGGACTGCTCAGCGGCATGGCAACGTGGCAGGTCTCCAACCTGTTTCACCAGCGGCTTGGCTTCAGCGGCGGCCTCGGTTACACGAAAAGCAATTCGGAATCGTTTCATACCTCGCAACAACTATCAGCCTTCGTCAAACTGCCGCGCAGCACTACGCTGCAATTCAGCTACTTACAAACCCAGGCCGGCACGACGGCCTTACTCACGCTGCACGGCTTGTTTTTCTCTTCCAAACGAGGCGAGCGGGCGCTGAATGGCCCACTCGCCGAGTTGAATTCTTATGGCGCGGTGTCCGGCCGCGTTTACCAGGACGTCAATCTCAACGGGCGCTTCGACCCGGGTGTCGATCAGCCGCAGGCGAACGTGCGCGTGCGCGTGGATGGCAGCCGTTACGTGACTTCTGATGTGAATGGCGCTTTTCGGATCGACAGCGTGGCGCGAGGTGAGCACTCAGTGTATCTGGATCTGTTGTCTGTCCGGGCTGACCTGACGTTGTTGGACACGGTGCAGCAACTGATCACGCTGGATTCGAGTCACGATCTGATCGTGAACTTTCGCGTGGTGCGCACCGGCCGCATCAGTGGACTAGTATGGCTTGATACGAATGGAAACGGGCGCCTCGACGAAGCAGAACAGCCGTTAGCTGACGTGCGCGTCGTGACGGGCAGCGGCCGCGACACGCTCACCGATGCGAACGGCTATTTCATCATCGGCGATCTGCCGCCCGGCGAGCACATACTCCTGTTGGACGAGAAGACACTTCCCGAGCGCACCCAATCCGTGGCCGGCTCGATGAGCGTGAAAGTTGCGGCGGGTAACGAAACGACGACGGTTCTGCCAGTTACTTTCTTACCCGACCAGATCAAGAAATTCCCGAAGAAGTAACGCTCAGCTAGGGGTGCGGCGCAATCGGGTTGAACTTCGCATCATCGACCGGAACGTTCTGCTTGATCTCATCGATCTTCCGCCCCCAGACTCGACCCGGAAAAGACCAGTGAATTAGAAACGGCTGCTTGATTCCGTCGACGTCGCGATAGTCTTCGTAATCTGTTTGCAGCGGCAGCTTGCCTAGCGGTGTATCTGACTCCGTGTAACGCCGCACCAGCAAACCCGTACGCACGTCGAAGAAAAGTTTTTCCGCCGCACCATCACGAGGCGTCGCCTGAACTACGTAAGCCTCAGCGTCGCGCACGGGGGCGCGACCCAACACGGTCAGGTTCGAATAGAGCTCCTGCAGCTTGAGCTCTTTGTAGAAGACCGCATCGCGCTTGATTTGGGCCAGCAGCTGATCCGGCAGCGGTGTCGGCCCCTCGCGGCTACTGTGTGCCCAACCGACCGTGCCGTTGTAGCCGTTGCTGAAGACGACGTTCGGATAGCTAGTCACTGTCAAGATCTTATCGGGTGCTTTTTGATAGACCTCTTCCGGAACGAGCACGCCGTCGGCGCCGATGCGCGAGCCTTTCACCGCGCGGCTGTTTATCTTCAGCAACGCTTCTGAACCACCAACTGCCTGTGCGTAGCGATCGAGAATTTGTTTGACCGGCGGCAGCGCTTCCGATGCCGGCGGCGGCGAACTCGGTGTCCAGAGGTTCTGGCCCACAGCCGGCACGGAAACGGGCGCCGGCTTACCGCGATGACAGGTATAACAACTGACCGCACCCTGACCGTTGAAGCTGCCCTTGTTCAAGTCAAAGACCATCTGGATCATGCGGCGCGCCGTCAGCTTCGCCTGTTTCTCGTCCTTATCAAAACTGCTGGTGACGTGGCAGTAACTACAGCGGACGCCGAGTGAGCCGGAAATAAAAGCCATCGTCGGATCCAATTGTGCCGCCGGAAGCTCTTTGAAGATTTGAATGTTCTTGAATTTCTGCGCCGCAGTTTGCGCGCGCGCAGTGGAAACAACGCCAAGAAAAGCCAGGAGAAGAACGAGAGCGAATGCTCGCATGGTTTTGTTAGCTCCTCGCATCGCGAAATCAAGATAATCAACCTTCCCTTCCTCGTTCCGGTGAAAACTGACTTCGCCGTAGAACTGCTTGATGAAGTAATTGGTGTCCGATGTCGGGAAGAGCTCGACTTTCTGTCCGACATACTCGGCCGTCAGCCGGCCTGACTCATTGCGTACCGTCAATTCAAGGTCCGGTTGACTCTCGTCGCGGTATTGGCCCGCTAACTCGTCGTAGCATCCGGCATAAACCGCCGCGACGGTCTTGAGGCACTTCTCGAGCGTCAAGCTCTCAGACAAAAGCTGGAACCCAAGCTTCTCATGCAAGGCACGAATCGCGGTTTGTTGCGGCCTGATCGAGGATTGGATGAGCTGGTAACCGTTTGCTCGGGCGTAGGTGATTCCCTGCAGCGTCAACGCAGTCGCCAACCCGCGGCGGCGATACTCGCGCTTCACTCCGGTGAACCCTTGCGTCAAACCACCGGGCACGGCTTCGAACCGGCTGACGTCTGAAACTCCGACGTATTCATCGCCACGTTTCGCGATGAAGTAAGCGTCGGGAAGCACGTACGGCATTTGCAGCCACAGTAACGCTTCACGCGCGTTGTAAGCGGGCGGAACAAACGGCCCGCGCGCCGGATCATCCTCGTCAAGCAGCGTCGTGAGCTCGTAGAGTTTCTCGACGCAACGCGGATCGCGCACGCGCTCTTCGGCAAACGTCGAAATCGAAATACCGTCGGAGTCGAAGTGTTGAAGCTGTGCGGCGAGGGGCGAAACATCCGCGTCCGCCAGTTCGAGACGTAATTCCGCCAGCCGCGAGGTCTCAACGAATCCGCGACTCTCAAGAAGTCGCACCAACTCAGTCTCCGACGCACGCTGCCGGCACGACACGGTAATCGCTTCCGCTTCGTGCAGATCTTCGATCAGGCGATCGAGTAGCAGGTCTCCGGCGCCTTGGTTGAGCCACTGCGGATCCATCAAGAGCAGCAAGCGGTATCGCGGCAGGTAAATAGTTTGCTCGACCGCGCCATAAGCCACGATCTGCTTTACTTCCGCGTTCTCCACCACGTAGTGCCGGCGGAAGTAACGCGACTCGTCGAACTTCTGCCGGCGCAGCAGCCAGAGCTCGTGTCCTGGTGCATCAGCGCCGGCTCGCGCGGACGCGATCGCGCTCACAATAGGCCAATCCGGATCGTGAAAAGGACGTAGTTTCGTGCTTACCTCGTTGGAAAACTTCGCGTCACGCGAAGGACGCCGTTGCCGCAAATCGCTCTTGAAGAGGTCGACAACGTTGCTCTTCAATCGCTGCCGGGCTGAGTACAGCCGCTTGTTGACCGTCGAAACGGGCACTTCGAGAAAATCGCCAATGTCGGCCTGCGTGTAACCGTCGACGTAAAAGAGTGTGGTCACCAGGCGCTCGTTCTCCGGCAGCTCGTTGATGGCTTGCATCACTTTCGCGACCAGATCGCGTCGTTCAGCCGACGCGTGCGGTCCGGGATCGATAGTTAACGGGTTCACCTCGTCTTCCAGCGGCACGATCTGCAAGCGCTTGCAACGCGTCAGTCGATGGCACTGACTCAACACGATTCGTTTGAACCAGCCCGGGAACGCTGCCGGCTCACGAAGCTGCGCCAGCTTTTGCCACGCGATTACGAAAGCTTCTTGCGCGGTGTCCTGCGCGAGGTAGACGTCGCCCAGCACGGCAAACGCGCAAGCGAAGGCCATGTCTTGAAAGCGAAGCACGAGCTCGCCAAACGCCTCGCGTCGAGCCGCCGGAGCACTACTCAGGTCCGCCGCCCGGAGGACAATGCTGTCGATATCTCTCACGTCCTATTGTTAAGAGCCAGAATCAGGCAGGAAGCTTACCGGAACACAACTGCGCGGCACCATGGTTGAGGTGAGGCCGCGCGCGAGGGACAAAGATATGAACGTAGGGATTACTCGGCCCGCAGCGCCACCATCGGATCGACTCGCGTGGCACGACGCGCCGGAATGTAACAAGCCACCAGCGCGACCGCCACGAGGGCAACACTCGTTAGCGGCAGGATCAACGGATCGCGTGTCGGCAATGAGGGAATGAGCGAGATCAGGAGTCTTGAAACACCGTACGCGCCCGCCACGCCCAACAGTGCCCCGCTCACTACGAGCAGCGCGCCTTTGCCTAACACTAACCACAGAACATCGCGAGTCTGCGCTCCGAGCGCCACGCGAATCCCGAGTTCTCCAGTACGTTGGACGACCGTGTACGAGACCACGCCGTAAATTCCAATCGCGGCCAGCATCACACCGACGAAAGCAAACGCACCGAGCAAGCTTCCCAGCAACGAGATGCCGCCCAGGCCACGATCGACCGATGTTCGTGCCGAGCGTATGCCGTAGACGGGAAGGTTGGGATCGAGTTCCGCCACGGCTTGGCGGAGAGTGTTGGCAAGCGCGTCGGCGTTTGTAGTCGTACGCAGAATGAGCGTCAGATATCCGGGCGCACCCTGCGTCACCGGAACGAACGCTTCGAAGTGCGTGTACGGCTCACCCAGGTCGCCGGGAAAGGCGAGGTCGTTAACCACGCCGACGATTTCGAAATAGGTCTTCTTTTCGCCCGGATTACTGATGCGCTTTCCGACCGGACTCTCGTTCGGCCAAAACGTGCGCGCGGTCGTTTCGTTGATGATGACGACGTTCGGATGATCGCTCGTGTCCGTGTCGTTGAACGTACGGCCTTGCTGCAAGCGCGCGCCGAGCGTCGCAAAGTAGTCGCTGGTGACTGGTTCATAAAACATTTCCGGCAGCTTGTCCTTGGGAGGTTCGGGTCGCCCCTCGACTACAAACGAGCTGCTGCTATTGAAACCATACACCGGCTGCGAACTGCCGATTGCGGCGTGCTGCACACCGGGCAACGTGCGTAAGCGATTTTCTAATTGCGTCAGGAAGGCGAGCCGTTGCTTGTCGTCTTTGTATTTCTCTCCGCGTAGACTCATCCCCGCCGTCACCAATCCATCAACCTGCCAACCCGGATCCGAGTTTATGAAGCGCTGCAAGCCGCGCAGGAACAATCCCGCCGCTGCGAGCAACACCATCGCAAACGCCACTTCGCCGACGATCAGCAGGTGCCGCAGCCGGTGCTGCGATCTGCCGGCTGTGTTTCCGCGCGCACTGTCTCGCAGCGCCAGGTTGATATCCGGTTTCGAGGCGAACCACGCGGGAACCGTGCCGAACAACACGCCCGTCAACACTGAACACAGCAGCGCAAAGCCGAACACTTTGTAATCGAGCGACACACTTGCACCGGGCAATTGATCGAACATGCGGACGCTGATGAACCGCACCGCCCCGAGTGCGATCACGAGACTGATCGCGCCGCCGATGAGGGCGACAACGATGCTTTCGGTAAGCGACTGTCGCAGCAGTCGGAGACGAGCCGCGCCGAGTGCCGCGCGAACAGCGAGTTCACGCGCACGAGCTGCTGTGCGAACGAGTTGCAGGTTGGCCAGGTTCGCGCAGGCGATCAGCAGGACGAAGCCGGCGAGTCCGAAGGTGAACCACATGACAGTTCGGCCAATGTCGTCAGACATGGATCGCTGCAACGGCTCGAGTCGCAGGCTCTCGCCTTCGTTCGAGTGATTTTGCTTTCCGAGATTGGCGGCGAGCGTAACCATGCTCTGCTCCGCCTGTTTGATGGTGACGCCCGGTTTCAGGCGACCAAACTCCGAGAGGTAGTTAGTGTCGCGGATCGCTTTGTCCTTCTGACTAAAGGCAAGCGGCTGCCACATGTCGATCGGGCCCCAAAGCATCGGGTGATCGAATCCGGGCGGCATCACGCCGACGACCTCGACGGTCTTTCCGTCGAGCTGAATCTTGCGTCCGATGATGTTTGGGTCGCTGCCGAAGCGGCGCGTCCAAAAACGATCCGTGAGGATGACGACGTTATCAGCGCCGGGCTCGAACTCCTCCGGCTTGAACACGCGGCCGTGTTCCGGCGCGACGCCCAGCATCGGAAAGAAATCCGCTGTTGCCGCCAGGCTGAGCAAACGTTCGGCTGTCTGGCCCTGTTCGGTCAGGTTGCGGCTGGTGAAGTTGTATGCCGCCATCTTCTCGAAGACGGTGTTCTGGTCGTGCTGGTCGAAAAAGTTTGCGTTGGAGTGTGGCCAGCTTTGGGAATGTGGCGAGGTGCGGAAGATTCGCACCAGCCGGTCGGACTCCGGGTAAGGCAGCGAGCGAAACAAAAACGTATTCAGCACGCTGAACATCGCTGTGTTGACGCCGATTCCGAGTGCCAGCGTGAGTACGGCGACCACGGTAAAGCCCTTGTGCTTCAGCAGCATGCGCAGGCTATAGCGCACATCCTGAAAGACGCTCGTCATACGTTTTCTCCGTTTTGGAAGTATTGCTCAGTAATTAAAACACCTTAGCGGCCCGTCTTGTGGCAGTTAAGTCACAGAATCATTGACCCCGACGACTCGCGATAATCTCGAATTCACCGCTGAGCCTGATATCTTCCGACGACGCTCCCACCATTACCCGAAACGTTCCGGGCTCGACGGTGAATTTCATATTTCGATCCCACAGACTCAAGTCGGCCGGGTGCAAGGTGAAGGTCGCGGATCTCGTCTCACCCGGCCGCAAACTCAATCGCGCAAAGCCTCGCAGGTTCTTTTCATAAGTAGTCACACTGCTCACCAGATCGCGCGTGTAGAGCTGCACAATCTCCACCCCTTCGCGCGGTCCGGTGTTCTTCACGTCCAGCGTCACGGTTACCGAACCATTGGCCGTCTGCTGCGCGGGAGTGATTTTCAGGTTGCTGTAAGTGAACGTGGTGTAACTAAGTCCGTGGCCGAAGTAATAAAGCGCCCCGTTGACTCGCGACTTTTCTCCTTCCCATTGCGCCTTTGGCTTCGAGGGAAAGTTGAACGGGATTTGGCCAACGGTTTTTGGGAATGTCATGGTCAGTTTGCCGCTCGGGTTGTAGTCGCCAAACAGCACTTCCGCGATCGCCGTTCCCCCTTGCGCACCGGGAAACCATGCTTCGATGATTCCCGGAATGTACTTGTTGACCCAGTTGATGCTCATTGGACGGCCATTTATGAGGATCACGATCACGGGCTTTCCGGTCGCATAAACAGCCTGAACCAATTGCAACTGCCTGCCCGGAAGGTCCAGACTCGTCCGGCTCGCACTCTCACCAACCGTCGCTGCTGAATCTCCCAAAACCACGATCGCCACGTCGGACTTTCTGGTCGTCTCGACGGCTTCGTCAATCTGCCTCTGTTCTTCATTTGTGAGCGGCTCCGGCAATACCTCGGTTGCCGGCCAATGCGCATCGACGACGTCGCAGCCCTTCGCATAGTTCACTTTTACCGAACTGCCCAGCAGGTTCTGAATGCCTTGTCGTACCGTGACACCCTGAACCCGCGATGGGCCGTAGCGATACTGGTGCAAACTTTGATCGTCTGCGTTTGGGCCAACGACCGCTACCGACCTGATTTGTTTGCTCAGCGGTAAGACGTTTCCCTCGTTCTTCAGCAGCACCAAACTCTCGCGAGCCGCTCGCAGAGCGACTGCCTGATGCTCTGCCGAATTAACCAGCGCCACCGTTCTGTTAGCGTCTTCAACGTACGGATGGTCAAATAGCCCGAGCGTGAACTTCACGCGCAAGACGTCCCTGACACGATCGTCCAGCGTTTGCATCGGAACTTTGCGTTCCTGCACCAACTCCCGCAGCGGCAGGATGAAATCTTCGGGCCTGGTGAAGTTCGTCTTCACGTTCAAACCCGCCAGAATCGATTGTCTAACGGCATCTTTCATGTCAGCCGCAACTGCGTGTTTGTTGTAGAGATACTCGACTGCCGCGCTGTCCGAGACGACATACCCTTTGAACCCAAACTCCTTTCTCAATCGTTGCGTCAACCAATAATCGCTGCCCGTGACGGGAATGCCGTCGTAGTCGTTGTAGGAACTCATCACGCCGAGCAAACCAGCTTCGCGGATCGCGGCCTCGAAGGGTGGCAGCAGTACATTTTCCACTTCCCGAGGCGCGACTTGCGGATCGGTGCGCGCCTGGCCCTCACGAGCACCTTTGCCGACGCTGTAAACCGCGAAGTGCTTCGCCGTGGAAGCTACCAGATGATTTTCCTGCAAGCCTTTGACCATCTCCACGCCCAGCGCCGACGCAAGATACGGATCTTCGCCATAGGTGTCTTCTACTCTTCCCCAGCGTTGATCGCGACTCACGTCGAGAGTTGGGGCATAGATGTTTGTGTATCCCAGCGCGCGGGCTTCCTGCGCGGTGATCCGGCCGACTTCGCGCACGAGTTCTCTGTCCCAGGTGTTTCCCAGGCCAGACTGCGAGGGAAAACTCGTGGTGGTGGGAAACGCGACCCCGCGCAGTCCTTCATTCGTGAAGTCAACCGGAATTCCGAGCCGGGTCTCCTCGATGAAAAACCGTTGCACTTCGTTCATGGCCCAGACGTGTTTCTGAATATCCGTGGCGTAGATACTTCGCGAACCGGCGCCCCAACCATTGAGGTGCTCGTCAATATTTGCGATGCCGTCTTTCCAAATCTGGTGCTTCCAGTCCGCAGTTGGGAGATCATCTTTAAGGACGCGGTTATAGCCGTAAAGCGTGGCTGTCTGGCACGTTTTCTCTTCGAGATTCATTTGCGAAAGCAGATCGTCGATGCGTCTCTCGATGTTTACTTTCGGGTTCTCGTACACATCCATTCGACCGTTTTTGTTCAAGTCGATCCAGCCGTCATGGTAAATGGGGTTGTGCGTTGAGTTGGTTTGAGGGAAAAGATTCAGTAGCAGAACGAGAGTGGTTATCAGGTGGATAGTTTTCATATTAATTTGCTATGGTGAGTTACATCATCTCATGGAAACAGACCATATCAACACTCTGATCTTCGACTGGGACGGAACGCTCGTGGACTCCGCCCAGCTTGGGCTGGTCGCCTTTGAAAAGACTTTCAGCGAACTCGGGGTGCCGTTTCTTCACGACGTCTATGAGTCGACGTATTCGCCGAACTGGTATACCACGTACGAGGCTCTGGGGCTGCCGAAAGAGCACTGGCAAACGGCGGACGAATTGTGGATTCAACACTACGGCGAACAGTCGGCGCCGTTGCTGGAAGGCGTTGGCGAGACGCTACTCGCCTTGCAAACCAAGGGCTATCAGCTTGCGATTGTCAGCAGCGGCAGCAGAAGCCGCGTCTGTCGCGAGGTGCAACAATCAGTATTGCGAGACGTGTTTGCGGTGATCACCTGTAACGACGACGTGGTGCAGAAGAAGCCGCATCCCGAAGGCCTGTTGCTGGCAATGCGCGCGATGAAGGTTGAACCCAGCGCGTGTGCCTACGTGGGCGACGCACCGGAGGACATCGAGATGGGCCGCCGCGGCGAAGTGATGACTATTGGCGTGCGCAGCGCCTATCCGAGCAGCGCCCGCGTGGCGAGCGCTCAGCCGGACCTTTATCTGGAACGTTTGGCGGAGTTAGTTGACCACTTTTAGTGAAGCTGCAACTGCCGGGCGGCCTTCGGTGGGCGGCCGCCGATAACGAGCTCTGGGACTCGGCAAGATAGCCCTCTGAACAGGTCAAATAGCTGTGCGAATCGACCAGCGCTTGAGTGGGACCGGTCCGATAGTATCCGGGTTATCTGACAACTCGATTCATAATCTATTGGGTTCCATCCGCTATTGAGCCCTGACGAGACAGGATCGGACCGGTTCAAAGTATCGGGCGGGTGGACTTCAATCTACTATTCTGGTACTCCCAGACACCACCGGCTCCGTTCCAGATTCAACCGCGCCGGTTCAAGACAAGACCGCACCGCTATTGGTTCCTATTTCCCATGCGTCAACCCGGTGAACGGAAAGCGCTCGAAGTTCTCGAGCAGGAACTCGCGCAGCGCGGGGCTCTTCCGCGCATTTCCAAAAAAACTTGACTCAAAACACCCGACCGGCGGTGTTATGTCTGCGGGACCAGAAAAAACCGGGAAAAATCGTTAACAAAAGTGGAACCCAAACGTCTTTAGAGTGGAATTACTTCTAGCTGCACCAGAGCGCAGCCTACTAAACGAACAATAGGACGGACATCATGTTGAAGGTTCATGCCAAAAATTGGGACGCGGTTGAGGTTCTTTGCCTCGAAGGCCAGATCGTAAACGGCGAGACGGAGATCCTGCGCCGCATCGTGCAGTCAATGCCCGTCACTCGGGACATCGTTCTTGACTTGTCAGACGTGAGCGTCGTGGATGCGCACGGGCTCGGCGTGCTGCTACAACTCCGCGAGCAGAGCCTCGCCAGGGGAGTTCACTTTGAGCTGATGAACGTGAGCGAGCATTTGTACCGAATCTTCGAAATCACCCGCCTCAATACTGTCTTCAACATCGACTCCGCGGCTCAATTCTTCCCCCGTGCCGCCTATGCGCAGCGAATGCCTGTGGCTGCCTAAACTCCAGTAGAGTCTCAGCAGCCACTCCCGCCTCAGACACCTCTAACAATTTATTGCTTCTTCGCGTCCTGCGTGCCTTTGAGTTTCGCGTGCGCGCGTTCGTAGTTGGCCGTAAAAATCGCCGCGTTGGGATCGTTGTTTTGCTGGCCCAGCGTCCGCGCCTTATCGTAAAGCGGTTCGGCGAGATCGATGCGCCCGCTTCGTTCGTAGGCTTCCGCCAGACTATCGTAAACGTTCGCCGACGCGGGATAACGTTCGACGTTCGCCTTGAATGCGGCGATCGCGTCATCCGGTTTACCCTCGAAGAGGAACTGGTAACCGATATTATTGATGAGGTTCTCCGGCGTGGGAATGGAATAGCCAAACTTCTCGCTCAGTTTTTGGTAGTGCGCGTCAGCGCCCGGCAAACCGCCGCTGATTGCGCCGCTCTTCGGATCGCGAGGAGCTTGCCAGCCGTCAAAAATCTTTCGCAGGCCGAAGTAATGACTGCGCAGCACCACTGAACCGTGGTCTAAAACCGCTTGGGGGCGCCGTTCACTACTCGCACCGTATCGCGCGCGATCAGTAATTCTTCGTCGGTGGGTATGACGAACACCGCGATGCGGGAACTGCCGGCGCTGATCTGTCCGTTGTTACTCGCGCCGTGCTTTGCATTGAGCTCCGCGTCGAGCTCCACGCCCAGCCAGTTCAACTCGCCGCAGACCCTGGCCCGGATCTCCGCCGAGTTTTCGCCGATGCCGCCCGTGAAGACAATCGCTTCGGCGCCGTTCATCGCCGCGAGATAACTGCCGATGTATTTGCGCGCGCGATAACAGAAGATTTCAATCGCCAAACGTGCGCGACGGTCGTTGTGCTCGTGTGCTTCAGCCAACAACTCGCGCATGTCGTCAGTCAGTCCCGAGATGCCGAGTAAGCCCGACTGTTTGTTGAGCAGCGTCTCGACTTCGCGTGACGTCAATCCTTCTTTCGTGCCGATTAGATCGACGATGGACGCATCCAGATCGCCGGAGCGCGTGCCCATCACCAGTCCTTCCAGCGGCGTGAATCCCATCGAGGTGTCGATGCTGTTTCCGCCTTTGATTGCCGCGATCGAACAACCATTGCCGAGGTGCAACGTGATGATGTTCGTTGCCTCGCGCGCAATTCCTCGCAGTTTGCGATAGCGATAAGCAACGTAGCGATGTGAAGTACCGTGAAAGCCGTAACGGCGAATGCGATGGCGGCGATAGAGCTGATACGGCAAAGCGTAAAGAAACGCATGTTCGGGCAAGGTTTGATGGAAAGCGGTGTCGAAGACCGCGACCTGCGGCAGCGAACCCAACGCCGTGCGCGCCGCGACGATGCCTTGAATGTTTGCCGGATTGTGTAAGGGCGCCAGCTCGATGCAGTCTTCAATACCGCGCAACACGTCGTCTGTTATCAAAACGGAACTAGTGAAACGTTCGCCGCCATGAACGACGCGATGGCCCACCGCGTGCATATCGGCCACGCTATTGACCTCGCTAACTCCCGATTCCGGCGAAACGATCCAGCGCAGGATCATCTCCACTGCCGCGCGCGTGTCGCGGATTGGTTCGGCGAAGCGCGTCGGCGCAGAACCTTCCGGCGTGAACGTCACGATGCCCGAGCCGCCGATGCGTTCGATTAATCCATGGGCCAAACGCTTGTCGGCGTCCTGTTCGATTTGCGCGAGGTCAGTCGCGATCAACTGAAACTTGACCGACGAACTGCCGCAGTTCAGAACCAAAACGTTCATCGTTCAGTAAGGCCACTTCCAGTTACGGATTTCCGGCATGTCTTCGCCGTATTCAGCGATGTAACGCTTGTGCTCGAAACGTTTGTCGCGCATCTGCTGGAAGAGGTGCGCGCCTACGGGTTCGAGTTTCGGCACACGCTCGATAACGTCCATCACGAGATGATAGCGATCGAGATCGTTTAAGACCACCATGTCGAAAGGCGTAGTCGTCGTGCCTTCCTCCTTGTAACCGCGCACGTGCAGGTTTCGATGATTGTGGCGGCGGTAAGTCAGGCGATGAATCAGCCACGGGTAACCGTGAAACGCAAAAATGATCGGCTTGTCGGTAGTGAAGAATGAATCGAAGTCGTTGTCAGAGAGTCCGTGCGGATGTTCGCTTTGCGGCTGTAGTGTCATGAGATCGACTACGTTCACCACGCGAATCCGGAAATCAGGAAAGTGCTGCCGCAGGATATCGACCGCGGCGAGCGTCTCGAGCGACGGCACGTCACCCGCGCAAGCCATCACCACGTCCGGATCGGCTCCGTTGTCGTTGCTGGCCCATTCCCAGATACCGATGCCGGCGGCGCAGTGCTCCATCGCGGCTTCCATGTTCATGTACTGCAGCGCGGGTTGTTTGCCGGCGATGACGACGTTGATGTAATTGCGACTGCGCAGACAGTGATCGATGACCGACAACAGGCTGTTCGCATCGGGCGGAAGATAGACGCGAACCACGTCCGCTTTCTTGTTCACGACGTGATCGATAAAGCCCGGATCCTGATGACTGAAACCGTTGTGATCCTGACGCCAGACGTGTGAAGTCAGCAGGTAATTCAGCGAAGCAATCGGCCGCCGCCACGGAATGTCGCGCGTCACCTTCAGCCATTTCGCATGCTGGTTCACCATCGAGTCGACGATGTGAACGAAAGCCTCGTAGCATGAGAAAAAGCCGTGGCGGCCGGTCAGCAAATATCCTTCGAGCCAACCCTGGCAGAGATGTTCGCTGAGCACTTCCAGCACGCGACCGTCGGGTGCATCGTGTTCGTCGGTGGGCAGCGTCTTCGCGATCCAGACGCGATCGGTAACTTCAAACAGCGCGTCGAGACGATTCGAAGCGGTTTCGTCCGGACCAACGACGCGGAAGTTTCGTCGTGCCAGATTGAGTTTCATCACGTCGCGCAGGAAACGGCCGAGAACACGCGTCGCCTCCGCTTCAACTGTCCCCGGCTTCGTTACAGTGACGGCATATTCGCCATAGTCAGGGAGCTTTAGCTCCTTCATTAACAGACCACCATTCGCGTGCGGGTTCGCGCCCATGCGCCGGTGGCGTTTCGGCGCCAGCTCAGCCAGTTCGCTTCTTAACTTCCCCGTCTCGTCAAACAACTCTTCCGGCTTGTAGCTGCGCAACCATTCCTCGAGCAGGCGCAGGTGCTCGGGATTGTCTGCGGGTTGAGACAGCGGCACCTGATGCGAACGCCACGTTCCTTCGACCGGTTTGCCATCGACGAATTTCGGACCAGTCCAGCCTTTCGGCGTTTGCAAAACGATCAGGGGCCAGCGCGGGCGTTCCGTCAGTCCGTGCTCTCGCGTGTTGGTTTGAATCGTTTGGATTTCGTCGAGAACGGTGTCGAGAGTCGCGGACATCAGTTGATGCATCGCTTGGGGTTCGTCACCTTCGACAAAGTAAGGTTTATAACCGTAGCCGACGAACAGGCTGGTCAGTTCTTCCCTGCTGATGCGCGCGAGCACGGTTGGATTCGCGATCTTGTAACCGTTCAAATGCAGGACCGGCAGCACCGCGCCGTCGCGAACCGGATTCAAAAATTTATTCGAGTGCCAACTCGTGGCGAGTGGGCCGGTTTCCGCTTCACCGTCACCGACCACGCAAACCGCCAGCAAATCAGGATTGTCAAACACGGCCCCGTACGCATGGGCCAGCGAATAACCGAGCTCGCCGCCTTCGTTGATCGAACCGGGCGTTTCGGGTGCGACGTGGCTGGGAATGCCGCCGGGAAAAGAAAACTGTTTGAAGAGTTTCTGCATTCCCGCTTCGTCTTGCGTGATGTTTGGATAAAACTCGCTGTACGTGCCTTCGAGATAAGTGTTCGCCACCAGGCCCGGTCCGCCGTGACCAGGACCAGTGACGTAGATCACGTTCAGATCGCGCAGCCTGATCGCGCGATTCAGATGCACGTAGATGAAGTTCAGGCCCGGCGTCGTTCCCCAATGGCCCAACAGTCTTGGTTTGACGTGTTCGAGTTTCAGCGGCTCGCGCAGCAAAGGATTCTGGTAAAGATAGATTTGTCCGACAGAAAGATAATTGGCCGCGCGCCAGTAGGCGTCGAGTAAGCGGACTTCTTCATCCGTTAGCCGTTGCGCTGTTTCGTTCACTTGACCTTCCTGGTTCACTTTGACTCCCCCCTTGGCGGCGAATTCCATCGTCGTTTATACACCCGGTACAACGTGATGGCACTGAAGAAGATTTTTATTCCCGTCGGGTTAATTAAAAATCAGGTGAACGCCTGAATGCTCGCTCGGAACGAACGTCGGCGTCACCGAGAACACCGTTTGAATCCGTTCGGCAGTGAGCACTTCGCCGGGCGCACCGTTCGCAACCACCCGTCCTTCATTCAGCAAAACAATCTGATCGGCAAACCGGGCGGCGAGATTCAGATCGTGCACAACACCGACCGTGACCACGTCCGGAGCATCAGTGAACGTCCGGATCTTTTTGAGAAAATCGATTTGGTGACGAATGTCGAGAAACGTCAGCGGCTCGTCGAGAAAAAGGTAGCGGCAAGTGGAAGTCGTCTCGTTCGCACCGTCGCGCCAGAGTTGCGCCAACACACGCGCGAAGTTCACGCGCTGCCGCTCGCCGCCGCTCAACGTCTGATAATTTCGCTCGCTGAATTCAGTCACGTCGAAGTGCTGCATGACTTCGTCGGCGATTTGCTCGTCTTCCGGTCCAGGACGGCCACCGAAATGCGGATAGCGGCCCATCATCACCACCTCACGCACGGAGAGCGGAAAAGCAACTTCAACGGCCTGTGAAAGCACCGCACGACGTTTCGCGAGCTCGGCTTCGGGCGCCCGACTAATATCGACTCCTTCGTACTCGACTTTACCTGCCTGCGGCCGCAGTAGACGCGCGAGCACTTTCACCAGCGTCGATTTCCCTGCTCCGTTTGGTCCGATGATCAGATGTAGTTTGCCCGGCGAAAACGACACTGAAATACCAGCAATGAGCGGTTTGTTTCCGACCCGAAAAGTGACGTCGTGCGCTGTGAGCATAATCAAAACACGTACTGCCGTCGCCGCAGTAAGAAGATGAACACGGGAACGCCGACAGCCGAAGTCACGATACCGATCGGCAATTCCGCCGGCCGCACCGCGAGCCGGGCAATCAAATCGGCGAGCGTCAAAAGCGTGGCGCCGGTCAACGCGCTGCCCGCGATCAAAAATCGATTGTCGGCGCCGCCCATCATGCGCAGGATGTGCGGCACGACCAGTCCGACAAAACTGATCACGCCCGTGAACGCAGTCGCCACCGCCACAATCACAACGTTCACTGACAGAATGATCCATTTCAAACGATTGACGTTGACGCCGAGATACGTCGCCTCTTCTTCGCCAATCATCAGCGCGTTGAGCTGTTTCGCATAACGCAGCGCGATCAAGGCGCCGACGATTGTGGAGATCGCGACTATCTCGACCGCTTTCCAACTCGCGCCGGATAACGTTCCCAGGCTCCAAAACGTGATCGATCGCGCCTGCGGATCGCGCGCGATGTACGACAGAAATCCGATCGCGCTCATGAACAGCGCATTGACCGCGAGTCCCGTCAGCAACAACATTACGATCGACGCCCGGCCATCTTCTCGCGAACGCGCCAGCAGAAAAACCAGGTACGTCGAGATCACGCCGCCCACACACGCCGCAATCGGCAAACTCCAAAGACTCGTACCGATATGAAGTACGCCACCAAGCACGAAGAAGAGCGCGGAACCGAACGCGGCGCCGCTCGACGTGCCGACCAGTCCCGGTTCCACGATCGGGTTGCGAAACAACGCCTGCATCAACGTGCCGCCGATGCCGAGACTCGCACCAACAAGCAGGCAGAGAATGGCGCGCGGCAGGCGTAGTTCGAGAAAGATGCGCTGGTCGAGAGTTGGGGCGGCATTTCCCGGCAGCAAAGACGCGAGCGCGCGAGTGATTTCAGCGACACGGAAATCGATTGCGCCGTAACGGATCGAGGCGGCGAGAGTGAGCAGCGTGACAACAGCTAACGCAACAAGGAGTATTTGCCGGCTGGCGTGTTGCTTTGTCACTTTTGATGAATGATTGCTGCGACCTTCGCGATGTTCTCACCCGAGCGTGGACCAAAGTAATTTAGCACGTTCTCTTCGATGCGATAGATACGATTGTTGCGCGCGGCGTTCGAGGTTGCCACGCCCGGTAATGCTTTGATCTGATCGACTGAGCCGCCGAGACGATCGTAGCCGTAGTCGGTCAGCAGAATGACGTCGGGATTCGCCTGCGCGATGATTTCCGGCGACTCCATTCGCTGCATGCCTCTGTTTTCTACGGCCATCTGGCCGCCTGCGAGTTCGATCATCTGACTCACACCGCCGCCGTCACCGCCGCCGCCTTTGCCGACGACGAGATACACGTTCGACGCGCGGCCGAAGTGAATCACCGCGACGCGCGGATGATCCGTGTACTGCTTCACCTTCTCCAGCGACGCTGCGCGTTGCGTGTCGAGCGTGTTGCACAGTTCTTCAGCGCGTGCTTCTTTGTGAAAGTACGCACCCATCTCGCGAATCAGCGCTTTCGTGCCGTCGAATGAATCATTCTTCGCGTTGAACGTTTTCAGCGGGATATTGAGTTGCTGCAGTTGTTGCACGACTTGCGGCGGGCCGATGTTGTTGTCGTGAATCACCGCTGTCGGATGCAGCGAAAGAATGCCCTCGGCGCTCAGCGCGCGGTGATAACCAACGGTCTGCACGTTCTTGACTTCGGGCGGATACGTCGTCGAAAGGTCGATCCCGACCACGCTGTCCTGCGCCCCCAACGCCCAAATGATTTCATTGTAAATCGGCGAGATAACCACATACCGCGCGGCCGTCGATTCGTTGGGCGCATTATGAAACCGCGCACAGCTCACACCCAGCGCAGCGCAGCAGAGGAGAAGAAATATCAGTCTTTTCACGGTTTGTATTGGAGCACTTTTATTCTTTCGACGGTTACCAAACCGTCTTTAATCATTTCGTCCGTCTCGCCGTACTGCCGCGCAACGATCCCGAGAGCCAGTAGCGAAACACAGTGCCCACCAGCCCAGCCAACCCGACGAAGATTGTTTTCTGCATGATGAACGTTTTAGAAGAACCGGCGCAACACGTTGAAGAGCAGAGTCAACGCAAGCGAAACGAGCAACATCGACACGATCGGCACATACACACGAACATTGCCGCTCTCGTAACGAATATCACCCGGCAGCCGGCCAAACCAGCCAAGTCCTCCCGAGTAGATCAACAAGCCGATAACGATAACGAAGACACCGCCAATAACGACGAGCAATCCCAGTGAGCGGTCCATACCAAACATCGCCCTTGATCTATCAAGCCTTCACCAGCCGCGCCATCACCGCCAACACACCCAGATGATAAGCATTGTGGTCGGCGATCAGGAGTGCTTCGCGGAGTATCGTTTGACCTTCGCCGTGGGGAATCTTCGCGTGCAGATCCTTCGACTCGTCTTCAACGAGCGTTTCCATCTGTTGTAGATCCTTCCGAAACTCGTCGCTGGTCTGTTGCCACAAGGCCGGCGATCCCAACTCATCAGACTTCGGCCAATAACCTTTCGGAAACTCCGGTGAGACATGGCCGGAATCGCGGCTGAACTCGAGGATGTCCCATTGCGCGAGGCGCATGTGCTCGAGCACTTGCCAGGGCGTGTACGGCAATCCCTCGATTTGTCGGTTGCAGAGATCGGGCGGGAAGCTATTTACGAAGTCGTCAAAGGATAGATGAGCGCCGCCGCCGCGCAGAAGATACAGGACGTGCTTCCGCAACGAAGCGTCCTCACGGCTCTGTGCCATAACAGCTAATCCTCGGTTCTGGAAGTAGTATCTCAAACCACTGAGCACGGAGGAACGCATTCCCCCGTGCTCAGTGAGTGTAGATTACTCTAACACCGAAGGCTGTCATTTAGAGACCGGGCTCAGGTACGGAAATCACTCCTCCTCACGTTGGGGAAGCGATTTCAGGTACTCGACCAGATCGCTCTTCTCCTGCGCGGTCAGACCCAGGCTGAAGCGCGTGTTGTAGTGATTGACCACGTCGAGCAAGGTCTTGAACCGCCCATCATGATAGTAACGACCCTTGTTTGCCGGATTCATGAACACTGCATTCTCGCGGATGAAAACGCCCGCCAGGTTCATCGTCTTGTAAACGCCGTCCGGCGCGCGGTCTGCCTCGAAACTGTCGATGCCGATTTCAGCCGGCGTGTGCAGATTCCAACCCGGTTCGGTCCACAGTGGCTCGACGTGACAGTTGTTGCATCCGGCTTTACCGCTAAACAGTTCGTCTCCGCGTGCGGCCGCTGCGACGTTGAAATCCACTCCGGGTTGCGGCGCCGGAGCCGGAATCGCGAGCTGATAGAAATGCAGTGACGGCAACTTCTTCGTTATCCGATCCTGATCGGGATCAATGTGCGGCAGATCGGCAAAACCGTTGGCCGCAGCAATCGGAAACTTGGCGGCGTTATTGAGTCGCGGATCGAAGAACCGGCCGACGCCGTGCATTTCGAGCGCGGCGACAAACGCGTTCCAGTAAGACACGGTGCCCCAGGCTCCAGTCCAGGTATGTTGATTGTAACCGGCAAGACCAAAGGCATTCGGGATCAGAGTCGCGCCCGGAACGTTGGTTCCGGTTACGACGCCGTCAGTTACCTGTTGCGGATTGAACGCCTTGCCGTCGAGTATCAACTCCGCGTCGAATTTTCCGGGACCCCAACTGTTCAGCACCGCCCGCACTGTGGCATCACTCACGCCGAGCAGAGTCGTGAACGGACTCAGGTTAGGAGCCGCAGCCACGATTTTTCCGACGTCCAGATCGTGGTTTGCCCAACCATCGAGTCGATGGCCGACGCCGAAAGTCAACGAGTTGTCGACGGTCGAGTGGCAAACGGCGCACGTGATGCCGATGGAACTCAGATTGTCGCCCTCGAAGAAACCCTGAAGACCGACGACGGCGTTGAGTTTCAGCAAGGCAACGGTGGTCGCCGGATCGTTGAGATTAACCTTGCCTTGTTTGAGTTTATTAATCAGCGGCTGCGGTAAGGAGTCGACGTCGACTTTCAACCCGAGGCTCAACGCAGTCGCGGGACTGATGCCGGGTCCGACTCCGCCCAGATTCGCGCCTTTAATGGCTTGTTGCAGTTGCAGAGCGCCGCCCCAGAAAGCTTCGTCGCCGAAAGTATCGAAACGGAAAGTTTCTCTGCCGTCGGCCAAAAGCTCGTTCGCATTGGTAACGATTTCGGCGTCGAAGTTTCTGAGCTTTTCGCTTTTCGCATGACTTTGAGCTGGCGGACCCACCCTGATTAATTGCCGTTTGCTTTCGGCGCGGCCTCTGTTGACGACGACCAACACTGCGGCAACCGTAGCGAGCACCGCTATGATTACGTACAACCTTTTTGCCAACATGTCCTTCCCTCCGTTCGAAAAACGCGAGACTTTGCCATCGCGGCTGGGCGATGCTACTTTCGAAACGCTAAGAGCACCGAGGCTTAGGTTCTCAGGTCGGGGGCGATTAAATTATGGGGGACGTTTAGGTTGAGTCCTAAACGTATTTTAGGGTACTCCCTAAAAAGGGATCTGTAAAGAGGAGATTAATGAGTAAAGGTCATCGTAAGGAATTACGTTTTCCCTGTGAGTGCGTTTCGGGTCGTCCGGGCGGGTACACCGATCCCTGGGCTGAGATTACGAAGCGCAGATTGTTACCTAACGGCACCAAGGAGCAGATTGTGACGCTCGTGGCTGAGGAGCCGAAGACGATTTCGCAACTGGCGCAGGCCTTGAAGTTGTCGGCGCCGAGCGTTCATACCCACATCAACGAGCTACTCGAGAGCGAACTGCTGCGCGAGTCGGAAGAATTCGAGAAGAAGCACCCGACTGAGCGCTACTACGAACCGAATTTTCCGGTGTTCAAGGCCGCCGAATGCGCGGAGTTTCGCGATTTGTGCGAAGAAATGGCCGAACAGTTGGCCACGCTGTTTGAGCGGCGCCATGCGAAGATTGAGCGGGCTTTTCACCGGACGAGTCTGCCGGATAACGGCTGGGAGCTCTCGGACATCACGCAGTGTTTGTATGCGAACATGTATCGCAGCGCGCGCACGATGCTGGAGCAGCGCGGGTTGCTGGCTTCGCGCGAGAAGCACGCAAACGGGGCCGAGTGGATCTTCTGGGCCGAGGAACACGAGTAGGTCGCGCTGGCCTCGATCTAGTTAGCTATTGCCCTGAGATGTAAGAACCGTCGCAGGAGGTGATAGACGGCTTGTTCGATCGTAAATACTTCGCCCTCCTGATTTCGTAACGGCGCTCGAGCCGGCAAAAAGGTCTCGGTTTCCCCGGTCTGCGTCGTGAAGCTTTCCCACGATTCCCGCTCAGCCGCGTTTATGCCTTCGACTATTATTCGCGTGTGGACTTGAATCGCCGCAGAGCGCAGACAAATAGTGACGTCCATGCTCGGTGATATCTGATTGCTGATAACAATCTCGTCGGCTGCGGCCATCCGGTACTCGAGCCCGCCGGTCTTGCGTCTGAGATCGTCAGTCAGATTCATTGCGGCAACCACTTCTTTGGTCAATTGTTTTAAATCGTCCCACAGCGAGGTTATCGACGGTTGAAAGTCTGAGCTGGATGAATCGTTCTCGCGCACTTCGGTTCGCCGCTGTTTATGATCAGAGAATTTTTTAGACAGTGCGGGAGGTCAGCGGAGAAATACGGGCGGCAAGTGCAAATTGCTAAGTGAGCATGTTTGTGCCGGCGTCGAATGGGCGGCAGTTTGTATCTCGGAGCCGCCAGGTTCTTTTGGGAACCGCCACGTCCTATCTGGGAATCGCCACTTCCTATCTAACACTCCCAGATCTACGCGGCGCACGAGTTCGGCAAGCCACGGATCATTTATCTCCAGAGCGTAACGAAAGCGCGGGATGCTTTTACTGGAGACACGGTATAATTTAATGCTGGGACGTCGGAAGGAGCGAACATGAGAGATCAAGACTTGCTCGAACGAATCACTCTCAGTCCGGAAGTGATGGCTGGAAAGCCCATTATTAAAGGCACTCGTCTAACCGTCCAGTACATTCTTAATTTGCTGGCACACGGAGCAACGACCGAAGAGATTCTGGAAGAATATCAAGGCCTTACACCCGAAGATATTCTAGCTTGTTTTCTCTTTGCCACCAGATCCCTGGGTGATACGGATTTCATGCCATTAACCGTCGAGACTGTATAAATGCGTTTCCTCGTCGATGAATGCACCGGCCCTAAAGTGGCCGAGTGGTTAAAGAACGAAGGGCATGAAATCTTTTCTGTATACGATGAGGCTCGCGGAATTGAAGACGATGAAGTTATTCAGAAAGCTTATGACGAGCATTGGATTCTGATTACCAATGACAAGGGTTTTGGTGAGAAGGTATTTCGAGATCAGCGCCCACATCGAGGCATCATTTTCATGCCTCGACGCAGAAGGTCTCACGGTGGCTCATCAAACAAGATTATCTCGCAGAAACGAATGATCAGGGCCTCTATGAAATTAATGAAAGAGGGAATCAAGTACGGCTGGCGCAAAATCTTACCTACATAGCCCTGCCGACGATAGAACAGGCGATGGTTTCGAGGACCCAACCGAACGTTCCAATTCCAAACGAGCCGCCTAAAGTCTTCATCAGCTATTCCTCGAAAGATAAGGCTTTCGTGCATGGGTTAGAGGAAAAACTCCGGGAGGCAGGCGCAGAAGTCTGGGTCGATCATCGTGGCATTCGTGGCGGTGACAATCTACCGACAGAGATAAGTAACGCTTTGCGATGGTGCAACACACTATTGCTAATCTGGTCTATTTCAAGTGCTGACTCGTACTGGGTAGGACTCGAATGGGAAAGTGCGCTGATACTACGCAAGAAGATCATTCCCTGCCTGTTGGATAACACCCAGTTGCCACCAATTTTATCCCACAAAGCTTATATCGAAATGTCTGACCGCACAGAAGGAACTGCTCAGCTGCTGCGGGCGCTGGAGTGGCTAAGACCGCAAAGTGAGACGAGCGAAGAGCTAAAGCAAATCAACGAACAACATCGTGAAATCGAAGAACGGATCGATACGGATCTCAAGAAACTTACGAAACAGCCACGCGGGCTAATGCCACTCTTGTTTGTCCAATCGTGCGAGCGGCTCAGCTATTACGGCATGCGAGCAGTTCTGATTATCTACGCGACTTCGGCATTAGCAGCTGGTGGACTTGGTTTTGATTTTGCTCATTTTGCTTTCGTCTATTCCGTCTTTAATTTGTCTATTTACCTAAGCACGCTCCTAGCGGGAGTTTTAGCCGATTACGTGTTAGGGGCGCGCCGAGCAGTTCTGGCTGGAGGAATTCTTGGTACTCTCGGCTGTTTCACACTGCGCTCCCTATCTTCGTTCACGTTCTATGTTGGGCTGGCACTGGTCGGGTTGGGAACAGCGTTGGTGAAGCCTAACCTTCCTGTCATGGTGGGTCGTCTTTACTCCGCAAACGATCCACGGCGTGACGGTGGGTTTTGCTTGTATTACATGAGCTTGCATATTGGCTCATTTATTGGACCATTGCTGGCCGGGACATTGCTCTTCAGCGAGAGCTTCAAAGATTTTCTGAGTTCAGTCGGTCTTAACCTTGTGAACACTCGGTTCCTTGGGTTCGCAGTGGCCGGGCTTAGTTTAGCCATCGGCACAATCGTCTTCCTGTTGAGTAAGCGGCGCATTGGCGATGCGGGCAACAGAATCAAAGAAGACAAGTACCGGGAACGAGCACTCGCGCATCCTCGGAAGGCAAAAAATTGGAGGCCTATCGCGGTACTTCTCATTCTCTTAGTATTCGCCGTACTTTACTGGTGGGCTTATGAGCAAGGAGAAGGACTACTTATCGAAGCCGAACTCAGTCGAAGCAATGTTGTTCCGATTCGTTTTGACGAAGTACTCAACAACAGCTGGAGGTCAGCTCTTACAACGATAGTCATCATTATCTTCGCACCATTGCTATCTATTCTCT
>Ga0081539_10001593_pt1 | contig 37430 bp, 33 predicted proteins | sample TabmetS4T2R2_FD_71023 | JGI IMG/M metagenome (GOLD analysis project Ga0081539, IMG submission 71023) | Tabebuia heterophylla rhizosphere microbial communities from the University of Puerto Rico - S4T2R2 | ecosystem: Host-associated > Plants > Roots > Rhizosphere ... | reverse complement strand
TGATTTCACGGACCCCGTTCATAAACGTCAACCACTTTTTACCACTCTGGTCACGATGTCGTGCCACTTCTCTGAGCTACTCTGCCTCGGCAGACATGTCAGCGATGTCATGACAGTGCACAACTACTGACTACTTTGCCGATGAACTGAAACCCCCGCCGGTGCACGGTGGCGATATAGCATGGGCTTTTGGCGTTGTCGCATAACGCCTGCCGCGGTTCTTGGATGCACGACGTCAGCGCATTATCACTGACCACCGTCTCTGGCCACACCGTGGCAAAAAGCTCCTCTTTGGTGACCATCTGTCCAGCTTGCGCCACCAAAACACGGAGCAAGGCAGACGCTTTCCCAGTTAGTCTCACTTCCTGTTTCCCTCGCTTTAACTGCCCGGTCACCGGGTCGAGCTGATAGGAACCAAAGGTAACTAGCTGATCTGTCTGCATTTTTTGTCCTCATCGCGTCCCAGAGTCATCCCAGACAAATCCCACAGTTTTCCCATGACTTCGGGCGCCTTGATGCGTATGCTCTCGCATAGATGAGACGGGATGCCGAGTACAAGAGCAAGAGTTGGCCCGGCATAGGGTTTGTTAAAGTGAAACACCACAACCGAGAAGGAGGCCAGGGTATGAAGGTGAAAACCAATCTCAAGGCCGGCGCGGTACTCACGCCCCAACTGCCCAATCAACGCATCTTTACCCCTGTGAAGCCCTGGGAGCGCTTCGGGACCATTGTCGGCAACCACAACGAGACGTTGGTGCGGGACACGGCAAACTGAACATGCGTAGTTTCTTCTCATGCCCAGGTCCTGCCTGGGCATGCCACGTGAATGAGGCTCAGCACAGATTGGTGGGCATTGCCCACCCTACGCGACTGTTCATCGAGTCATTGCCTCATCGAGCCAGTGAGCCATTGAAAGATCGTTGTCTTCAATGACCCGATCGCCCAATCCCTTGATTCTTTCTTGGCGCACTCACGCAAGGGAGGGCGTTGTGTCATGAGCGCTCGGGGAGCAACTGCCACTCTTTGATAACTGCTCGAAAATAGTCTTTCGTTTCTTCCCAACTCCACGGCACGAGCATGTGCGGGTCAGGGTCTGTTTCCGCGTCCTCGAAATAGGTCAGGCTTCTCAAATAGTGATACGGATCAAGACGTTCGAGCGGATATTTCTCCGAGAAACGAGCGAAGACGCTTTGGGGACTGAGGTGCTGGAGGATATAACACAGGTCGACAAAATCCTTCTTTGCTCCCCGCGAAGCGATAGCGGTAATTTTCATGAGACTAATATCGAGGAGATTCGCCAGCACTATTTCCTCCCAGGCAACAGGCTTACTGAGGAGCGGATAGGGATAATGGAAAAAACTCACCGCCGTCCCTGCTAGCTGTCCCTTCACAGTTCCAGGACTCACTTCTTCTGCTGCAAGAATGATTCCCTCAAGGGCGAGTTGCTGGGAAAGTTCGTCCGCGTGAAATGCGGCTTCTTGAAAAAAGTCCAAGTCGATTGAAAGCCTATGCTTCAGCTGAATAGCACAGGCAGTTCTGCCAGCAAGGTAAAACCCTTTGAGCGCTGTGCTGTGGCGGATTATTCCCACCGCTGCGAGAGCGGATTCCGCGATTCCGAGTACAGACATTGTATAGGTTCCGTAATATCGAGATATGACTTCCAGAAGAGCGCCGTCTTGCGGGTGATGCGACGTGAGGAACAGATAACAGCGACTATGCGACCTTTTCCGTACAGCGCAAACAGGTCGCGAATTGCTTGTACACCCCCGCGTTCTAACGTCCGTTCGATTATAAACGTAGTGTGACGTTCGTTCTCCACGTGTGTAGGATCAATATCCCAAAAGAGAGAAGGATATTTGCGTGCAAACTGCATAGCGGAATCATAGCATTCCTGAGCACGGACAAACACGAGGGATTGCGTCATTTGTTCATTGAGCCATCGGGTCATCGAGTTATTGAAGAAAACACCTCTTCACTTCTTCAATGGCTCGATGGCTCAATCACTCAATGACTCAATTCTTCGAGCGGCGCCTTCGCCTCTTACAAATCCCCGGTGTCAAATTCTTTGGTAAACTAAATCGAACCACACGAGCTTGCTACACCACCTGACACAAATCCCCCCTTTGAAAAAAGAGGGCGGGAGGATTTTCTGTGGGCTGACTTAATCCGCAAACCGCGGCATCACTTTTTTGGCGAACAGCTCTAACGAACTCAGGACCTGCTCAATCGGTGAGATTCCTTGCGGCAGCAAGAAAAAACATTCCTTGATTGGGAAGGTTTTTGCCGCTTCTTCAATGCGACGAGAAATCGCATCTGGATCTCCAACCAACCACTCAGGATGTCCCTGACCAAAGGGGACAAACCATTCATCCCACATCCATTTCATATCGGCATTCCATTCGTGCGCTTGCGATGTGGTCGGGGCACAGGCTAGGGAACCACCCCATGCCGCTTGGTCCCCCGGCTGGACGTTGTATCCGTGTTTTGCCGCTTCTTCGCTGTACGCTTGCCACAGCCGTTTGCAAAATTGTAAGTCTGACGCCAATACAATTGGCTTACCAGCATACTGCGCCCAAAAGAGGGCTGTACGCATACTGTGTGTGAAGCCCCCGTACAAAGGTGGATGAGGCTTCTGCAAAGGTTTGGGCGCTATACCGATTTCGCGGATGCGCATATCCGCATCGACGCCAGTGCCGTACTTGGTGTACACCGGTTGCACATGCGGATTGACCATGTCTTTCGGCGGGATGGTGAAATACTTACCTTGGTAACTAAAAGTGTCTTTCTTCCATGCCGTCAGTACGATGTCGACAAATTCCTTGAAGTACTCGCGATTGATATCGTCATCTTCGCTATTGCGGTTCCAATCGCCCACGGCATTAAGGTCCTGACGAATACGGAAATTATGCACCCAGCGAGCTTGGTAGCCACGCACCATCCCGACGCCGAGACGACCGCGCAACATGTGATCTAACGTCGCGATATATTCTGCTGTACGCACTGGATTATGTGCCGGGGCAACGAAGCCCACCATATTGATGCGCAGACGTTTACTGTGTTGACCCATCCACATCGACAAAAGGCCAGGTTCGTTACTCGCTTCAAAGCCTTCAATTTGTAGATGATGCTCTGGATGACCAATGCCAGCGTACCCGGCCTCGTCAGCAAAGCGCGTGATCGCAGCAACTTCCTCCAACATACGTTGATACAATTCTGGACGCTTACCTGCCATGCCAGCTTCTAGTTCGTGCCGACGACCTAAGGTGGCGTAAACGAATAAATGGAACTTCATGTCAATTTCCCTTCAGGCGCAAAGTTTGCGCAACTGACCAGTTCCTCAGTTCTGAGGTCGCTTCCGTACTAGAGAACGTATACGAGAATTGCCCAAAACGGTCAAACGTTGCAGACCAAAGGGAAAAATTTGGATTGGCTATATTCCTCATGCTACGATTCCACGCCGAGTAAAAGTGCGGGGAGGAGAGGGAGGGGATCATCCTCGTCTGAATCGTCACGAGTTTAAGTAGAGGAGTCTTGGAGATGGAGGAAAAGCGTCGAGGTCAGGGGTCTAAAGACAGCCAGAAATACCAAGGAGGAAAAACCAACAATAAGCAATCTGTCAGTCGGCGAACTTTTCTTACCCGCGTGGGGGGAGTTGCTGCAGCAAGTGTGGCCGTCCAGGCGGTAGGGCTCTCTAGCCTCGGCATGGACACATCAACCGCGGAAGCTGCTGAAATTGGGCGGGATAAACCTAAGAAGCGCCGTGAGCGAGCCTATAAAATTCGTCGGGATGCCGCAAGATTCCAGCATGACATTCCTTTACCTGATCATCCAGACAACGGCGACGAGGCGCTCTTCGCCAATAAGATTGGCAGCTATTCCAAAGCACTGCCTCATAATAATTTGGGTGAAGTTGATCTCTCGGCTTACGGTGCACTGATTGGCGCTCTCACCTCGGGTGATCCCAATGCGTTTGAAGCAATTCCGCAAGGCAGCAGTGTGAGACAGGCCAACCCGCAGGCTGCGTATACTTTTTCTCTCGAAGGCCCGGATTCGCACCACTTAAGCGTCATTCCTCCTCCCGCCTTTAGTAGCCAAGAAGAAGCGAGTGAGCTAGGAGAGCTCTATTGGCAGGCACTCACGCGTGACGTGCCATTTGTTGAGTACGATACTGATCCGCTGACTCAAGCCGCGGCAGTCGATCTTTCGAAGTTTTCTGTCTTCAAGGGCCCAAAAGTCGGTGGTGTGGTGACGACAGAAACGCTTTTTCGTGGGAACACCGCAGGTGACCTCACTGGACCGTACATTTCACAGTTTTTATGGAAGGACGTTCCTTACGGCGCACAAACCATCGTGCAGCGCTACCATGTTCCGATTGAAGGCAACGACTTCCTCACCGGCTATGCCGAGTGGTTGAGCTGTCAGAGAGGTTTCCCACCGACGGCTAGTATCACCTTTGACACCGTGACGCGCTACATTAGTAATGGGCGCGATCTGGGAGAGTATCTGCACCGCGATTTTACCTATCAAGCCTTCCTGAACGCTGCCCTCATTCTGCTCAGCTTTGGTACAGCAGCCCTGGATGACGCCAATCCGTACAAAACTACGGCCAAACAAGCCGGATTTGTCACTTTTGCTGGACCCTATGTACTCGATTTAGTCGCGCGAGTTGCCAATGAAGCCTTGAAGGCAGTATGGTATCAAAAATGGCTGGTCCACCGGCGCGCGCGGCCAGAAGCTTTTGCTGGTCGCTTGCATAATCATAAGATCGGTGCGGCTAGTTATCCGATCCATCCTGAGATTCTTAACTCGCAAGTTCTGAACACGGTGTTCAGTAAGTACGGGACGTACCTGTTGCCGATTGCATATCCAGAGGGATGTCCTACCCATCCAGCGTATCCGGGTGGACATGCAGGGATTGCCGGGGCCTGTTGCACTGTGCTCAAGGCATTCTTCAAAGAGACTTTTGTAATTCCTAACCCGGTGGTTGCTAACACTGATGGTACAGCACTTGATACGCATGCTGGTCCGGCGCTAACTGTGGGCGGTGAACTCAACAAGTTGGCGGCGAATATCGGAATCGGGCGCAATACGGCAGGACTGCACTGGCGTTCAGACGATATTGAAGGCATAAGCCTCGGTGAGGCGGTCGCGATTGGTATCCTGACAGACCTCCGCGCAACCTACAATGAATTCTTCGGTGGGTTCTCCCTGACCAAGTTTGACGGCTCGACCATTACGGTCTGATCGGTGCGAATTTGCCCCTTTGTTTGTGAGCAAGAGAATGGGCACACGAGTTTTCCTTTTGTTGGTAAGTATTATGGCGTGTTGGTGTCTGCCTAGGCAAAGCGAAGCCCAACCTGCGCAGGTTTATATTGATTCGGCAGTCCTTGCGATAGGTGGCCGTGAGGCATTGCTCGCGATCAAGAGTCAACGGGTTGTCAGTCACGGCGAAAGTTTCGAGCCTGAACAAACTGTGCGGCCCCGAGCAGACACGCCGCGCAAAGTGGCGAATTTTACCTGCACCCTGTTACGTGACCTCAACACCGGCAACGTCCGCTACGACTGGCAGCGCGAGACAATCTATCCGTTTTCGCTCACCTGGAAATATACTGAGATTCTCAACGGCGACGAAGGGGCTATCATTGGTAAGGATGGAGGACGAAGTCCAGAGAAACGACCGGCCTCGGCTGCTCGTATGGCGGCACGGCGAAAAGAATTGAGCCGCGCGCCGGTGTCGACTCTGGTTAATGCTCTAACGCGATCAAGCTCCTTCCTACGCCTGGCTGATCAAGTTATTAAGGGTCGTCAGCATTATGTCATTGCCTATACTGATCGCGGACAACAAGCACTGCTGGTGATGGACGCTGAGACCCGGTTATTACGGAAAGTGATTTTCCTGGAAGACGACCCTGTGGCAGGTGACACGCAAAACGAGTTGTTATTTGATGACTGGCGGCAAGTTGGTGCAGTGAAAATGCCGTTTAGTTTGCTGTACCGTGTCAATGGGATCGACGTAACGACTGAAACAATCGATTCGATCGAGAATGACGTCGAGGTGAGAGAATCTGACTTCGAGATTCCCGAAGACCTTAAACAAATTGACCCGAGTGACGGAAGTTGGGGCGAGCGTCGAGCTCTCTGGTTGTTACGCCGAATTGCCTTAGCGAGTCCGCTCGATGAGCTGCAAACTCAGGTGCAACTGACAGAAGTAGGGAAGGGTGTGTTCCATGTGACCGGTGGAACGCATCACAGTTTGGTTGTTGAGATGAAAGACCACCTCATCGTGGTTGACGCGCCACTCCATGAAGAACGATCACAGGCTGTACTCGCGGCGCTCGAAAGTCGATTTCCCGGAAAAGCGGTGCGTACTGTGGTGAGTACCCATTTTCATAATGACCATTCTGGCGGGCTGCGAGCCTATGCGGCAGTTGGGGCCACAATCATCACCGGTAAAGCGAGTGAAGCCTTCGTCCAGAGAATGTTACAAGCGCCACATACGTATGTCCCTGACAGTCTGCAGAAAGTGCAGAATCCGGGAGTTGTCGAAGCTGTTGACAGCGAGAAGAAGGTACTCACTGATGGTGACTACGCTGTGGAAATATATTTGGTTCCCAATACCCACGCCGAAGGAATGTTGGTAGCCTATGTTCCGCACGCGAAGCTGCTGTTTGTCTCGGATCTGTTCTCGCCCGGTGCGCCACGACAACCGCCTGTCTGGCCGCGGGAGTTATTTGAGAGTATTACCGCAGTCGGAATCAAAGTCGAGCATATTGTCGGTGGACACGGAAATAAGGTGGGGACGATGCGGGAGTTACGAGAAGCGGTGCTACTAGAGAAGTAACGCGTGATGAGCAAAAAAGTCCAGAGTCGCGAAAAGTCCAGGGGCTAAAGCCCAAAGCCTTTTCCTACTGAATGCTGATTACTGACTACTTTTTTACGCAACACATACCACGCGATACGTGATATCACCTGTCCGTTGTAGGGTCACCCATGCCCGATGACGTTTTCTGGATGTCTGAGGCGCTTGCTGAAGCGGCCTTAGCGGAAGCAGAAGGAGAAGTGCCGGTTGGGGCGGTGATTGTCGCGAACGAAAAGATCGTTGGTCGCGGTCATAATCAATCTATTCAACAGCATGACCCCACCGGTCATGCTGAGGTCCTTGCTCTGCGTACTGCCGCACGCTCCCTTAATAACTACCGTCTTCCTGGAACGACACTGTATGTGACAGTTGAGCCGTGCCTCATGTGCATGGGCGCGCTTTTGCAAGCTCGAGTGCAACGGCTGGTATTTGGCTGTTATGACCCCAAAGCTGGGGCAGGTGGTTCCCTCTACGATGTCTCGAACGATGCTCGGCTCAATCATCGGCTGGAAGTGACTACGGGCGTGAAGGAAGAAGAGTGTCGAGCGATCCTTCAGAATTTTTTTCGTCAGCGGCGATGACATTAGACTTCAGGCCGTAGGCTGCAAGGGCAGAAGGAAACTCTAAAGCCTTCAGCCTGAGTTTACTGACGCTCATCGTCCCCACTTTTTTCAAAGCTTTGTATCTGCAAGGCGCGGTCTGCGCGTGAGTATTCGGCGAGAATGGTTAATCGTTCGATTGAAGTCGCTGAAGCGATTTGCGTAGCGATTTCCCGTGACGCACGTACATGGAAGTTCGGCGTATACGGTTTGACCTCTGATAAGATACTGTCCGGGGTACGTAACGGACCAGCCATGACTTTCATTTCAGTCACGAGAAACGTGTAGTGCTTTTTGTCTCCCGGAAGTTTCAACGTGAGAATCGGCTGCACGTTGGTTGAAGCCGGTGTTGCATTCAAGAAGCCAACCAATTTGACTAACGGCTTCAATTGCGGGATGACCGGAGGGTGTAGGGGATCTTGTCCGTACGCTGAAGAATAGACGAGGAGAAGTGCAAGGGAGATACCCAAGGATCTTGCCAAAAACATCCAAGAACGTGGCATCGTGTCTTCCTCCAGATTGACAAGAATACAGTGATGCTAAGCTTATCAGAAGTGAAGGACAATCCGGTCTTTCGTCGTTGCCAGAAATCACTTATAGTACAAGATAGTACAAGCAATACGGAGAGGTGGCAGAGCCCGGTTGATTGCGCACGACTCGAAATCGTGTATGCCGCAAGGCATCGGGGGTTCAAATCCCCCCCTCTCCGCTGGAATGTTGCCGCTGAATCTTTGCGCACTTTCCGGTATGGCCGTGAGTTAATAGAGAAAACATGTAATGTAACCTACCAACGAGAGGCCTACCTCCTATATGGATATTGGACTCGGAATCGCGGTGCTTGCAGGCTTTCTGTCGTTTGTTTCGCCATGCGTGCTTCCCATCGTGCCAGGGTATCTCACATTCATTACCGGGATGAGTTTCGATGAACTCACCAGCCAGCAGAACCGCTCTCAACTCGTGCTCAATGCTATTACCAAAAGCCTACCTTTTGTACTTGGCTTTTCGCTGGTGTTTATTTCTCTTGGTGCTTCGGCTTCGGCTGTCGGCGCAGTATTACGTGAGAACCTTGGCCTCATGAAGAAAATTGCCGGGGTAGGAATCGTCATTCTTGGCTTGCACCTTGCCGGATTATTACCGATACCAGCGCTACTGCGCGAACGACGCTTGTCCGGTGAACCGACGAGTCCAGGTATGGGGCGAGCGTTTGTCGCAGGCATCTTCTTTGCCTTTGGCTGGACACCCTGCGTCGGCCCGATTCTGGCGGGTATCCTGGCTTTAGCTGCCACTGCCGAGACTCTCACTCGTGGTGTGCTTTTACTTGCCGCCTATTCGCTGGGGCTGGGAATTCCTTTTATTCTCTCCGCGGCATTCCTTAATGGGTTCTTATCGTTTTTCAAAGGCATGAAAGGCTATTTGCGACAGCTTGAGGTTGCAAGTGGTGCGTTGCTTATCTTTGTCGGAGGTTTGATCTTTACTGATAGTATGGGCTGGCTTGCCTCTAAGTTTACCTTTCTTAATGCAGAAGAACTCTTGACCTTGGAGAGCCAACCTTCAACAGTTGCGCCAAAAGAGGCTGTGGCCGCAGAATCACCGAAGAGTGCCTATGGCATGTACGACTTCGCTTTGACTTCGATTGACGGCGAGCCGGTCAAATTGTCCGATTATCAAGGCAAAGTCGTGTTGGTGAATTTCTGGGCCACGTGGTGCGGACCGTGTGTGGTTGAGACGCCATCGCTCGTACGTGTGTACCACAAGTATCGTGATCGTGGATTTCAGGTCATTGGTGTGGCGATGCAGAGCGAAGAGGACAACGTGAAAAACTTTGTCCAAAAGTATCGGGTTCCCTACGCGATTGCACGCGATACAACGAGTGAGGTTGGGTTGCGGTATCAGGTGTTTGCGTTGCCCAGTAGTTTCCTTTTTACCGCTGACGGGAAAGTCAAAAAGGCCTTCATGGGGTTTGTCGAAGAAGAGCGGCTTGAGCATGAATTAGAGGCTCTGTTCGCAGCTAATTCGACACCACAGGGTGCTCAACCGCCTCAGGCTGAAGACATTTCGTACCGCCAAAAATAACCCTCACACGGCGATGAATCGCCGTGCTACAGCGACGGCGCCTTATAAATTACACGCCTGATGTATCCGGCGCTGCTGTGTAGCACGGGCATAAATACCCGTGAGGAAAGCCGCAATTTGTTGCCGTGTGTATTATACAAAGAGGGACCGCTATGCCTACCGGAGGCTTTCGTCATACCGTAGCCAACACAACGAGTGAAAGCTTTGCCCTTGAACTCCATGCCGGAGAATTGCACTGGATGCTTGACGAACCAGTAGAGCTGGGTGGCAAAGGTGCGGCACCTGACCCGGTGACCTCGTTTTTAGGGGCATTGTGCGGCTGCTTGCTGATCTCCTTACAGATTACCGCTCGTGCGCGGCAAGTGCCACTTGCTGGTGCGACGATGTCAGCGAAGGCGAACGAGAAAGGATTCGTCAAGACTATCGAAGTGGACCTAACGGTACGAAGCGATGCACCCGAGGAAAAAATCCGCACCATCGTCGAACGGGCTGAGAAGGGGTGCTATATCAAAGGGCTCTTAAAGGAGAGTATTGAGTATCGTCTCAATCTAACCATCCTGCCAGTGCAGGAATAACAAGAGGAGGAGCGTACAATGATTGTCATTGCTGGAACGATTCCGATCAAACCTGAAGCGTGGGAAGAGGCTAAGAAACTCGCCGGACGACTCGAAGAGGCAACCCGCAAGGAGCCTGGGTGTTTGATGTATACCTTCCACGTTGATCGGGCCAAGCCGTCGACATTTTTCATTTTTGAAGAGTGGGAATCTGATGCGGCGTTAGCCAAGCACTTTCAGACCGAGCACATGAAAGAGTTCATGCAGCTCGCTCCCAAGCTATTGGCCGGTGCGGTGAGCGCGAAGAAATATGAAGTGACATCGGCTGCGCCGTTGTCGGTGTAACGAGAAGCGTCTATTGAAGAGTGAGGAAGGGAGTGTCTTACACCATGAAAACCGACTCACTCTTCATTCCCTATCCTGCACGAGCGCAAAGACGAAGGTGTCCCGTGGCTTTGGTGAAAGATTCGGGCGAATGGTAGAACGACGCAGGCATCCTTCATACACGAGTCCCGCCTTTTCGAGTACGCGCACTGAAGCACGATTGTCGGCATCACACGTAGCCCAGATTCTGTCGATGTGGGGCAAACTGCTGAGCCAGGTCACTACTGCGCACGCGGCTTCGGTCGCGTAGCCGTGCCCCCAAGCCATACGGTTCAGAACATAGCCAAAGTCCGCTGCGTATTCCCGCACGCGACAGCCGATCATACCGACCATGCGATCTTCCGGCTTGACCGTGATGGCCCAACAATACTCCTCACCAGACTCCCATCGTAGGGTGCACGTTTCAAGAAACGCGAGCGATTCACCAATCTTCGCATGTGTTGGCCACACCATATACCGCGTCACCTCGGCATCATGAGCATAGGCGAAGACGTCAGAGGCGTCGGAGAGTGCCGGACGGCGTAACACGAGTCTCTCAGTCGTGATTATTTCAGGAGCGTGGACCATGTCTCCTCCGGATGTCATTATTTACACCGTTTCTGGTTAAAATTATCACTATTTATGACTTTGAGTGATTGCTGATTTATGCGAAGATTCTTGCCGGTTCGCTCGAATGTTATCTCAGTCGCAAGTGGAGCGGCAAAGCTAGGAACTTTTGCTAAGAGTATATCATCCGCTTCTGTGACTTGCATTCCGTCGCGTTTTAGAGAACAAAGCAAAAGACAATGTCGAAAAAAGGAGGTCCTATTATGTGGCGAGTCGAACCCGTGCCGTTTGAACAACTCGATGAGGGAATGCGCGCCCTCATGCGTGCCAGCGATGAAGCCTTGGGCGGATCAGAATGGATTCAAGCCTTTGCCCATGCGCCAGAGATTTATAAACCGTTCGTGAAGTTTTACTACGAGTACATCATGACCGAGCGTGCCGGGATTAGCGTGAAGCTCACGGAACTGGTGCGCCACATGGTCGCCGAGAAGAATCAGTGTCAGTTGTGAATACGCGCCGTCTATGCCTCGGCGAGGCAGCAAGGAATGACGGACGAGATGCTCGCGGCGATTCCAAACTACGAGCAGAGTCCACTCTTTACTCCGCGTGAGAAGGCCGCCTTACAGTTTGCCGACTTGATGGCTGGTGACCATAAACAAATTTCTCACGAACTGTTTGCTCGTTTGCGCCAGTATTTTACCGAGACCGAGATTCTCGAACTCGGCTGGCGGATTGCGATCTTCGTCGGCTATGGGCGACTCGTCTATGCCCTCGGCTTAGAAGATGTCGGTAAGCTCTGCCCGCTGTCTATTATGCATGAACAAGAGCAGCCTGCAGCAGGTTGAGCAGCTATCTTCAAAGTGGACGAGAACTGTCATTGCGAGGAGCTGGAGGCTCGTGGCACCCCGTCATTCCGGGCAAGGCCGCAGGCCACGACCCGGAATCCAGGAATAAAAACCTGGATTCCCGCTCTCCAGTAGAGACTGGGGACGAGTCCCCTAGAGGACCGGGGACAAACTGCGCGGGAATGAGACACGAGAAACGCCTTCCGGTTTCTGCTTCCACGCTTAGCGCCTCGCGCTATGGGCAACTCGCAAGGACTTGATTCGTTGGCTTCTTAGACAGCCTTTGAAAGGTGACACAGTGGAGACTCGCCGTGACCTTTGATGAGGTGCTGGACCAAGTCCGAGACCTACTACAACAGCGTGGCCGGGTGACGTATCGCTCCCTGAAACGCCGCTTCGCTCTAGATGACGAGTATCTGGAGGACCTCAAAGGTGAACTTATCAAAGCCGAAGGCGTAGCAGCGGATGAGGACGGGGAGGTGCTGGTGTGGACCGGCGGAAGGGAGGGGGAAAAGGCGAAAGGGGGAAAAGGCGAAAAGGAAGTTGTCAGTGCTCAGTTGTCAATTGTCAGTCCTCAGCCCCTAGCCCCTCAGCCCGCAGCCGGTGAACGGCGCCAACTAACCGTGATGTTCATTGACTTGGTAGGATCGACGACCCTCTCGCAACAGCTTGACCTTGAAGACTATCATGCTCGCGTAGTGGCCTATCAAGCGGCTTGTCAGCGGATCATTGCACGCTACGAGGGGCATATTGCGCAGTATCTGGGTGATGGTGTGTTAGTGTACTTTGGCTATCCAGTGGCACACGAAGAGGACGCCGTACGCGCCGTGCGTAGCGGATTGGAGATCATCACGGCAGTGAGTCAGTTAGCGTATGCGCCCCCGTTACAGGTGCGGATTGGCATTCACACCGGGCCGGTGGTAGTAGGTGAGATTGGCACAGGGGAACGCACCGAACGGCTAGCCTTAGGGGAGACGCCTAACATCGCCGCGCGGCTACAGGGCTTGGCCGAGTCTGACACTGTCGTGCTTAGCTCTGCGACTCGCCGTTTGATCGTAGGCTTATTTGAGTGCCTGGACCTGGGGCCGCAACTGCTTAAAGGTATTTCCACTCCTCTATCGCTGTATCGAGTCATCGGAGAGAGTACGGCGCAGAACCGCTTTGAAGTCGCTGTCCGGACTGGACTCACTTCCTTAGTCGGCCGCGAATCCGAACTGGGATTGCTGCGGCAGCGCTGGGAACACGCCAAAGCTGGCAACGGCCAGGTGGTACTGATGAGCGGGGAGCCGGGGATTGGCAAATCCCGTCTGGTGCAGGAACTCAAAGAACAGCTGGCGCACGAAGGAGCGACGCATATTGAGTTTCGCTGCTCGCCCTATCATCAGAACAGTGCTCTGTATCCGATCATTGATCACTTGCAGCGTCTGCTCCAATTTGCGCGCGATGATACGCCTGCCGAAAAACTGCGGAAGCTAGAGAATAGATTGAAAAGTAGGGGCGGACTTCAGACCCGCCCCTACCGTGCGCTGCAAGAAGAAGCGCCGCTCTTCGCCGTGTTATTATCGCTCCCCCATCCCGAAGGCTATCCACCCATTACGGTCAGTCCCCAAAAGCAGAAGGAGAGAACGCAGGCGGCCTTAGTGGCGTGGTTAGTCGAGGAGGCCGAGAAGGCTGCCGTGTACTGTGCCTGGGAAGATCTGCATTGGGCGGACCCTTCCACACTCGAAGTGCTCACGCTCTTTCTGGACCAAGTACCCACGACGCGGCTGTTGGTGTTGCTGACATTTCGTCCTGAGTTTACGCCACCCTGGGGCAACCGCTCGCACTTCAGCCAGCTCACGCCGAGCCGCTTAAGGCGCCAGCAGGTGGAGGAAATGGTGGAGCAAGTCGTTGCACAGAGTTTACGCCCCCTTCGACTGGCCTCACCTGTGCCTGCGGCACTGGCGCAGGCAGGACAGGCTTTGACAAGCTCAGGGCAAAAGGAATCTGGCTTGAACGAAGAGACACCGCCCGTTCGTGCTGAGCCTGTTGAAGCACGAACAGTTTTGCCCTCAGAGGTTATCAAACAGATTGTGAATAAGACTGACGGCGTGCCATTGTTCGTGGAAGAGCTCACCAAAAGTGTGGTGGAAGCCACGCGGGGACAGGGTACAGGGAACGGGGAACAGGCAGGAGAGGCTGTAGGGGTGCAGCATGCTGTGCCCACGTTTAAGTTGAGTATTCCTGCCACCTTGCAGGATGCGTTGATGGCACGGCTTGATCGGCTCGGACTCGCTAAAGAGGTCGCTCAACTAGGCGCGACCATCGGGCGAGAGTTTAGCTATGAGATCCTGCAAGCGGTCTCTCGCTTCGACGAAGAAATGTTGCAGCAGGGGTTAAAGCAGTTAGTCGCGGCGGAGTTGGTGTACCAGCGCGGACTCGTGCCACAGGCGCACTATCTCTTCAAGCATGCCTTGATACAGGACACGGCCTATCAGTCACTGCTCAAGAGCACCAGGTATCAATATCACCAACAGATTGCGCAGATCTTAGAGGAGCGCTTTATTGACACGAAAGAGACGCAACCCGAGTTGCTGGCACATCACTACACCGAGGCAGGGCTTAGAGAGCAGGCTATTCCTTACTGGCAGAAAGCCGGGGAGCGCGCCAGCCAACGTTCAGCATACGTGGAAGCGCTCAGTCATCTCACCAAAGGGCTAGAAGTACTTAAGGCCTTGCCAGATACTCCCGAGTACGTCCAACAAGAGCTTATATTACAGATCACTCTTAGTGACGTCCTGATCACGGTCAAAGGCGAAACGTCCCCGGACGTAGAAAAAACCGTACTGCGGGCCCGGGAACTGTGTCAGCAGTTGGGTGAGACCCCACAGATCTTCCCTGTGTTGTGGCGACTGGTGATATTTTATATTAATCAAAGGAAATTGCAGACGACATATCAGTTGGCAGAGCAGATGATGCGCTTGGCGCAGAGCGTGCAAGACCCAGAGTTCCTCTGGATAGCTCATTTCGCACTAGGGGCTCCATCACTTTGGCTTGGAGAGTTAGTCTCCGCGCGGAGACACTTGGAACAGGCGATTGCTCTGTCTGACGACCCTCAGACGCGTCTCCGCCTTACCATCGGCACGGCTGACTCGAGGGTGAATTGTCTCTTCTATACAGCCTGGACCTTGTGGCATTTGGGTTATCCAGACCAGGCCCTGAAGAGGAGTCAGGAGGCAATAGCCTTGGCCGAAGGATTGTCTCACCCCTATAGTCTGGCTGTTGCCTTGGGGTTTGCCGCCTTGTTCCATCTGTTTCGCCGAGATGTGCAACTCGCCCGAGAGCGGGCAGAGGCGGTAATGACTTTGTCAACCGACCAGGGGTTTTCGCTCTACTTGATGTACGGGATGACGATACGAGGCTGGGCACTGACCGAGCAGGGGCAAATGGAAGAGGGCATTGCCCAGATGCATCAAAGCGAAGGGTCTATTCTTTGCCCATACGAGTTGGCCGAAGTATATGGAAAAGTGGGACAGGTAGAGAAAGGACTGACTGTGTTGACTGAGACACAGGCTTTCATAGACAGAACGGGGTGGCGTGTGAAAGAGGCAGAACTGTATCGGCTACGCGGCGAGCTTACGCTCCAGCAAGAAAGTCAAAAGTCAAAAATCAAAACGCAAAAGTCAAAAGTTCCACATCCTAAATCTCAAATCCCAAATCCACAGTCCGAGGCCGAAGCGTGTTTTCTCAAAGCCATCGACATTGCGCGACGGCAGCAGGCGAAGTCACTCGAACTGCGTGCGGTGATGAGTCTCGTCCGACTGCGACAGCAACAAGCCGCGCATTCCGCATCACGCACCACGCACCACGTAACACGCACCAGGCTCACCGAAGCACACAAGATGTTATCCGACGTATACAATTGGTTCACTGAAGGGTTTGATACGAAAGACTTGCAGGAGGCCAAAGCGTTACTGGAAGAATTGAGTCATTGAGCCATCGGACGATTGAGGAATTGAGGAATTGAAAGCTTTTTTATCAATAACCCAAGCTTGACGTGAGCGCTCGATCTGGAGTAAGGCCAAAGCGTACATAGCAGGAAGGGGACCTGCACCTGCTTCTCGCTTTCTTCACTACGATAAACAAGGAGGGCACTGCATGAATCTGACAGCACAGCAACAACTGGCTATGCTCCGGAGTATGCAAACTATCCGTCGCTTTGAGGAGCGGGCGTCTGACGATTTTCAGGCCGGTCAGATCTATGGCGTTGTCCACTGTTACATTGGACAGGAAGCCGTGGCCGTGGGTGTGTGCTCAGCCCTGAATCGTGATGATCAGATCATCAGCACGCATCGCGGACATGGCCACTGTATCGCCAAAGGTGCTGACCTCAAGCGCATGATGGCTGAACTCTACGGTCGCTACACTGGCTATTGCAAAGGGAAGGGGGGGTCGATGCACATTGCTGATTTTGGCATCGGCATGTTGGGTGCCAACGGAATTGTGGCTGGTGGCATTCCCATTGTCACTGGCGCTGGTTTAGCCGCGCAGCTTGATGGGACCGGTCGTGTTGCGGTTTCGTTTTTCGGTGATGGGGCGTCGAGTGCGGGTCCTTTTCATGAATCGCTGAACATTGCCGCGTTGTGGAAACTGCCAGTGATCTATGTTTGCGAGAACAACTCTTATGGAGTCAATACGCCAGCCGCTGACGCAGTCTCCGTCAAAGATGTTGCTGAGCGGAGCGCAGCCTATGGTGTCCCTGGCGTTGTGATTGATGGCAATGATGTACTCGCTGTTCGCGAAGTTGCCGAGGCGGCGGTACGCAGAGCACGGGCTGGAGAAGGACCTACATTACTGGAGTGTAAAACCTACCGTTGGCGGAACCATACAGAGATCAAAGGTATCCCTGATGGCCGACCACCAGACGAGATCGCTGCGTGGAAGGAGAGAGACCCGATCGCTCGCTTCGTGACCCGACTGCTGGAGCAACGAGTGCTCACGGATGAGGAGTGGAAGATGATGGATGAGGCGATCATACGAGAGATCGACGAAGCCGTGACTTTCGCCAAAGAAAGTCCCTTCCCGCCACTCGAAGCGGCACTCGAAGATGTGTTTGCCAGTTGATCAGAAGTTTTCAGCGGTCGCATTCAGCTATCAGCTTCTCTCTCAATTTTCACTGACTGCTGATAGCTGTAAGCTTTCGACAAGGAGTTTTCTATGCGCCAAATCTCCTATGCCACAGCCGCAACTGAAGCAATGCTGGAAGAAATGCGCCGCGACCCAAAAACGATCTATCTTGCTACCGACGCACCGGGACCGCTGGTCAAGGAATTTGGAGCCACGCGTGTGCGAGGAACGCCGATTACCGAGGCCGCGTTTACCGGGATGGCGATCGGTGCCGCCGGTTCCGGGTATCGCCCCATCGTGAATTGGAGCATGGTCACATTTTCCTTCGTGGCGATGGATCAGATCGTTAATCAAGCCTCAAAGATTCACTATATGTTCGGTGGACAAGCGAAGTTTCCTATCGTATTTCGCGCCTCGGTGGGTGGTGGCCGACAGCTCGCGGCGCAACACTCACAAAGCCCGTATTCCATGTTCATGAACTTAGCGGGCCTTAAGATGATCTTGCCTTCCACGCCATACGACATGAAGGGGCTGTTGAAGTCAGCGATTCGCGATGACAATCCGGTAATCTCATTTGAGTCCACGCGCTTAATGGGACTACGTGGTGAGATTCCTGAGGAAGACTACGTGGTACCGTTGGGTAGGGCAGACATCAAGCGCGAGGGACGCGACGTAACGGTGGTCGCACTCGCCTGGATGGTGCATGAAGCCTTAGTGGCAGCAGAAAATTTGCAGAAAGAGGGAATATCACTTGAAGTAATTGATCCTCGTACCCTTGTGCCCATGGACGTAGAAACCATTCGTACCTCGGTACGGAAAACCGGACGGCTTGTGGTAGCGGATGAAGCGGGTCCGACCGCTAGTGCGGCTGCCGAGATCTGTGCATTAGTGACAGAAGACCCACTGACATTCCGCGCGCTCAAAGCGCCGGTCAAGCGGGTCTGTGCACTTCAGGTGCCAATTCCCTACAGCCCACAGTTAGAGAGCTATGTGTTCCCTGACCGCGAGAAAATCACCGTTGGTGTACACAGCGTCATGCAGTAGCGATGAGAACGAACGGTCTGAAATCGGAGAACGAGACATGGCAGCGAACCAACAAGAGCATGTCCTAAGCGGTTACAAGGTATTGGATTTCACGCAGCACATCGCCGGGCCAACAGCAACTCGGTTGCTGGTCGAGATGGGGGCCGAGGTTATAAAGGTCGAGCTCGCACCTGACGGTGAGCCGTCGCGGCGCGCACCGTTTATGAAAGGACGCAGCGGCACTTTTATTCAACAGAACCGCGGCAAAAAGAGCCTCTGCGTCGCTGTGAGAAAGCCCGAAGGACTCAGCGTCCTCAAGGATCTTTTACCTAAGATGGACGTGCTAATCGAGAATTTTGCTCCCGGTGCGATTGCACGCATGGGGCTAGGCTACGAAACAGTGAAGGCGATCAATCCCAAGCTCGTCATGTGCTCGATCTCTGCGTTCGGACAACAAGGACCGCTCAAGTCGAAGCCTGGCTATGATTTTATTGGTGCTGCCTACTCCGGGTTTCTCGATATGAACGGCGATCCCAACGGCTCGCCCTGTTTTCCTGGCATGGCGGTTGGCGATGCGTCGACCGGTGTGCATGCAGTTGCTGCGATTACCAGTGCTTTGCTCTATCGCGAACGAACGGGGAAAGGACAATACGTTGAGGTGAGTCTCGTGGATACGTACTTTCATTATCACGAGACCAGCGTGCAGGCTCACAGCCTGAGTGGTGGGGTATACCAGCCTCGACGTGTCGGGTCGCACTATCCGTTGTATGCTCCGGTTGGCATGTTCAAAGGTAAATCGCATTATCTCGTCATCATGGCACCCACGGATCATCAGTTTGTTGCGGTCTGTCGAGCGATGGGCAAGCCCGAACTGGCACACGATCCGCGGTTTACGACCAATGCGCAGCGATCTGAGAATCGTGCTGCGCTGATTGCTATCATCGAGGAGTGGATCGCCTCTACTGCCAGTGATGAGGAGGCCATGCGCTTGCTGGAAGAGCAACGAGTACCAGTCGCGCCAGTACTTTCAGTGGTCGAGGCAATGAATCATCCGCATCTCAAGCAGCGAGGGACTATTAGAACCGTCACAGACCGTGTTGCCGGCGAATTGCAGATTCCTGGCTTTCCCCTACGATTTTCTGAATTTCCGCAGATGTTGGACCTTGAGGCTTCGTTTCTCGGCGAACATAACCAGGAGATTTTGCAACAGTATCTTGGGTACTCTAAGGAGCAAGTCAAGGAGCTAGAGTCCCGTGGCGTACTGCAACACGAGGATTTCTAAATCAGAACACAGAACATTAGCACCCTGTGGATCAAACCGTTCATGCTGAGCATAGCCTGCAAGGCGAAGTCGAAGCATGCGCAGGATGCAATTCGCCGCCCTTCGACTTCGCTGCGCTACGCTCAGGACGAGCGGAACAGTGTCCCACTATGGGTGAGGCGGTGTAAGTATCTTCTGAGGTCTGATTTAGCGCCTCTTCGCCGACAACATGCTATTTCACCAAGCGGAACTTCGGTAATGTAACCTCGGGGGTGACGTCATCAAAAGTGACTTCTACCGGCAAGCCGCAGGCCAGGGCGTCGTTCGCACAGCCGATCACCTGGCTAATAATTTGCGGCCCCTCAGCGAGTTCAATCAGTGCAACATTGTAGGGGATATCATCGGCGAAGCCAGGATGCCATTGTTGGTAGTATACTCCATAAGAGTTGATGGTCCCTTTGCCACTCAGTGGTATCCACTCTTGGTCATCTGACAAACAGTTTGTGCACACCGGTCCAGGGGGCAGGTGTACATAGCTACAGGCTCGGCAGCGCTGCGCAACGAACTCGTGCCGCTTGGCTGCTTGCCAATAGGGAGCATTCCATTTTTCCATGACCGGGAGTGGTTTCTTATAGTCGGCCACGTTGTTACCTCCGCAAGATCAAGGCGCCGGCATGCTCACGCAACCCGCCAGTGTAGGTACACATGATAAGTTCCACGTTAGTAATCTGTCGAGGGCCACACTCGCCGCGCAACTGGCGGACCGCATCGCAGGTGTTTTGCCAGCCCACCATGTAGGTTTCCGAAAGCTGTCCCCCATTGACGTTCACTGGTAATTCTCCACCCAAGGCGATGCGGCCACCTTGGATCCAGTGTCCGGCTTCACCGACCGGACAAAACCCGTAGTTTTCCAATGCGGCAATGATGGCTGGGCTATACGCGTCTTGTACGTAGAGAGCTTGAATGTCCTTGGGGCTTACGTCAGCCATAGGAAAGATCATGCGAGCGACACGTTGTTGTTGAAAGCTCTGCATCACCAAGTCTGGAGTTTCATAGGCACGAAATGCTTCTTGACGTCCGAGGCCGCGGATGTACACGGGCGGTTTCGGCAAGTCTTTGGCGCGGTCTGCCGTGGTCAGCACAAACGCATGCCCACCATCAGTGATATGGCAGTAGTCAAAGAGGCGAAGCGGCGCGACGATATACCGTGCGCTCATATAGTCGTCGAGCGTGATCGGAGTGCGCAGGACAGCTTTAGGATTGAGTGCGGCATGGGTGCGTTGCGTCATCGCGACAGTTGCGAGTTGTTCTTCGGTCGTACCGTATAGATGCATATGACGGCGAAAGGCGAACGCAAAGGGCAGCGAGGGATTGAACCCACCATAGGGGGCATGCTCTTCCAGCAATGCTCCACCAAAACGGTTGCGATTGGTTTTCTGGTTTGTGCCATAAACAAGGAGCACACATTGCGCCATTCCCGCATGTAAGAGCAATGCGGCATGCTGAATCATGTAACAGCCAGTGGCACCTGAAGCCTCAACCGCTCCACCGACGCGCGGATTCAGCCCCAACATCAGCCCGAGTTTGAGATAATCGCCTTGGTGACCGTAACTAGGCTGGACGAATAGTCCATCGATGTCGTCTTTATTCAGTCCGCAATCGGAGAGTGCCGTGCGTGCAGCCTCAATGGCCAATTCATCGCCTGTCTTGTCAGGTACCGCGCCCTGTTGCGTATCGCCGACCCCGACAATACAAATCTGATCACGGAGATCGTGCAGCCCCATGTCATGCCCTCCCGCAGGGACTTATATAAAACCGCTGCTGTGAGGGCAATCGTGATGTGAGGGATAAGGCTTGTAAGTGAAATTATGGAACCAAAGGTTCGGTTCGTAATCTGGGGTATCGATCAGAATCATGATTTCGCAACCTGATCCATACGCATTTGCTCAAGGTTCCCCGCTCCAGGGAACTCTGAACCTTCAAGTGCCAGCATATTGGTGAAAATATCATCCTCACGTGCGCCTTAAGCTTATGGCTCTTCAAAACTGTTAGGCAGTAAAGTCTGTTTGCTCTTCTGCATGAAGTGCCAAAATGCTTCCATCTCTACAACCGGCTCGACGGACAGACGGATGACTTCTGCATCGGTTTTGACTTGCAAAGCTTGCTTCGCTTGTCGCAGAGTTCGATCCTCACCAAAGAAAGATTTCCGTTTCAACTTAAGTTGCCGATTCGCCTGCCGGGGCATGGGAATGTCCTTTCAGGGGGTTCCTTACAGGCATACAAGATAAAAAGAAAAGGCATACTTATCAGGAGCGTGGATGAATAGGTTTGTAGAAACGGAGACCGAAAGGGAAGGATTTGGCCCTCGAAGAGAGCAGGGGGCGATGGTTGAAAATTAACCATTTGCTGGTTAATTTTCAACCAGCCGTGGGTCAAGCAAAAAAGAGGGCCACTGAGAACGTGGCCCGGTCTCACCTACTTCCCGCTCGCCATTTTCCATTGATCGTCAATTTCGGCCATGACAGCGAGGATGGCATTGCGTAACGCAGCGACGAGTTCGTCGATCTGTTCCTTGGTGATAATCAACGGTGGGCAAATGGCAATGTTGTTGCCACCAGCGACTCGTGTGATCACCCCAGTTTCTAACGCTTTTTCCCAGGCTTTTTGCGCAATGCGCATGTCAGCCGGAAACATCTCTTTGGTGTCTTTGTTCTTAACTAACTCGACGGCGCCAATCAGACCCTGACTGCGTACGTCACCGACGATTGGTAGAGCTCTCAATGTGTCGAGCTTTTTAGCCAGATACTTCCCTTGCTCACGGGCTTTCTGCACCAGCTTCTCACGCTCAATAATTTCTAAGTTAGCGAGTCCGGCGGCACACACCGTAGGATGTCCAGTGTAGGTGTAGCCGTGCCAGAAGGCATAATCGTCGCCAGTGGCAAGGAAGGTCTGGAAGATCTCTTCTTTGAACATAACCAAGCCGAGTGGAAGGTAACCACTTGTGACACCCTTGGCACTGACGAGAACATCAGGTGCAACGCCCATACCGGCGGAGGCGAACATCGACCCTGTACGGCCAAACCCAGTGATGACTTCATCGCACACCATCAGGATATTGTGGCGTGAGCAAATTTCGCGAATCTTTGGTAGCCACTCCGCCGGTGGAATGATCACACCGCCGACACCTTGAATCGGTTCAGTGATGAAGGCGCCGATCGTCTCTGCTCCTTCGCGTTCGACGATACGTTCTAGCTCGATCGCACAATCAACTTGGCATGAAGGATAGGTCTTGCCAAGTTCGCAGCGATAACAGTAGGGACGGGCCATGTGGATCATGCCCGGCAAGCCAGGCTCCATCTGTTTGTTGAACACCGGGATGCCACCAAGCACCGCAGCACCACTCGATGAGCCGTGATACGCCTGATTGAGGCTGACGAACTTTGTCTTGTCCGGTTGACCCTTGGCTTTCCAGTAGGCGCGCACGAGACGAATCACCGCTTCATTGGCTTCTGACCCGCCGGAGGTAAAGATGACCCGCGAAAGTCCTTTGGGAGCGATTTTGGTCAGCTTCGTCGCGAGTTGCACCGTGGGCACCGAAGTCGGACCAATCAACGTCGGGGCGAAAGCCAGTTTATCCATTTGTGCAGCAACCGCGCGATTAATCTCCTTGCGGCCGTGACCCACATGCACGTTCCACAGCGAGGCGAGACCATCAATATATTTCTTTCCCTCGGTATCCCATAAATAGACACCCTGGCCTTTGACAAAGATGGGTACGCCTTTTGTCTGCTGCAGTTGCAGTGGTACGAAGCCATGGACCAGATGATCGCGATCTTGTTGATGGAGTGCTTGGGCCGTACGTGAGTCAAGTGCGGCGCCGGTCACTTTTTTCTGTGGTCTCATCTGGACGACTTTTGCTGATGGATTCACTTTTTGTGGCATATACTCCTCCTTACTCACGCACGACACGATTAATTTATATTGCGCTCGATCATACACAAATTGCAGCTGTATGCCCAGCTTCTTTTTTTGTCAGCATTTACAAAGCAGCCGCTTTAGCAGCTTCCTGCCTTCCTTGGACAGCAGCTTGATTCTCCAGCAGTGCATTGATCTGCGTAGCCGCAAAACCACACTCACGAAGAATGTCTATCGTGTGTTCACCAAGACTGGGGGCCGGGTGACGAATCTCAGGCTGGGTTTCGCTGAATTTTCCTGGCACTTTGACCCCACGCACCCGCCCGGCAATGGGATGATCGTACTCAACAAACGTCTGATTGTGGACCAACTGTGGATCTTGGAGGGCCTCGTCGAAAGTATATACCGGCCCGCAGGGGACATCCGCTTGTTCCAGAATTTGCAACCACTCGTTTGTGGTTTTCTGTGGCAACAGCACCGTAAAGCTATCCATAATGCTCTGCAGGTTACGAATACGGTCCGCTGGCTGCGGATATTGGGCAATCCATTCTGACTTCCCCAATGCACGGCTCATTCGTGCCCACTGGTCGTTAGTTGCTGCACTGACAACGATATACCCGTCTTGCGTGGCCATCGGTTGCAACATGGGCCGTGTAGTCAATGGACGAAACTCATCGTCAGGGAGAAAGGTGTAACCGAACATCGAATCAGGGGCAACGAAGGAAAGCAGCGAATCAATCATCGGCAACTGAATTTCCTGCCCGACACCTTGGCGTCCCGCAGCAACGAGCGCTGCCAGAACATGATAAATAGCAGCCATCGATGTCATCTTATCGGCAAAGGCCATGCGCACGAACGCCGGTTTTCCCTGCCCACCCTGCAGAAAGGCAAGGCCAGACATTCCTTGGATTACTGGATCGTAGCACGGTTTGTGAGAATACGGACCATCTGCGCCGAATCCAGAGATCGACAGATAGATGATTTTTGGGTTCCGCTCTCGTACCATTGCATAATCGAGCCCGAGGCGTGCCATAACTCCCGGGCGGAAATTTTGCACCAGCACGTCGCTCCGTTCAGCTATCCGGAAAATCGTTTCTTGGGCCGAAGGATGTTTGAGGTCAAGAACAATACTGCGTTTATTGCGATTAAAATTGACAAACCAAGAGCCAACGCCAGCTTTGAAGGTCATGTTGTGATGACGCATGATGTCACCGTCGGGAGACTCCACCTTAATGACATCAGCACCGAGGTCACCCATCATCATCGTGCAAAACGGGCCAGTCACTGCACTACTGAAATCGAGCACTCGCACGCCCGCTAAAGGTCCGCCCATTGTCTGCCCTCCTTTGTTCTGACCCAGTAGCACCAACACGTCGGAGGGGCAAGGAAGATAAGAATTGTAGAGCTGTCAGTATCTCCGCTTGTATCTCCACAACACTACACGGAGACCGCACCCAGAAGCCTCGGTTGTCGTGCAAGATACTCAACGATCTCCTGGTGTCGCTCTTGTAGTTGGAGGAGATAGGGAACAGCTAGACGCTGGTAGTCGAGCGGAGAATGCGTCTCGCGTGCGGCCTCCAGAAAACGCCACATCGTCTGGATGTCCTTTTGCGCTTGGTAAAGTTGTTCATCGTTGGTAATCATAAGGTGACCTCAATAATAGGTTGGGGGTGCCGTGATTTCTATTTGACTTTTGTCACAGGCTGATCTGGGTGAGCAGGATTGGGGACCAAGCGTTGGCGCTGACAATCAACGAACAGATCTAATTTTTCTAGCACGGTTTGCCCAATCAAGACTTCGTCACCTAACACCAGCGCCTCTTCGAGAGTATCTCTCCCTTCGAGATCAATAGCCAAAGGTTCAGTGACACTCACCGCTTCTTTACGCCCGTCAGCATATTCGGCCACCCGCTGGCCACGCATCGCCAACCCGAGGCTATCCGCAACGTGCTGTGGCAAAACCGTTCGTACAGCTCTAGTATCAACAAGTGCATCAGCTTCATGGGTTCTGACCTGCCCTGGTTGTAGCATTCCCCGACGTACAAGAGCCTCGTCCACAGCATTGGTGAGTTTCGCTTTGACTCGCACTTCGCTCACAGATAACCTCTTTGCTTTCATCGAGCCATTGGTTTCAATGACTCAATCCTTCAATCATTATAATGACTCAACTCCTCCAACAGCGCTTTCGCCTCTTGCAAATCTTTGGTGTCAAACCCTTCAGTGAACCAGGTGTAGACCTCTGACAACAACTTGTGAGCTACGGCTTTTTTGCCCTGGTGCTGCCACAACCGTGCAAGACTCGTAGCAGCGCGGAGTTCCCAGGACTTGGCCTTTTGGCTCTGAGCAATTTCGATGGCTTTGAGGAAGTACTCCTCAGCCTCAGCTTGGGAGTTGGGAGTTAGGATTAGGGATTTAGAGACCTCGGACTTCGGACCTCGGACTTCGGACTTTTGCCGCAAGAGTTCGCCTTTAATGCGATATTGTTCTGCTGCGTAATGTCGTTGGGTTTTCTGATTCATTAACTCCAATGCCTCGTCTGCCAGACGCAATCCTTCTTCATACTGTCCCCAGTGCAAACAGCTTCTTGCTAACTCCGCCAACCCACGCGCCCACCCTCCCGCTGCGCCGGTCGCCCGATAGCCCTCTAGCCCCTGCTGAAGCTGGGTCGTGCCTTCTTCCCACTGGCCAAGCAGCCGGAGGGCTTCGCCTCGCCTTTGTAGCCCCATAGCGATCCAATGCGGAAACTCCTGCTGTAGCGAAAGAGTAACTGCTTCGTCGGCTAACGCATACGCTTCCTGCCCCTCCCGGCGGTACCAATGGAGCCAGGACGCCGCCTCTAACGCCCACGCCAAACTGAAAGGATGAGCTACCCGACGGGCCAACGCCACAGCAGCTTGACTCCTCTTGAGAGCTTGCTCTGGGTAGCCCAGGTACCATAAAGCCCACGCTCCAATAGGCAGGCACGGTACACCGCCATCTACGCCGTAAATAAAGGCTAGGGAATGGTGTTGCTCAAAATCATACAGCGCCATCCCCCGCTCACAGTGTTCGTGCGCTCGCTCAGGCTCGCCGTAGAAAAACCAACCACTGACCAAGCGGGTATGAGCGATGAGCATATGAGTGGTGTCTTGCTCTTTTTCCGCGAGCGCAAGACATTGTTGCGCGAGTTCTATCGAGGTCAACATCTCGTCTTGCTGGAGATAATACCCTGAAAGGCCACGGAGGATCGAGAAAAGCTGAGGAGTGTCTCCCAACCGATTACACAAATGTCGTGCCCGGTCATAGACTTCGCGTACTTCGTGCGCTCCCAGGCCTTTTGTGACGAGAAGCGCTGTACCGAGGGCGGTTTGCAGTGTTAGTTCTTGTTGCATGCGCTCAGGTGTATCTGGCAGGGCCTTGAGCAACTCTATCCCCGTGGTGAGATGGGTTACCGCCTCCTCGTTTGCCGACCGTTGGATGGCACGCTGGCCCGCCTGCTGCCAGTAGGGTATCGCCTGCTTAATGAGACCTGCCTCGGTGTAGTGATGGGCAACCAACTCGGGTTGCGTTTCAATCATCTGTGGAAACTGCCTCTCTAACACCTGCGCCGCGAGCTGATGCAACTGCTGGCGGCGGCTCTTGAGCAAGGACTGATAGGCCGTGTCCTGTACCAGTGCATGCTTGAACAGATAGCGTGCCTGCGGTGGGATACCACTCTGATAGACAAGTTCTGATTCCACCAATTGCTTTAATCCCTGCTGCAATGTGGCTTCGTTCAGCAGCGAGACGGCCTGAAGTAACTCGTAGTTAAATTCGCGTCCCAGCGTCGCGCCGATTTGGGCGATGTCTTTGGCCGATCCCAATCGATCGAGCCGGGCCATCAGCGCATCATGCAACGTGGCGGGAATCGGCATTTGTAGGGGCACGGCGCGCCGTGCCCCTATGGCTTCCACCATGCTCTTGGTTAACTCTTCGACGAACAACGGGATACCATCCGTTTTACTCACAATCTGTTGAACAACCTCTTTGGGCAATGCCTTTCCGCCAGTAACTTTCTCTACCATCGTCTCGACGTGGCTTCGTCCCAGCCGACTCAAATTGATCTGACTTAAATACGAATATACACCCCACGGTGGGGTAAATTCCGGACGATAGATGAACACCGCCAGCAACCGTGTAGTCGGCACTTGCTGCAGAAAGAGCGTAAGCAACTCTAACGTCGAGGGATCAGCCCAGTGCAGATCTTCCCAGGCGTATGTCACTGCCTGTTGCTTCGCCTCAGCACCTAGCCATGCCACCAGCGCTTCGTGGGTCTTCTCTTTCTGCCTCTGTGGACTGAGCGTGAGCGGGGGATAGCCGTCAGGATGAGGCAACGACAACAGCGCAGCCAATAACGGAATCGCCTCCTTCTCTAGGGGCGCAGCATGCTGCGCCCCGACGATCAGCTTTTGCAGCTTCTCGTTTGCTGTATCCTCTGGTCGAAATTGCAGTGTCCGTTGCAGGTGCTCAATCACCGGCGCAAGCGCACTGTTCTGCGTGTACGGTGAACAGCGTAGCTCTAGACACCGTGTTTCTTCGTGCTCCAATTCCGTCTTGAGAGCCTCCACGAGCCGCGATTTGCCAATCCCGGGCTCGCCACTCAGCAGTACTACTTGCCCGCTCCCGTCTTTCACCTGCTCCCACCGCTCGCGTAAGAGGCCATACTCGTGTTCGCGCCCGATCAGTGGCGTCAAGCCTTTACGCATCACGACTTCAAAACGGCTATGCGCCTCGCCCTCTCTGACCACGCGATAGAGTGTCAGTGGCGTCGCGATGCTCTTGAGGTCTGGCTGGCCGCGCTCTTCAACTGCAAACAAGCCTTCGACGAGGCGATACGTTGCGGCACTGATCACCACTTCATCAGGATTCGCTATCCCTTGCACGCGCGCGGCGATGTTGGGCGTCTCACCTAACGCTAGCCGCTCCATCCGCTCTCCTGCCCCAATCTCACCTACCACCACCGGGCCGGTGTGAATCCCGATGCGGACTTGTAACGGCGGCGTATATGCCATTTGGCGGACGGCCGTGACGACCTCCAGCCCACTGCGCACGGCACGCGTGGCATCTTCTTCATGAGCGGCTGGATAACCAAAATACACTAACACGCCATCGCCCAGATATTGGGCAATGTGACCTTCGTAGCGTTGAATGGCTTGCTGACAGACCGCTTGATAAGCGATTACGCGGGCATGATACTCTTCGGGGTCGAGCTGTTGAGAGAGAGTTGTGGACCCCACCAAGTCAATGAACATCACTGTCAACTGCCGCCTTTCAGCAGAAGACTGTGCGGGGTCCGGCGTCCGAAGTCCGGCGTCTTTTTCCTTTTCGCCCTCGGTTTTTTGTTCTCCGTTTCTCCCTTTATCCTTTATCCTTTTCCCCTTATCCTCTTCGGCGTTGCCGACCCACACCAGTACCTTGCCGTCCTCGTCTACGGCGACACGTTCAGCATCGATGAGTTCCGCTTTCAGGTCCTCGAGGTAGTCGTCCTCAAGAGCAAACTGCCGTTTCAACGCCCGATACGACACTCGTTGTTTGCTTTGCAACAGTTCTCGTACTTGCCCCAATGTCTCTGCAAAGGTCATTAGCTGTCCTTTTTCACCGCTCTGTCTATTCGACAACGCTGGAGTAACAATTGGACCCGCACAGAAATGCGAAGACAAGGAGATACGAAGGGTCGCTGTGCAGGTAGTATCTTTTGCTTCTTACTCTTGGACCACGGCGTCTGTCAATGAAAAGGTCCTCATAGTTTTGACGATCGAAATTGGTAGCCTACTTTTTCTCATCCTGTCCCTCTCCCGGTAGGAGAAGGAAACCATGGGCACATCTGCACGACGAGTGTCGAACACTATTGCAGCTCTACTCTTGTGGAGGTGAGCAAAGTCCTCTAAGGAAAGAGCAGGATGACAGCAAATGTTCCGGCTGCCAAGAAAAGTGGGACGTGGGTAGTTATTGGGCTCCTCATGCTGGCAGCTCTGGCGGTGATTGTCTCCCGGGTGTTCCATTTCTCGTCTGACTCTGCAGTTGATGTGTTACGGCAAGAAGGACTTCCTGCCGCCCGTCAAGGGATGGCATTGTCACAGGAAGGAAAGAAACTCTTATCGATAGAGGAACAACGAGAGATGGATGCCATTTATGCTGAGGCATTCAAGGTGTTATCTCCTGAAGAGCGACAACGCCTTATGACCCTGGGCCAACAGGGGCCTGCAGCGACGGATGCAGAGATCACTGAAAGTGCGACGTTGCTTAATAAGGCACTCCGTTCGTTGGCTCCAGAACGTGGCACCCGCTTATGGGAGTTGGTCAGCAAAGCGGTGCGACTGGCGCAACAGAAGACGCCAACCTCCTCGCCGTAGAGGTCCGCGTGCCCCAACGTTTTCTTTCACTCCCTACAATGGTCAATGAGAAAGATGGCTCTGTGCTGGTCCAGATTCCAGCAGGAGAATTCAGCATGGGGAGTGAGGTGGGGTTTCTCCAAGAACGGCCTGTGCATCGAGTTGCGGTCGAAAGTTTCTGGATGAGTAAACACCTTGTGACCAATGCTCAATATGAACGGTTTGTGAGAGAGACTGGTCACTGTGTTCCGTTTGTCGATGACCCCCGCGTTGTTGATGATAATTGGGATGTGCAACGTCGGACGTATCCCGTAGGGCGTGCGCAGCATCCGGTTGTTCTGGTGAGTTGGCATGATGCGCATGCCTATTGCACTTGGGCAGGCGGTCGCCTCCCTTCGGAAGCGGAATGGGAATGCGCTGCCCGAGGCGGGCTGGCGGGAAAGTTGTACCCGTGGGGTGATGATATCGACCCGAGCCTGGCTAATTATGATAACCGCAATGGCACAACACCCGTCGGGTCGTATGCCCCAAATGACTATGGTCTCTACGACGTTGCCGGCAACGCTTGGGAGTGGGTTAGCGATTGGTACGACCCGAAGTATTATCACTCCTCACCAGGTACGAACCCAACTGGACCAGTGCAGGGAACTACTCGTGTCCTTCGGGGTGGGGCTTGGCTGCTCTTCCCACAATTTTGTCGTGTTGCCTATCGTTTCCGCGAAGGGCCAGATTTTCGGTTCAACCTGATCGGTTTTCGTCTTGCGCGTTCATTGTAAGCTGTTTCGCTACTATTGAGGGTCTTTGCGGTCCCGTTCTTGCTAACTTAATGACTTGGTGGAAAAGCGGGAATGCCTATCTGACTATTGGGTGCTTGGATTTCCTGTACTTTCTCCTTAGTTCTCGCTTCTCGTAGAGACTTCTTGAGGTTGGTTGGCTGTTAAAAATCTGCCAAAATGTCAGTTTTTTGACGGAAGATGGATGTGTGGGGGTATTTATGGCGGGAATGGCAACAGCGCTAGAGGGCGACCAAACACATAACGAGCCGAGTGACTCAGCGGCAAAAGACCGTCGTGCTCTCAGAACTGGACTCTTTCGCGGGAAAGAAAAAGCCTCTTCTACTGAAGCGGAGAGCCACCGAACTCCGTGTCCTGAGTGCGCTAGCTATCAGCAGCAACAGGACGCGTTGCGTCGTATCGGTCATTTCCTCAGTGCGACGATCGATGCCTTGGCTGCGCACATTGTCGTTCTTGATAGCATGGGAACGATTGTGGCGGCAAACGCAGCGTGGCGGCGATTTGCGAGAGAAAACCACGGCGAGGAACAGGCAAGTGGTGTCGGCATCAATTACTTAACCATTTGCGCTCGTGCTGCCGACGAAGGTCTTTCAGAAGCTACCGCTGTCGCAACAGGCATTCGCCAAGTGCTCACACAGCAGCAAAAGGAATTCAGCTTAACTTATGCTTGTCATAGTCCTACTGAAGAGCGGTGGTTTACCGTCAACATCTCGGGTTTTGAAAACGACGGGGCGACTTGGGCGGTAGTCGCGCACGAAGATGTCACTGCTCTCAGGAAGAGAGAGCAGGCAGTACGACAACACGAGGAGTGGTTTCGCTCTTTGAGCACGGCTTCGTCTATTGGCCTCTTTCAAACCAACGCGGCTGGGCTGTACGTGCATACCAATCCGCGCTGGCGCGAGATTTATGGACTCACTTCAGCGGAGAGTCAGGGAAGCGGATGGGGTCGGGTCATTCATCCCAAAGATCGTCAGCAAGTACATACTGCGTGGGAAGTGGCGGTACGCGAAGGACAGGAATTCTGTCGGGAGTTTCGCCTCATTACCTCCGCAAATGTCACACGTTGGGTGCGAGTGCACTCCAAGCCCATGAATGCAGAGGACGGCGAGCATATAGGGTATGTCGGTACGGTGGAAGACATTACTGCGAGCAAGGAGTCGGAAGAAGCGTTGCGCCGCAGCGAGGAACGGTGGCAGCTAGCGCTACAAGGGGCGAATGAAGGTATCTGGGACTGGAAGGTGCAAAGCAATGATCTCTTTTTCTCTCCTCGTTTCAAGGAAATCATGGGCTTTGCGGACCGCGAGGCTCCAGACCGCTTCGATTTCTGGATAGAGCGGGTTCACCCTGAGGACGTCGAGCGCGTGATGCAGGAGATTCGTGATCACTTTAGTAAGCAGATTTCGTTCTACTCGGTCGAGTGTCGCATGCGTTGTCGTGACGACTCGTATCGTTGGGTTTTCATCCGCGGCCAGGCGGTGTGGGATGAGTCCGGGTTTGCAGTCCGTATGGTTGGTTCGATCAGCGATATCACCGCACGCAAACATATCGAAGCCGAAAAATCAGCTTTCGCTGAGAAGGTGCTAGAAAGTAACCGTGAGTTACAACAGTTTGCGTCCGTTGCTTCACATGATTTGCAGGAACCGCTGCGCAAAATTCAGGCGTTTGGTGAGCGGCTACAGAGCAACCACAGTCGCGAGTTGTCTGAAGAAGGACAAGACTACTTGCAACGTCTGTTGAGTGCAGCCGACCGCATGCGGACGTTGATCAATGATCTCCTGGTGTTGTCGCGAGTGACGACCAAAGCACGACCGATGGTGCCGGTCGACCTAACCCAAGTCGTGCACGATGTTGTCACTGACCTCGAAGTACGCGTAGCCCAGAGTGGCGGCTGCGTGCGGGTATCAACGTTACCGACGGTTGAGGCTGACCCGCTCCAGATGCGCCAGTTATTGCAGAACCTGATTGGCAATGCGCTAAAGTTTCATCAGGCGGGCGCAGCACCGATTGTGAAAATTGCCGGTGTCCTCATCCGCGATGACTGCTGGTGTGAGATTCGTGTGGAAGATAACGGGATCGGGTTCGATACCAAGCATCTCGGCCGTATTTTTGCACCGTTCCAACGGTTGCATACGCGTCAGCAGTATGAAGGGTCAGGGATGGGCCTGGCGATCTGTCGCAAGATCGTCGAACGGCACAAGGGGACGATCACGGCGACAAGTGTACCTGGACAGGGGGCGACATTTATCATCACACTGCCAGTGAAGCAATAAAGAGACAGGGCAGACGGGTGCTGGCTCTTATGTGCACTAGAGTGTTTGTCGAGAGAATATTGGCGTCACTCTCCTGTTGTGAGACGCAAAGAAAGGGGTACCGATGGTAACCGAGATTGTCAAAGTGCTACTGGTTGAGGATGATGAAGATGATTATCTCATCACCCGGAACTTCCTACGAGACGTCGAGACCCCGACCTTCGCGCTCGATTGGGTGAAAACCTATGAAGCCGGTCTCGAAGCCCTCACCAACAATCGGCACGACGTATGTCTGTTGGATTACGATCTCGGTGTATCGACCGGACTTGAACTGCTCCGCGAAGCCATGGCCGGCGGATGCAAAATGCCGATCGTTTTTCTCACTGGCCAGGAGAATTATGCTGTTGATGTTGAAGCGACGCAGGTGGGCGCGACTGATTACCTCGTTAAGGGGCACGTGAATACCACACTCTTGGAGCGCGCATTACGCTACGCCGTAGAACGGAAACGGGCGGAGCAAGCGATGGCGCGACAACGAGCAGACTTTCTCGCCATGTTGACCCATGATATCAAGAACCCGTTGTCGGTTATTCTTGGTTATACTGATTTACTTATCGATGAGGTTAGCGACGGCAACATCCGAGACCTTCCTGGCATCCTCGAGCGCCTTAAAAGTAATGCATTGACGATCCATTCTTTAGTGACGAACTATCTTGATCTGTCCATGATTGAGGCGGGGCATGTATGGTTCAGCAATAGGATTCTGGACATCAACACGATCCTGCGCAAAATCGGCCAGCAGTATGACGCAGAGGCGCATTTACGGCACTTGCGTTGTGATTTCGCGCTTCAAGAGAACCTGCCTCCGATAGAAGGGGATGTGATCGCGCTTGAGCGCGTGTTCGCGAATTTGGTCTATAACGCGCTAAAATTTACCCCTGCTGGTGGATGTATCACTTTGTGTTCCCAGGTGCGGAACGGAATGGTCGTTGCCGCAATATCTGACACCGGACCTGGGATTGCACAGACGGAAATTCCTCGACTCTTTGAACCCTACAAGAGGATGAGGACTGAAACACAGCCAGAGGGTACGGGGCTGGGGCTGTGCATCGTCAAGGCCTTAGTTGAAGCGCACGGTGGTCGCATTGAAGTCGAGAGCACACTTGGTGATGGAAGCTGTTTTTCCGTACTGTTGCCCATAGCGGGGCTGGTTCACCCTGTCTCAGTCGCGTCGGTAGAAGCAAGTATTCCTTCGTGATAGAGCCGCGCTAGGGCTTGCCGAACAGCTTCAGGCGGGCAGTTCTTGCCTTCAGGTGTCGCGAGATAATGCGTCATGATGTCGACGATTGCCGACTGGTGGCTTACTATGGCCAGCAATCTTGGCAGGTAGACCTGCTGGAGCACTCGTACTCCGCGCGGGTAGGATGGTGCGACGATCACCTCACGCAACTCAACGTACGACCCTTCAATAACCGGACGTTCTTCGATTGTCACTCCTGGTGCGATACGAAGAGCAGAAACCGAATGAGAGCCGGAGGTCAGGGGCCGGGGGTCGGGCTGGGTTGAACTTTGAACCTTGAACCTTGAACCTTGAACCTGCATTGTCCGTTTGTGCCAAAACGGTCGCTCCTGCCACCGCTGTTCTCCGCCATAGTACTGCGCGGATTGCCGATAATGGCTCTCGTAGGTGTTTTGTTGGCTCTCGTTATAGAAGCGAATAGCGTGCGGAGCCATCGTGGGTCGTTTGAGGATCGTATTGACGGCGATTGCACCGGTGATCGCCGAGGCCATCGCTTTGTGGACCCCTTCGGATGAGAGCGGGTCAATAAATAGCCCGGCATCACCAACTAGTAAGAATCGTTCTCCGGCAAAGTCACTCGCAGTATACCACGTCGCATCAAAGACCTGGGGTGGGCCGGCAAGCTGAGCAGCGGCAAGAAATCCCGAAATATATGGAGCTTGTCGTAACTCAGTACGATAAAACTTAGCCAGACCAACACGGCGAATTTGGGTACCTTCCTGCCAATCGATGAGCAATGTCACGTTGCGTAACCCATTGTGCAGCGGTACGGACCACACGAGTCCGCCGCGGTAGGTTTCAAGCAAGGTGTTCGCGAAATCGGCACCTGCCGGTCCAGTGGCATCACGCCAGTATCCTGTGAGTGCTAATGTTCTATAGGTGTCATCACGCTGTCGTAAATTTTGTCGAGCAAGGATGCCTGCGTGACCGCTCGCATCGATAAAAAAGTCGCTTGTGAGCACTCCTTGCTGGGTACATACGGTTGCGTTCGTACCGGACTCTACGCGCACGTCATCGACCGCGAGCCCTTCAATAACTTGCACTCCGGCATCACGGGTATGAGATAACAGTAAGTTGTCAAAATCTGCCCGCCAGGTTTGAAAGCCGTACCGAGTGTGGTCTGTACTGTAATATGAGGTTCGCGGTTTGGCATTGCCCCAGCACACCGTGTGACCAATCATGCGAAGAAAACCTGCTGCTTCAACCTGTTGACGAACACCGACAAAATCGAGAAGAGGGAGGATCTGAGGAGTCAACGATTCACCGATCTGATGACGAGGAAAATGGCGCTTCTCAAGTAGTACGACACGATAGCCGAACTGGGCGAGCAGACGCGCAATCGTTGTCCCGGCGGGGCCACCGCCGGCGACGACGACCTCAGCATGTCGAGGTAGTTGGGGCTGCATCATCATGACTTAACGTAAGGACATGGTTTCAGCCAATGCGCTCTCGGTATACCCTGGAGGCGCAGCGAACTCCTCGTCCGTGAAATATCGCTGCTCTGCTTCAACAACTTCTTTGGTGATACGGGAAACTAAGTTGACGGTCTTGAGCGGATACCCTTTCGTGACAAGATCCGTAAGTTCAGCAAGGACTGCACCCGGTGGTGTTGTACGCGACTGCTGGAGTTTGCTGACAAATGTTTTGCGTTTCTGCTCATCGATTTCCTGCGTGACGTCAACATTGGCGGCAACCCACGTCTCCTCGTATGGTTCCCCGTTGCGACGGACTTCATACTTCTGCGTCGGCTTCCCGAGAATCGTTGCCTGTTCAGCTGCCCGGGTTGTAGTAATCTCGAGCGTTGGAATCAAAGGGTCAAACGGATCGACGCGACTGAACGCGCGCAGTCGTCGACTCTGTTCGAGCGGCATGACCTGAAGCATTTTTTCTGCCTTCTGCTGACTTTCCTGTAGTTGTTGAGTCTGTAGAGCGAAGTATTCATCGACAGGACCTGTCCAGGAGCGCTTGCGCGGGTGATTTACGAGAACGATACGCTGAGTGTCAAGATGAACGATTAGTGTCCATACATTGGTCGTGTATTTGATGCGGTTCTGTGAGAGTGCAGTAACTAGTTGTGCAGGACGTTGAGAAGACGCTGGTGTGTGGTCAAATGCAGTCGTGGACAAAAACTGCCAACCGGCAACGGCGACAGTTGGCAAAAAGATCAACAGGAACCCTACTGCCAATACGTTACCAATACACTGCTGCGCAATAGTTTTCATGGCTGTTTGTTTACCGAGAAACTTAAAGACAGAAACGAAGAACTATTCTAACTCTTGCAACAGTGCCTTCGCCTCTTGCAGGTCCTTGGTATCAAATCCTTCAGTGAACCAGTTGTAGACCTCCGACAACAGCTTGTGAGCTTCTTCTCGCTTGCCTTGCCGTTGCCAGAGGCGTGCGAGGCTCGTGGCAGCACGAAGTTCGAGCGACCTGGCTTGTTGTGTCCGGGCAATGTCAGTCGCCTTCAGGAAGCATACTTCCGCTTCTTTGACCCTAGACTCTGGACTCGGGACACTAGACTGAAGTGTGAGTTCTCCCTTAAGCCGATACAGCTCAGCCTCAACGACTCGTACGCCTTTGTCTACCAACGCTAAGGCTCGTGCAATCACAGCTAATCCTTCTTCCCTCTGTCCTATTGTTTCACACGCCCCGGCTTGTATAACAAGCCAAGAGGCTTCCACTTGGCCCGGTGCTATGTCCCGTATCGTTGCTAAGCCCTGGCGGAGCCGCACCATACCCTCTTCTGCCAGTCCCTGCTCAATTAAGGCCCAACCCAAATCTATGGTCCCGGCCGTTAAAAAGTACGGCAATCCGTGTGTAGTAGCGAGAGCGATCAGAGCCTCGGCTTGTTCTTGAACTATCTGCACCTCGCGATGAAAATGAGAAAGTCTTACCGCAAAGGCTAGGGCAAAGGCCAGGCTATTCGGATGCGATAGTTCACGGGCTAAGGCGAGTGCTCCTTGGACCCTGGTCAGAGCGTGGTTAGGATAACCGAGATTCCATAAAGCGAGGCTTGCGTAGCCCTGAGCATAGACCTCAGAGTCAGACGACGAAAGAGAAGCGATTGCTTTGTGTTGCCGGCGATCGTAGAGAGAGAGTACCTGCCCACAATGTTCCAGGGTTATAGCTAGCTCCCCGCGCCAGTACGAGTTCGCTGCTCCCATCCTGTGAGCAAGAATAAGGGCAGCAGAATCTTGGGTGCTTTGAGCTACCCGCATGAGTTGCTCCGTCAGCTCTGTGGCCGTCTGCCAATCCCCTTTGCCGTGGTAAAAATAGCAGAGTCCCCACAGTACCGGGACGAGGTGAGGCGTCTCGCCCACCCGCCGGCATAGCTCCAGAGCTCGGGCATAGGTACGCTCTACTTCTGGGGTTCCATAGCCCTTGGTAAAAATTAATGGACTGCCGAGAGCGACTTGTAGAGTGAGTTCTTGCTGGACCCGTTCGGGATTGTCCGGCAGATTCTTGAGTAACTCCAATCCTTTTGTGAGGAGGGTAATCGCCTCGCGATGCGCACTGCGCTGTACTGCATTCTTACCCGCATGCTCCAAATACCAAACCGCGCGTTGAAAATCG
>Ga0081539_10001592_pt1 | contig 37483 bp, 25 predicted proteins | sample TabmetS4T2R2_FD_71023 | JGI IMG/M metagenome (GOLD analysis project Ga0081539, IMG submission 71023) | Tabebuia heterophylla rhizosphere microbial communities from the University of Puerto Rico - S4T2R2 | ecosystem: Host-associated > Plants > Roots > Rhizosphere ... | reverse complement strand
TTCGGGCTTGTAATCTTGGTCTGTGCCGCTGTGCCGGCAGCGACAAAAATGCAGAACAGCCACGTCAACAGCAAATGAATGATCTTGTTCCTTTGCATGGAGATTCCTTGTATTATTGGTATTTGGTCGAACCGCGACAATATTGGAGCAGAATTGTAACATTGGCAAAGACGGCGGCGGCTGGGTTTCGGTTACAATCCGTCTGCTTGCCCGGCAAAATCAGCCTCATGCATGATTGACCAACACCAACGCCTCGGATGGAGCGATCCGCTCAATCTCGACATATGCTTTGCCATCTCCGGTTCTGGCGACCCGCACCGTCCCGCCGACCGGGTGCAAGCCGATGAATCCGGGGCCTGCTGCTCGCTCGGCGGCCTGAGCGGTATTGAGCATGACGGTCAGCACGGTGCCCGGAGGGTTGAGATCCGCGTCAACCAGAATCCGCGCGCCGCGCTCATCTTGACCGTTGGCATTGAGCACGCATAACGCTTCTTCATCATCCAGGATGCGCGACCAGGCGATGAGATGTCCGGGAACGCTTTCGCTGAAATCCTCTCTTCCGACCTCTGCGATCGGCCGCAAATATTGGCGTCCGTAGCGCAACACCGGGTATTGTTTGCGCATCGCCGCGGCGGCGGCAATCCGCCGATAGACCGAATGCTCTTGGTCGAAGCAGTGGTGACCGGCCGTCCCGAATGGGCCGAAGCCGGGGAGAGTCGTATCGAGATTTAACGGAGGCGCGGAAAGACTCTCCCTGCCTTCACGGCGCGGATGCTGAGGGCCGAACATCGCTTCGCGCAAGTAACGATCCGAGCTTCCCCATTCCGGCAGCCACCGGCGCTCTGATGGTTCCGGGCCGGCCAGCGCCTGCTCCGTTCCATAGTAGATGCATGGAATCCCGAGCGTGAAGAGTTGCAGGATGACTCCGGCGGCTACTTGATGATCGGAAGCTGCTTCGCTTGAGAAACGCACCTTTTGGCCGAAGACGTGATCGTGGTCATCGAGAATCGAGACGTGCCGCCGCCCCAGATTGCGATGCGATCCCATGACTGCTTTTCCGGGATCGAACCCGTCGAAATACGCGCCGGGTGAGGCCACTCCTTTGGCTACTTGATTGAGGCTGAGACGCATCTCACCAATATCGAGCGCCGCATTCAGATTCGCTCCAATGACGTCCAGATAGCGGTTCTCGTTGTCATCGCCGCCCGCTACCTCTCCGACCAGAAAGAAATCATGCTTTCCCAGATTGGCGGCGAACTCCTTGATCGTCCCGCAGAAATTGCGCCCCTCTTCGAAGCTCACATGCTTGAGCGTATCGATTCTGAAGCCATCACAGTCGGTAAGGGCGATCCAATACTTGTAGCAGCGGGCGAGGTCGTTGAGCGTCGGCGCATTCTCCAACTCGAAATCTCGCAGGTCGAAAAAGTCTGAACGTTTGTGTTCCGCTTGTGGGTCATCGAGGTTGCCCGCGCCCAGATTGCCCGCGCCGGCCCGCGTGTAATAGTCCTTGTTAGCCAATTCTATCGGCCAGACGCCGTCTTCGCCGGTTTGAATCTCCGCGATGGGTTGGCCCCTTTCGCCACGCCACGAGCCGAAAGGATAGCGCCCGCTGGTATAGCGCGGCATCGAGGCTCCACCGGCGGTCTCGGGAGGATAGAGCCAGTTCGGGCCGGAATGGTTGAAGATGATGTCGAGGATGATCCGCAAGCCTTCGGCATGAGCGGCGGCGACCAGTTCGACCAGGTCGCTCCGGTCTCCGAAATGCGGATCCACATCAAGGAAATCTTGAATGCCATAACCATGGTAAGAGTTGAGATGCCCGCGTTGCTTGAAGACCGGCCCGATCCAGAGCGCCGTTACCCCGAGCCCTTTCAGATAATCCAGTTTGGATTTAATTCCGCGAATCGTCCCGCCTTGCCATCGTCCCGCTCCTGATTGCGCCCACCGGTCCCATCGCCATGCCTCGCCGGCGGGCAGCGCCGGGCGCGCTCCGGTCAGATTTTGACGGTCGAGCAATGGCCGCGTTTGCTCCTGGCCGTCGCTGAAACGATCCGGCAGCAAGAAATAGAGCGCTTCATCCCGCCAATCGGCAGGCGACGGGTGATAATGTTGACGACGTGGCAGATCGATGCGGCGCACACTGGCGGGCCGATTTCGGCTGAGTTGAATGTCTGTGAATAGCATGAGACTTTCTCCCCCTTTTTCTAGTCTTGATAATCAATCAATCTTCGTTGTGTGCAAAGTTCGAAGCCGCAAAGCCTCTCATAGGTAGGTCCGGCGGTCAACAATTGCATCTTCATTGATCTGAATTGCTCTGAGGCTCGTTCTCTCTAATCAAAAAAATCTTAAAATTATCTTCAACTCGTGGTATATTCCGCCTTACTTTTCAGCTCGATAGAACTCGATAGAGCCCGATAGAAATTGATCTTTGATCGTCATTCCTCAGCGACGATAAGCGCCGATAAGCGATGATAAGCGACGATAACCGGCAGTCAGCTGCCTGATGAGCCGAATTGAATACTGCTCTCAGAGCGAGAGATGGTTTATCGTTGGCGACAATTCAATTGAACATCCCCAGGAAATTGACCACTGTCCGACCCTCGCAGTGTTTCCTTTATCTCCCCATGACATCAGTTTTCAGTGCTGCAACAGTTAACTGAAGACTGTTAACTGTTAACTGTTTTCTGAGGAGATGTCTTATCAAACCTGGACCTACTTTATTACTCGTGCTCCTGGTTATCACTCGGATGCCATTCGGCCATGATGTTGCCGCCGCCGTTCCAACTGACCGCAACGAAACTGGTGCCCGCACTTTCGAGAGAAGCTTCGATCAGACAACCTCTGATCACAACTCGGAATTGGTTACTGGTTCAATTCTGATCTACAACCTGTACGTCTCCAGCCCGGTCAATCCGGCGGATGAAGATACGCGAATCACTTTGACCAACAGTCAGAAGACGCAGCCGGTCTTCGTCCGGCTCTTCTTTATCAGCGCGCATGACTGTCTGATCGCCGATGCGTATTTGTGCCTGACACAAGGGCAAACGGTAAGTTTTCAGACTTCCGACCTGGACCCGGGAATCAGAGGGTATCTGATCGCCATCGCCAGCAATGATGAGGGATGTCCGATCAAGTTCAATCATCTGATGGGAGAGGCTTTCATCAAGATGGCGTCCGGCCATACCGCCAATCTTGTTGCGCAGGCCGTTCCCGCCATTGCGGCTGAACCAGCCGTTTGCGATGGAATCGCCATGGCCGTTCTCAAATTCGATGGTGTCAATTACGCCTCGTTACCTCACACTCTGGCTGTCTCTGACATCCCCAGTCCCAACGAAGAAAATGTCACGCTGCTGGTGGTCAACAATATCGGGGGGGATTTTATGGATGCCGCCGGTACCATCGGCACGATCAGAGGGCTCCTTTACGATGAGAAGGGCGTCCCACACAGCTTCTCGTTGTGGGGAAGTTGTCAGTTACGCGGCGTGCTTTCCGAATATTTCCCGCGCACCGCTCCACGCTTAAACCAGATCATTGGGGGAGGGCACAGCGGATGGATGAAGCTCACTCCTCGAACTGACAAGGCGATTATGGGCGCAGTAATCAATTTCAACGCGCATGAAAGAACTAAAAAGGGAGCTTTCAATCAAGGCCATAACCTGCACTGGCTGAGCTTCACTCAGATTGTCAGAATCGAGATCTCAGTCTTTCCATTGCAATGCTAGCAATGTACTCCGCAAATACATCCACTCGAATTTATTAACGTACCTGAAAGGTACAATTGCTCTCTCGTAACTCAACGAAGACAGGAAATTCAGCGCATAAATATCCTTAATAAAGGGCTTATTTATGGGATAAGTATGGCTCGCCCCTTGCTATTTCGAATACAGGCGATGCAGCAAAGAGCTGTCGCCAACTGCGGATGGTAACTGTATCGGGTTAGTGAAAAAAATAACGGGAGGAAGAGTTTATGCTGTTTCCGATTGGCGATGACAATACAGGGCGCCGGACCGTTCCGATGATGACTTATGGTCTGATTGCGCTCAACGTGATCTTTTTCTTCGTCGAGATGAGCGGCGGTGAACCATTCATCCGGCAGTGGTCAGTCGTTCCACGACGTCTGGTGGAAAATCCTTCGGGTGATTTCGTGACGATCTTCACCTCGATGTTTATGCATGGCGGCTGGATGCATCTGATCGGCAATATGCTCTATCTTTGGATCTTCGGAGATAACGTCGAAGACCGCCTGGGATCGGCGAAATTTCTGGCTTTCTATTTGATCTGTGGAATCGCGGCGACGCTGGCGCAGGTTGCTTTCAGCGCGAACTCAAGCGTGCCGAATCTGGGCGCATCAGGCGCGATTGCCGGTGTTCTGGGCGCTTATCTGGTGATGTTCCCGCGCGGGCAAGTGCGCGTGTTGATGGGCCAGAGCGTGGTCAATATGCCTGCTATCCTGGTGTTGGGACTCTGGATTCTGCTGCAGTTCGTCAATGGCATCGGCTCAATTGCTCATACGGCAGAGACCGGCGGCGTGGCATATATGGCCCACATCGGTGGTTTTGTGGCCGGGTTGATCATGGCCTATCTCTTCCGCGGGGGAAGGGTCAGAGCGACGGTTTAGGAAGACGAAGTCTTTGAAATTCGGATTCGATGCGGCGCTGTCTCCAAATCAGGAGAGTTGCGGTGCAGGGCATTAGGGTCAGTGAAATGATGGCTACTACATCTCCTGCAATGACGCGATGAATCCATAGTACTGTGAGATCGTCAACGGTAACCGGCCGCACACCGGCCAGCAGCAGTCCAAGCCCGGCAGGTATCACGAGGGGGTTGAGAGACCTTCTGATCAATCCCCTCTGGCCGCAGATGACGAGTGAACTCCAGAACACGAGGGTTAATAACCCTCGGAATGTCCCGATGACCGATTGTCCGGCGGATTCACTCCGGCATGAAAATCCCGTCTCACGATGGAATGATTCGATCACCAGGAGCGAACCCGCCGGGGCCAGCAGGCTGGCCGTGAGAGCCGCAAGCAAGGTGACCGCTGTTATTTCGGTGATGACTCGGCGTAGTGGCCGTGTCTCGCTGCAAAGCCAGGTAGCGATCGCCGAGGCGAAAAAACCGGGCATATACAACAGCCATCCGGATGTCATTCCGTGCCGCCAATCGGATGCGAACTTCATGGCGATCAATGCGGCGTCATGAGTTGACAGCCCGGAGATCCACCCCTTCATTGCCATCACTTCGAGACCCTCGGACGAAAAGAACATCCAGAGAAAGAAGGTCTGCGACAGATAGAGCAGCGTGATCGAGAAGATCGGGTTCACTTTGAATCTCATCTTATCCAATCGTGACGAGTCAAAAAAAGTAGAACGGATGGCCGCAATTGCGGCAATAGTATTCATCGGCCTCGCACCGCCGCGCGATGTGAGTGAGATAATGGCCGGCGAAAAAACAGATCAGGGGATGCGTGATTTTCGTTCGGTCTCGCTCTTCCTTAAAGAAATTATGGCCGCAATGGCACGCATATTCGGTCATTCCGGCTCGCTCGCCGACGAGGTGGACACGATGCCCCAGCAGGTTGCAGAAATAGCGAACCTGTTTACGAAATGACGCCTGGCGGGCGTTCGGTGAGTCCGGCAGCAGCAGGAGCGGGTGTCCGCAGACCTCACAACCATACTCATAATGGCCGCTGCGAAAGCCCATGATTTTGTAATGGTGGCCGAAGAGAAAGCAGGAGATGTTATGCCTCACACGCGTCTCCGGCCCATCTGGCCTGAGATATTCGATGCCGCACTCACACTGCCTGGTAATTGACCTCCGCCCAGAAAAGATACGGTTATTAACCTGATGGCCAAGAAATAGACACGAGGCTCGCGTCAATAGCATTTGAAGCACGGTCAATGCGGCAGACCGATTCAGAGTTGATAGTGTCCAAGCAAATGATTTCATGTCAGCCCTCCAATCTCTGATCCCAGATCCCTGATCCTTATTGATAAATATCAGGGATCTGGGATCAGCATTTGGCAACCGGCATGCCGCTCGCGAAAATGGCGATAAATAGGCGTCAATCCAATCGATATACGCTTCGGGTGAATTGCCGCGATCCGGGAATCGCCCGGCTGTCAGGTAAATTTTCAGTCGAATGTCGGGTTTTTCTTGCGGGGAGTACTTTGATCTTGGGATGTATTTGTGGGCTGGAACAAATCTGCGGAGCGGAATAACAAGTTGCTGGAGTTGCGAAAAGTTTTCACAGCTCCAGCAACTACTTCGTTCTATTCGACGGAGTAGATATTGATCGGTTTATCCTGCAAATATTTGTCGAACCAGTTCAAAATATGTTGTAACCGTTCGACGCGGTGCCAGGGGGCGCCCGAACGTGACAGTTCATGTGACTCATTCGGAAAGCGCACCATCACCGTCGGAATTCGGCGGTATTTCAGGGCGCGGAACATGATTTCGCCTCCTTCATTGGGAGGAGTGCGCCAATCAGCTTCGCCCTCGATGAACATCATGGGCGTGGTCACATTCTTGATGAAAGTGATCGGCGAACGATTGATGTAATCTTGCGGGTCCTCCCAGGGCGCGCCACGGAACCAGGTCGGCGTGAAGAGAGTGAAATCAGCGGTGTACCAAAAACCGGCCCAATCGGCGATCGACCGTTGAGAGACAGCCGCCGCAAAGCGGGTCGTATGGCCGACAGTCCAATTGGTCAGTACTCCGCCGCCGCTGCCGCCGGTCACACCTAGCTTGTTCTGGTCAAGGTAGCCGCGTTTGAGCACTTCGTCTACACCGGCCATGAGGTCCTTATAGTCATCGCCGGGATAGTTGTACTGAATGACATTGCCGAAATCCTGCCCGTAAGATGTGCTGCCGCGAGGATTGGTGTAGAGTACCACGTAGCCTTTCGCCGCCATCCACTGAAATTCGTGAGTGAAGGTGAAGCCATAAGCCGAATGGGGGCCGCCATGAATTTCGAGGATGAAGGGATATTTCTTCGACGGATCGAAGTTTGGCGGCTTCTGAATCCAGGCCTGAACCTTTTTTCCGTCAAAGCTGGTGTACCAGAACTCCTCGGGGTGAGTCAGGTTGAGCTGAGAGAACAACTCTTCGTTGACATGGGTCAGTTGTTGGAGTTTGCCGCCGGCAGTATCGAGCAAGAAGAGGTCGCCGATATTGACGGAAGTCGAGATCACCATCGCGATCTTTGAAGCATCGGGCGTTGCGGTATAACTGATGACTTCATGGTCGCCGGTGCTCAGCGCTTCAACTTTGCCGGTCGTTGCATCAATGCGTTTGAGGTTGGCGCGTCCATGTTCAGCCACATTGACATACAACCATCGATCATCTTTGCTCCAGATGACCGCTCCGGGATTACCGCCGCGCGGGGCGTGCTGATCGCCGCCAATACCGCCGCCGATGTCGAAATCGTAAGTAGCGGTCAGGTTCTTCGGCGTCGCCCCGGTCTCATTGTTCATGACGAAGAGATCCGGCTGCGTATACGATTTCACCGGCTGCTGCGCGCTGATCCCTCCGAACGCCAGGCGTTTACCGTCATTACTGAAGGTGTAATCGCGCATGGCCCCGTCAAAACTCAAGATCTTCTTCTCATCGCCGCCATCGGGCGTCATCGAATAGAGATCGGTGTGTGGAGCTTCGTAGTATGGTTCGGCAGTCCGGCGCGACATGTAATAGATTCGCGAGCCATCGGGTAACCAACTGATGTTGCCTTCGTCGAAATTGCCCCTGGTGATTTGCTTCGGTTTCGGCATTTGACCGTTTGCGCCGGTTAGACTCACGGTCCAGATGTGCGAGTGGGTCTTCGGATTGAGATAACCGGGACCATTCGAGCGATAGACGGCCTTGGTAATCACACGGACGTCACTGACGCGCTCCGGTTGTTTATCTTTCACCTCGCCGCCTTCGGTCATCGCTTTCTCTTTTTTGTCGGGGTCTTCCGAACTGATCAATGCAATCGTTTTCCCGTTCGGCGACCACTCGAAATCTGAAACTCCACGCGGCAGTTCAGTCAGAGGTTGCGCCTCGCCGCCATCAAAAGGAAGCAAGTAGATTTGTGGCGGCTGTGGCCGTCCGTCCTTCTCGATTGAGCGAATGAAGGCCAGGTGTTTGCCGTCCGGTGACCAGCGCGGCGCGCCGTCGCGCGGTCCGCTCGTCAACTGCCGTGCGGCGCCGCCGTTGGTCGGCACTATCCAGAGCGCCGTTTCATAGCGATCCGCTTTCTGATTGATCCAGACGCGGACGAACACGACGCGCGAACCATCCGGCGCAATCTGCGGATCGGCAATCCAGACAAACTTGAACAGATCCATCTCCGTGATCGAGCGCTTATCGGCGCCAAATAATAGAGCCGGTAGGCAGAGCAGTGTCACCAGCAACAGTGCGAACCATGGACTGAAACGACGTGGGTTGCGATTCATGGGCCTCTCCTTTGGGAATTTAACGTGCAAGGAAATATAGCCGCCGTCTTATTCGATTGCAATGTGATGGGGCGAGAGATTCGACCAGACACGTGAAAAGAGCGAAAGAGTGGGGAAAATCAACTATTTTTCCTCTCTTTCGCTCTTTTGGGGCTTACTTGAATCTTGTGGTTACTCTCGATCGCCGCCACGAGCAGGACGATCACGGTCATCATAACTATGACGCTCGAAGCGCCGGCTATTATTCAATCCTCCCCATTCCTCGCGCCTGTGCTGTCTCAACTCTCTCCATTCCCGGCGTTGATGACGGCGGAGCTCGTCGGAATTGCCATATTGAAAGTGTTCTTCTTCCTGATGGCGTCTCAGCGTCTCCCGCTCTCTCTGCCCGTGCTGCTCGATCCATCCCTTCTCTTGGATCTGACTCCTTCTTTGACCATCATAATGTCCGTGATCGCGATCGAAATCTCGGCCACGGTAGAATTCGTTCTGGGTTGAATTGAAATAACTACCGAGTATTGCCACAACAACTGTGGGAATAGCGGCGTATAGTACTCGTAATAGTATGTCATTCAGCATGATTTTATCTCCATTTCACACTCGGCTTGAGGCCCCGATGTTTGTCCTAATAGTCAATGTGTCTTAGATAGCTACACAACCAGTTGGGACCAGAGAATCATTGGGATTCAAAAACTATTTTCACTGACGCACAAAGTGTGCCTGAAAATTAAAAAGAACTCGTAAAGAACTGTGATAGAGGGATTAGTTAGTGGAAGCTATCTAATATGCATTCTTCAAATGCTAATGATTTATACCATTTCGCACACCGGTGTCGCAATTAGGGTATTCACAGAAAGATTGACTGTAGTATTACCAAGGATTTACGGGAATCCTGACGGCGCATGTTGGCTTTTATTTTCGTTATGATACTATTTGCCGGCCTTCAATTTTCTGAAAGACCTTTTTCGTCATCTCTAATGAAATTATCAATCCGATCTGTTGTCCGTAGTGCAGGGCGAGATCTCGCCCTGACTGGTCTATTGCTATTGTTTCTGACGGTGCAAGCCACCAGTATCTCAAGCGGCAAGTCGAGCCCGGCCGATCCCGCGTGGGGAGCGGTGGGAGTTTACAATGCAAAACTGAAATATGAGCTCGACTGGTCTTTTGGCGGGAAGCCGCAACGAGGCTGGTATCTTTACGAACCACTCATCAGCCGTTTGATCGGAACCGACAGTGCGAGCGAGAGCGTGGTTTTTGCCGAGAGACTTTCTCGCTGGCAGCGATCGACCGGGCTGCCGGCGACAGGGGTTCTAAATCGCGAGACCTGGGCAAAGATGGTCTCGGTCTTTCAGGCGCAGCGCATCAAGAGTTCTACCGTCGCACCCTCGAAAAACCTTTTTCAAGCGCCATCAACGGATTTCCTTGATCATTTACGTCCCAGCGAGTTGCGTTTCGTCGAACGCCGAGCCTACACCGCGTATAAACAAATGATTGCCGCCGCAACTGCCGATCCGGATTTACAGCCGGCTCTGCGCGGCGATGATCGACTGAGCACTGGGAGCGATCTGCTGAAGATCATTTCGGCTTATCGCTCCCCGAGTTACCAGGCGGAACTGCGCAAGCAAGGCTCGAAATCGGGCCGTGCGGGACTGGCAGTTCGCAGCCCACATTTCACCGGGCGGGCTTTAGATCTCTACGTGGGCGGCGAACCGGTCAATACCGATGACCAGAATCGCGCCGCCCAGATCAATACGCCGATCTATCGATGGCTTGTCAATAATGCCGGGCGTTTCGGTTTCTTCCCGTACTTTTACGAGCCCTGGCATTGGGAATTTCGGGCCGATGATCAGCCGGCTCGTTTAACTGCTCGGCGCCATTCTCGCCGCGTCGTCCATGCCCGCTGAGAAGCCGCGTCGTCCTCTCAACCTGAAGGCAAGGACGAGGAGCAGAGCGCCGAACGCCATCGCATAGGCTCCAATCATCCACACCAGAGAGAGCGCCCCGGCCGCCGGAAAGATGGCAATGAATATTCCGAACAGGATCGAGAGTACGCCCATCAGCGCCAGGAACCATTCGCCTTCGATTTCGCGGCGCAATCTGACGGCCGCGACGATCTCAAGGACTCCGGTGACAATCGCCCACGCCGCAATCAAGTAGAGCAATCCCAGCGCGGTCAGATCAGGCCAGATGAAGGTCAAAACTCCAACTGCAATTCCGAGCAGGCCTTCCATCAAGAATGCTCCCCAGCGCCGATCTCGTCCAGCATTCCGAATCGCCGCAACCACGGCAAAAATTCCATCGACCAGAGCAAAAGCTCCGAATAATGCGATCAGGGCGAGCAGCGTCAATCCCGGCCAGATAAAGGTCAACAGGCCGAAGATGAGGGCAGCCGCGCCGCGCAGTGCGAGCGCCCACCAGTTTCGAGCAAGTACATCTAACATATGGCACTCCTCAATTAATCCGAACAAAGTCTTTATCAGTAAAAGAAGAGAGTGGTAAAAGACGCGTCATCGACGAAGATCGCAAAAAACTCGAACCGGGAGTTCAGAAATTTTCGTTCAACTCGCATCTTTCATCAGCTCTCTTCTTAGCCCAAGTCCGTTGATCCTCTGGAGAAGAGCTTCCGGACGACTTTTAGAACCTCAATCGCTATGCCAGAGTCTTCAGCCGCGCAAATCAATCAGAATACTTGCAGTAATTGACTGCGATCTCTTCGTTTAGGCCCGCGCCTCTCGGCGACGCCCATTATTTCAGAGCTTGAGTGAGACATCTTGACTCTCCCAGAGAGACCATGTTGTCCGGCGCGAATCATCAGTTCTTTTGGTCGAATACTTTGGCGATCATATCGAGACATCTGTCTTTATCGAGATCGACTGTCTCGAAATTCGACCGTCCGAAATTCTGATCACTGTCATAAGTCGAGACAAAATCTACAGCACTTTTTAGTTGAGCGATCAAATCCCGGCAAATTTCTGACCTCTGCTCCTTGATCCCTGCTCCCTGATCCTTTTTTATCAATATTAGTCATCATTAGTCATCAGCGTTTGGGGATATCGATCTGGCATTGAGATTGCTGAATCAAGTCATGAGGGCTTGCTGGGCGTACTGATCCAAAACTGAGGTGATTTAGAGGTGAACAGTCTGGAAGACTAGGAGGATCTAAATGTTGAACTTCAAGAATATTCTTTGCCCGATCGATTTCAGCGAGCCTTCAACAGAAGGACTCCAATATGCGATAGATCTGGCGGCTCAGTTTAAGGCGGAGCTGTCAATAGTTCATATTCTTCCAGTCATGCCGGCGCTCCCACCGGACCCCAACTTTGTCTTCAAAGTACCTGAATATGAAAGGGCGTTACATCAGGAAGCAGAGAAGAAGCTTCAGGCTCTGGCCGAAGAATGGGTTCCGAGAGAGATTCGCGCCCAGACCATCCTTGGACATGGAGATGCGGGCAATCAGATAGTGCGAATCGCCGAAGAGCAGCGGGCAGATCTGATCGTTATTACAACCCACGGCCAGTCGGGTTGGCGTCATCTGGTCTTTGGCTCGGTGGTTGAACGGGTAGTGAGAACTGCCTCCTGCCCGGTGCTCACCATCCGAGCGCCGCGCCGGCAATGAGCTGCTGAAATTATATTGAGGTTGCGTGAGTATGCCAGATCCACAATTGATTCGTTGTCCGGCCTGCGGCGCGACCAATCGGGTGCCGCAGGAGAAGATTGAGCAAGGGCTTGAACCTATCTGCGGGCGATGCAAAACGCCTCTTCCGATCAATAAGCCGGTAGATGTAACTGATGCTACATTTTCGGCCGAAGTCGAAAGTTCGGCGCTGCCGGTACTGCTTGACATGTGGGCTGCGTGGTGCGGTCCCTGCCGAATGATGGCGCCTATGATTGACGAGCTGGCGACAGAGATGATCGGACGAGTCCGAGTGGCGAAACTCAATGTCGATGAGAATCCTGTTACCGCCAATCGTTTCAATGTTCGTAGTATCCCGACTTTGTTGGTGCTTAACGCAGGCCGGGAGGTGGATCGGATAGTAGGGGTGCAGCCAAAATCAGAGATCACGCGAAGATTGGATCAAGCAATCGCTCGAGGCGCGGCGAGGTAAACGCATGATTTGAGACCGAGACCGGACGAATCTTAAGCCCGAACCATCTTCAGCTCCTTAAATAAGGGGAGAGTCAAAAAGCTCGCTCCCGGCCGGAACTCCTACCATTCGGGCTGGCCGGGGAAGACCATCATCAGCCGGAAAAATTTTCTTTTACCCTGAAAATCTTTTCCCTCCGGATGCGCTGTTTTTGCTCAAACTCACGCTCATGTAAACAAAGGGAATATTTGTCTCAAAAAGAGTAACTTCGTCAGCCATTAGGGTCCTTTATAAACCAGGAGTTTGCGATGACAGGAATCAATGATTGAACATTGGAATCGAGTGAGGGAAATTTTTGAGCAGGCACTGGAGCGCGCACCGGAGGAGCGGAACCTCTTTCTTGAAGAAGCTTGCCGGGAAGACGAGGAAATACGCAAACAAGTCGATCGATTGTTACGAGCCCACGAGCAATCGGGTAGTTTTCTGGAAAAGCCGTTATTGAACCGAGACTTTCCGTCTCGCGAGCAAGAGCAGCGGGCCGGATTGCGAATTGGGCCGTATGCGATCATCCGCGAAATTGGTCAAGGTGGAATGAGCACAGTCTTTCTGGCTGCTCGTGCCGATGGGGTCTATCAAAAACAAGTCGCGCTCAAACTGGTCTGGCCGGGGGTGCAAAGCGCGGACCTCCTCCGCCGCTTCGATCAGGAACGACAGATTCTGGCTCAACTCGAACATCCCAACATTGCGCATTTGATCGACGGTGGTTCGACCGCTGAAGGATGGTCTTACCTCGTCATGGAGTTTATCAACGGCGAGCCGATAACCGATTACTGTAAGAAGGCCAGGCTCTCGCTCAATGAACGCATCAAACTTTTTCAGACCGTTTGTACGGCTGTGCACTATGCTCATCAGAAATTGGTCGTGCACCGCGATCTCAAGCCAAGTAATATTCTGGTGACCAATGATGGAATCGTCAAACTGCTCGATTTTGGCATCGCCAAGTTGCTTGAGTCCGACGGCCGAGTCAGGTCAAACGATTTGACGCGCACCGGATTTCCGCTGATGACGCCCAATTACGCCAGCCCCGAGCAGGTGCGAAATGACGAAATTACCCCGTCCAGTGATGTCTATTCGCTGGGAGTCATCCTCTACGAATTGTTGACCGGAGATAAACCCTATCGCATCAAAACGTCGGTCTCGCACGAAGTCGCCAAAGCGATCTGCGAGGTCGAAGCCGCTAAACCGAGCGCGCGAGTGGGTCATTCAGGCGAATCGATCTGCGACTTTATCGGAGAGTCTCCGAGAAAACTGCGGCGGCGCTTAGCGGGCGATCTCGACAACATCGTGCTGATGGCTTTGGCCAAGGAACCGGCGCATCGGTATCAATCGGTCGAACAACTGAGCCAGGATCTGACGCGATACCTCAATGGCCAACCCGTCAATGCGCGCAGGCAGACTTATAGATATCGCGCGTGGAAATTTGTTCGGCGACATAAGGTCAGTGTACCCGTCGTCACGCTATCAGTGTTTTTGCTGCTTGCGTTCGGGGTGATCATTATCCGGCGAGCGCAACGCGCCTTGGAGCAAGCGCAGCGCGAGCGCCGGTTACTTTATGCCATACAGATGCGCCAGGGCATTCGTGATTGGGAAGCGGGAGACCTGGGACAGTTCCTGGGGATGCTCGAAAACTATGCTCCGCGCCCTGGTGAATCGGCCAGAGATCTCTTGCGTGGTTTTGAGTGGCGTTATTTGTGGCGTCTTTCCCATCAGGAACGGCTCACGGTGCATACTCCAGAGGTCATCTATGCTCTCGCCGTCTCGCCGGACGGAAAAGAGATTGCTCTCGGACAGCGCGACGGCAGCATCAGGTTGGTCAACGTCGCCACCGGTAATGTCGTTGGAGATTTAAAGGGACATCAATCCATCATCCGTTCACTCGCATTCTCGCCTGACAGCCGCCAACTGGTTTCAGGAGACACTCTTGGTTTTGTGAAGCGCTGGGATCGAGGCACGAGGCAACAATTATGCGAGGTCCGAGGACACGGCGTGGTCCGCATTTATAGCGTGGATTTCTCGCCCGACGGGACGCGTTTTGCGACCGGAGCCGAACACCGGGATGTAAAAGTGTGGGATGCCAAAACCTGCCGGGAGCTCATAACTCTGTCAGGTCATACATCGTATGTCCATAGCGTGCATTATTCACCCGATGGCCGCACCCTTGCTACCGGCAGCAGCGATCATTCGGTGAAACTGTGGGATGCAACCACCGGACGGCAACTCGCCACTCTAATCGGAAGTACGGATGAAATCCTCTCCCTCGCTTTTTCGCCTGATGGGCGATTGCTTGCGGCCGGGGGCACCGACAACTCTGTGCGGGTGTGGGATGTCTCTAGCGGAAAATTGATTCGCACTTTGAATGAGCCCGCCGATTGGGTCTTTGCCGTCGCATTCTCCCCCGACGGACGGTTTCTCGCCGCGGGGAGCAATGATCGAGGCGTATATCTCTGGGATGTTTCATCCGGTCAGCAAGTCACCGCGCTCAAAGGCCATGGCGAGCAAGTATCGATGCTCGCTTTCTCACCAGATGGCCGGGAGCTGATCACGGCGCATCATCAGACCGTGAAATTCTGGGAGATGGAGAAACTCAAAGAGCGGACGATCTTGAGAGTGAGCGGGAAGGTTGACAGCGTAGCTTTCTCGCCCGATGGAAAGAAGTTGGCGACCGGCGATCGCAGCGGCGTCGCCACACTCTGGAATTTGGAGACAGGAGACCGTATTACTACGCTTGAAAGCGAGAAGGGCGCCATGACCTATCTCGCGTTTTTGCCCGACGGGAATCGGCTGGCCGCCAATAACCTGCGTACGACCTTCATCCGGGATTTAAAGACTATGGGGAAGATCGTTTTGAGTGGGCATACGGGCGGGCTGCGGGCGCTGGCCGTCTCGCCTGATGGGAAGATTATTGCTACCTGTTCCGAAGATCGAACCCTGAAGTTGTGGGATTCCGACAGTGGGCGTGAACTTCGATCACTGTCTGGGCACAGCGACCGAGTCATGGCGGTGGCGATCTCTCCGAATGGTCAAGTCCTGGCTTCGGCGGGCAACGATAAGACGGTCAAGCTCTGGGATGTCGCGAGCGGTCGGGAACTGGCAACCTTGATCGGACATACCTACCCGGTGCTGGCGGTCCAATTCTCGCCTGATGGTCGAACGCTGGCGACGGGAAGCGCCGACCATACCGCGAAATTTTGGGACGTCGCCACTGCGCGAGAGCTTGCTACTTTGTCGGGACACCTTGAAAGCGTTGCGGCCGTGGCATTCTCTCCGGATGGAGCGAGGCTGGCGACCGGCGGTAAAGACCGGCTGATCAAGCTGTGGGATGTCACGACGGCTCAAGAACTGACCACCCTTAAAGGCCATACCGATCAGGTCTGGTCCGTGATGTTTTCACCCGACGGCAATCTGCTCGCCAGCGGCAGTTGGGATGGCACTGTCCGGTTGTGGCGAGCCGCCAGTGAGCTGGAACTCCAATCACACCAAAACCAATCTCATCAACAATAGACCTGGTTCGTGACAACTCGTCGATGATCTCACTGCGGCTTTTTGGGCCGCGTTAATTGAGAGATGAGATGTTTTTGTGTCGAATCCTCGCCCAGCTTATTGATCCGGTTGAGCCTTGTCTCCTCTTTTTTAGCGCTGAGGATCCACCAGTTGATGGCTTTTCGGCGCGATGGAGGTTGGGCCCGATAAAACTCCCAGGCGGCCTTGTTCTTCTTCAAGATCTTCTCGTATGAATCGTCGAGTTCGGCGGGCCTGTTTTCATAAGAATAGATTCCGGCCTTGTTTTCTTTCCGCTTCTCAAATGCCTTGAGACCCGCGGGCCGCACCAGTCCCTGGTCAATGAGTATCTGGATGCGTTTAATATTGACCGCGCTCCAGATGCTGGTCGGCCTGCGGGGAGTAAAGCGGATGGTATAGCTGATCTCATCGACGCTCTTCCGAATTCCGTCGATCCAGCCGAAACAGAGCGCTTCATCGACAGACTCGGGCCAGGTCATGCTCGGGTTGCCAGAGCCCTTCTTATAGAAACCGACCCATAACTCCGGGACCGTGGTGTGATGAGCTTCAAGCCATTTGCGAAAATCGGCCGGCGATTTAAAGAAGACTGGCTTCATTAGCGGATCGATCCCTCTCGAAGGTTAGACTCAATAGTCTGTAACTTAAGTTTTTAAGTCTGAATAAAGCCTGGTGGTGAAGCGCCGTGCGCGGAGCCCCAGGAACTGTGGCGTGGGTTTTCAACCCGCGCCCGAGTAGCGTACGATGGCGCGGGTTGAAAATCCACGCCACAGAAGAAGAGCACTTGTTCCACGTGCTAAAGTTCAAATAACTTGAGTTACAGAGTATTTAGTTGACAGACTACTGAACCATTTTCGATAGCATTCAATTTATCCTTGCCCGAGACTCCCGTAAATCCCGTTCCTTGTTCAAGGCATTTGATGAAGTGCGCGCGATTTGATCGGGGCGATTCGAGAGCAGGATCTTGTCCCCATATCTGGCGATGACGAATTTAGCCTGGGGCAGAAGCGAATCCAGCTGCTCCCGCTTGGTGATGAAGAAGATGCGCCGGTCAGTTTCATTCCATAGTTGACGCAGTTTGTCGCTGTCGATGAACAGCGGCGGCGCGTCCGGGTAATACGAGCCGAATTCAAGCGTGGTCATGCGGCCGTTATGGAGCAAAACTGTTTGACGCGTGTAAAAGGCGGCGCTCGAGGCCTCGGCGTACTCTCCGTCAATAATGATGGTCGAGCGCGCATCGAGCCGGCGGTTCAATTCTCTGGCGAGCGGCTCGGAGGTCATACGAGGCACAAAGGTCAGAAAGGCGATATTGGCTGCGGCGAAAAAGAGGGCCATCCCGAGCCCCAGGGCTGCTACTCTCGCCTCCGCTCTCTTGATCAGATAGTGCAGCGGAAACGCGACGCCGAACGCGATGCCGGCCATGACGAGCGGCACACGCAACTCCAGCAGGCTCTCCTGTGTGAGGTCGAGCAGATGGCCGAAATAATAGCGGTAGAGATCGGGCTGGCTGGTCAGTCCGAATGATTTGCCGGCTGTGCCCGCGGAAACAAGGACCGCGATTGCAAGGCAGGCAATTCCAGCCAGGGCGCCGAGAACGGCCAGGACCAGTCCCGGCCAATTCCTTTCTCGCTTCCAAAAAGACGCGCATTGCATGCCGGCCAAGAGCGCCATTGCGGGCAGCGCGGGCATGGTGTAGTACTCCAACCGCGATGAGAAAGAGAAGAAGAGCAGGATCACCAGTGCCCAGGCGAGCGGCAATGCCAGATTGCGGCCGTGCTCGGCCAGCGCACGCTTGAAATTGCTCGGCCAGCAGAACGTTGCGAGGTAGATCGACCATGGGAAGAGCCAGACCAGATGCAATAACCAAAAAGGCACGAGCGGAATGGTTCCGTAGTCTTTCGGATAACGTTTGCCCAAAAATCTCAAGACGTGTTCGTTGATGAAATAGAACCAATAGAATCCGGGATTACGCTGGCCGGCCAGAATGTGCCACGGTACGGCGATGGCAAGAAAGATCAAAATGCCTTTGAACGAAATAATCTTGAGGACGTCCTTGATTCTTCCGGTCACGGCCAGCGTCACAAACATGATTGCTCCGGGAAAGACTATCCCGATCAATCCCTTGGCCATCACGGCGAGGCCGGCCAGCGCATATATCCACAGCAGCGGTCCGGTCTTCTTTTCGGCTCGCTCCCAGCATAGAAAAGCGTAGAGGATCAATGCCAGTAAGAGGCTGACGAGCGCATCGGGCAAGACGATACGTGTGAAGAGGAACATCCCCAGCGAGGTCGCGAGCGCCAACCCGCCCAGCAGTCCGGCGCGGAAACCAAACAGCAATTTCCCGATTTTGAACGTGACGAAGATCAGCCCGATGGTGGCGAGCGCTGTCGGAAGGCGCGCGGTGAATGCGTTGGCGGCGCCGGAGACAATGTAGGAGAGCGCGATCAGCCAGTAGAAGAGCGGCGGCTTCTCCAGATAACGGATTGTGTTGGCGTACGGTGTAATCCAGTCGCGGCTCTGAGTCATTTCGCGCGCGACCTCGGCATAAAGTGAATCGGCGTCATCGAGTAACGATGGGATGCCCGCGCTGCCGAGATAGATCGCGGCAGCGAGAGCAACCAATAGAATGGTCGCCCAGGTCTCAAATGTCATGGTGCGCTTCATCAGCGATTATCCTCCAGGTAGTGAGTCTTGTTTGAAAGTCTTTGAATGAGCGGGCATTAGTTCATCAAATACGGCCGCCGCTGTGGGGTCACTAATCAAGCGGAAATGTTTCCGCATTAGTAGAAAGATCTTTTGGACTTCGTTTCGATTAGAAGCGGATTGGCGGAGATAATCTTACAGAGGTTAGCATCAGTGTAAAGGATCAAAGCGCTTCTTTCATTACCTAATCTTCTCGCGCAAAAAATCTCCCTTTTCCTGTGAGGTTTTGGGGCTTCTCACCCACTATCAAGTGACGGAGGCGAATACGCCAGGCCGTATATTAACTATCCATCACAATGAAAGGATAAATCAATGAGTGCAACTGTCAAAGCCGCAACAAATAATGGACCTCGGGTCATCCTCGAGACCGTCCAATGGGCCCGGCTCCAACAGATTGAGGAGATGAAGGCAATCGGTGATGAAGACTACGAAGTGTTGAAAGAATTGCGAGGCGTCATCCTGCGCCATGGGTATCAAGACCGCTTCGGAGTCTGCTTGCTGCACAAGCATTTCAACATCAGCCCCGGTGAAATGGCGCTCGAAGAGACCGATGAGGTATCACGCGTGTCAACCATCAGAGTCGTTGATGAGAATAGCTGTCGGGACGCAATGGAGACCGCATGGCGATTCTCTTCGGATGTCGAGATCACGGCCGGAAGAACTGTGTCGTAAAATGCCAGGGATTCGGGATCTCGGGGCACGCACGTAAACATGAATGCCACAAGACGTAGTGGAATAAATGACAGGCCCTCTCGCGCGACTACCGGCGAGAGGGGCTTTTGATCCAGTCAGACGCGGACCTCTTGCAAAAGTCCTGGTTATTGTTGCGGGTCCCAGCGACGCCCGCAATCCCGTAGGGTCCGGACGATTTTGCAAGAGGTCTCGCCACTCACTTTCCCGGGAGAGGACCTGGGAGAGTGAGGAATATCATCGCGCCGTATCTCTGGCCTAGAACTCGATCCGCACCGCTAACTGTAATGTGCGCGGATTGAATGTTTCGACGGCGCGCATAAAGTTCGGTCCGGCCGTCATTTCAGTCACAATGGTGCGTGGATCCAGATTGACGCGATTGAACAGATTGTAGAACTCCGCCCGGACCACGAGGCGCGCGCCCTCCTTGCCGTAAAACCAGGGGATCCCAAAGCTTCTTCCGAGATTGAAATCGACATTGGCCAGTCCGGGGCCGCGGAAGGTATTGCGTCCGAGATTTCCTCCGCGAGCCCATCCCAGACATACGCCCGAATCGTCGCGCCGCACGCAAGGCGGCAGCGGGAAATCCGACGGCTTCAAAAATCCGTTGATGAAATCGGATCGATTGGTAGATTTTGAGTTCCCGAATGATGGCGTGTCGGGGACATCAAAATTATTGCCGTCACCGTTGATGTCCTGACCAGCCCTGACCCATAGCGGATATCCGTCCTGGAAGTTTCCGATCGCGCCCAATTGCCAGCTTCCAAGGAGGGTATTCGTCAGTCGTTTTCCAAAGAGATTGTTGGGAACGTTGTAGACGAAGCTGAATGAAAGTCGCTTGGAGATGTCAAAGGCCGCCAGGCCTCGTTGGCCATTGATGTTGTATGCATCGACGATCGGAGACTGAAGGCTGTCGCGTCCGACTCCGGTCGCATCCTGGACGCTGATCGCTTTGCCGAATGTGAATGAACTCATCAGCGTGTATCCCTGGCTGAACCGTTTGCGGAGCGAGACGGTGCCGCCGTTGTAGTGTGCCCATCCGCTGTTATCCGTATAGCTGATGCCGGCAAAGAATGGATTCAACCGGTCGCGGACCCCGTCGAAGCTCAGATCGCCGGCAAAGCGATTTCTGTCGGCATTGGTGTAAAGATGAACGGCTTGTGAACCCAGGTAGTCCGCCTCCAGAATCCAGTTTGAAGTGAAAGCGTACTGAATCCCGAAGAAGCGATTGATCGTGTATGCGTACCTGAGGTCCGGCGCGGTTCCTCCGATGGCCGCCCTCGATCCGATCGGACCGCCCCGCTCGTTCACGCCGGTTCGAAGCCCGGAAGGGAAGAGGCAGTTGAAGGGGGACACCTCGAGCCTGCAGAGCCCATAGACAGGTTGCGGTCCGGCTGGGGTTTGGGTGCTGGCGGTGATGCCGGCCTGGAATGGAGGATTGGCTCGAATCCGATCGCTCCACGCGATATTCGGCCACCTGCTCATAAAAACTCCCATGCCGCCTCGAACGCTCAACCGATTCTCCAGACGAGTCGGCGACCAGGCGAAACTGAAACGCGGCGCGAAGTAACCAATGCGGTGTGTTTCAAAGAGATTCGGGACAATGCCTACCGAGGCGTTGGCGATGCGTTGCTGGAACGTCGATCCCGAGCCCAATTTGATCGTGCTCATCCGGCCGTTCTTCTCATAAGGGTTGGATGAGAAGTCCCAGCGCAATCCCAGATTGAGCGAGAAGTTCTTCTTTACTTTCCAATTATCCTGGGCGAAGAATCCATACGTGGTCACCCGGTATTGGACGTCTTGAAAGGCCGGCGTCCCGTCTCGCAGGTCATAATTGATGCCGTTTTGATTGAGCACTCTGTCGGCGGCAAAGTCGAAGATGTTTAAGAACTCGTAGCCTGGGCGCTGCTGTGGCCCGCTGAAGAGGTCGTTCTCTTGATCGCGAAAGATCTCAACCCCTGCCTTCACCGCATGCTTGCCGCGATTGATCGAGATTACGTCGCGCCAGGTCCAATCGTTCTGGATGAAGACCGCCGGCGCAAAACCGTTGCCGAAACCTTCTGTCAGCCCGCCTCCGGTCCCGATGGTCGGTACCTGACAGAACGAGCAGTCCTGATTTCCAGTGAACCGGGTGAAACCGACGGCGGCCTCGTTGATCATCGATGGGTTGAATGTATGGGTCCAGTTGACATTGGCGTAATAGGTGAGGGGGCGTGAAGCGAATGCGTTTCTGAAAGCTGTGCGGAACTGATCGCCCTCAACATCCGCTGTTCTTCTCTGATAGTTGACGTGGATTCGATCTTTGGTATCGTTCAAGTACCGGTCAAAGCGCGTGTTCCACTGCAATCCGTTGCGCGCCGGCGAGAGGTTGCGAACGGCTGATCCGCGCAATGGCATCCCGCAGGGCATCCCCAGCGGTCCCGTCCCCGAGCAAGCTGGGAAACCCGAAACCGCCATGACCTGTGCGACCGTCTCAATGGTCCCAGCCTCAAATGCGCCAACATTACCGACCGGAAAATTGGACAGGAGATAGGTCGAAACGTTCCCGGGAAAGTTCGTCTTCAGGAAATTGACGAACTCCGGGGTTTCAAGCGTGACGCGATTGCTGACATTCTTGGAAGAACGCAGCATATCGAGGCTGCCGAAAAAGAACATCTTGTCTCTTTGAATCGGGCCGCCAAGTGAGAATCCGAATTCGTTTCGCCGCGAGGCCGGAAGAACCCGCCCGGTGAGCGGATCCGGCGAGTTCTGAAAGACATTGCGCGCCGTCAGCTTGTTATCCTGATGGTATTCGAAGAGGGAACCATGCAGCTGGTTGCTGCCTGACTTGGAGACCGCATTGACTACAATCGATCCGCTCCTGCCGTACTCCGCCGAATAGTCATTCAATGCCACGCTGAACTCTGCGATCGTATCGGGATTGAGTGTGACATAGACCGTGCCGGGATCCGGGTTACTGTTGGCTGAAATGCCGTCCACATAGTAACCATTGCCGTCACCTCGTTGACCATTTGCGTTCACTTTCGGCTCTCCGACCAGGCTGAAGATATCGAAATCGCCCGCGTTGTTGGAAAGGTTACCGATGCCGGTGACTCCGGGAGCCAGCGACACCAGATCCAGAATGTTTCTGCCAGCCATCGGCAGGCTCCGGATCTCTGCCGCCGAAATGTTTGAGGCGACCTTGGCTTCGGAGTTCTGTAGCGCCGCCGGCTCGGTCGTCACAGTCACCGTCTCATTGACTCCTCCGATCTTCAATGTCAGAGGAATCGTTCTTACTTCGGCGCCACCGAGAGTAATATTCTCTTGCGTGATAGACGCGAAGCCCTTGGCTGAAGCCGTAATTTTATACTTGCCCGGCGGGAGGGTCGGGAAGCTGTAGTAGCCGGCGGAATTGGTCTGCGCCTTTTGGCTCACTCCGGTATCCACGTTGACGAGCGTTACCTGAGCATCCGCGACGTTTCCTCCGGATGGATCAATCACCGTGCCTTCGACAGCGCTGCGGAACTGGGCTTGTGCCTCAGGAACAATGAAAAACAGCATGAGCAGTAGACAAACGGCAACCTTCACCAAACTCATGGCCGATCCTCCGTTATTTTAGGGTTAAAGAAGAGAGCATGAGATGTAGACAGGTTCGCGAAAGATCTGAAACGACGAGGTTCGCTCTTCTCATCTCTATCGCGTACTTCGCGTTACTCTCTTCCTCTGATTCTTGAATGCTATATATTCAAGCAAAGATCGTAGTCATTTCTCGGGGAGATAAGCATAAAGTCTGACCGGCCATGACGTCTTGTATGATCTTAAGATGGATTGAACATGGTTAGTCACATCCCTGACCAAGCTTGACCGCTCCTGGTGAGTACCTTAGAGTGCGAGCAATGATTCAAGCTTCGAGATTCCGAACATCTTGTTTAACAGCATGGCTACTCTGCATCTTGGTGGCATGTGCGGGGTTTGTCATGGCGCAAGATTCGGATTATCAAACCGCCGTCTCCCTGGTGCAGCAGCGGCAATTTGATCGGGTCCTACCTCTCTTGCAACAGATTCTGGACCGTGCGCCCAACGACCTCAAAACCCGTAATCTGATGGGTATCGCGCTCTCCGCCGCGGGCCGGCGAGAAGAGGCGAACGAACAGTTCAAGAAAGTCCTGGCGCTGGATTCGCAGTTCGCTCCGGCTCTGAAAAATCTGGCGATTAATGAACTGGCCCTCGGCCGGATTCAGGATGCCAGGCTTCACTTTGAGGCCGCGCAGAAGCTGTTGCCGCAAGATCCAACATGCCATTGGGGGCTGGCGGAGATCGCCTTTGCCGCCCGAGATTTCAGAAGCGCGGCCGATCATTATGAACAGAGCGGAGACATGGTCTGGAGGGATCTACAGGTAGCGATCAAATTTGCGACCTGTTGGATCGAGATCAAGCAGCCTGCCAGGGCCATGGCGCTGTTGGAGAAGATACCACTTGATGCAAATGCGAAGATTCAGTTCCAGGCCGGAGTCATGCTGACCGGACTGGAAAAATTCGATGCCGCCGCGCGCCGATTCAGGCTGGCGCGAGAGGGATCATCCGATCCTGATCAGAGGTATCTGATCGGATACAACTTGACCCTGGTGCTGATCAAGAACGGAGAGCACGCGGCGGCGATCAAAGCCGCCGAAGAGGTCCTGACCGCCGGCCATCGCCAGGCCGAGATGTATAACCTGTTATCGCAGGCCTACGAGCAGTCAGGCCGGACGATCCAAGCTTATGACGCGCTTCGCACTGCCTCCGAGATAGATCCGCGGGACGAGACCAATTACCTCGACCTGATTGCTCTGTGTCTGAGGCACGAGAATTATGATCTGAGCCTGGAGATCGCCGACATCGGCGTGCGGCGTATCCCCGGATCACACCGCCTGCATCTGCAGCGGGGCGTAGCGCTCGTAATGAAGGGGCAGCTTGAAGAAGCGATCCGAGAGTTTCAGACTGCCGGACAGCTTTCGCCGGCGGATGGTTTGCCGCAAGTGGCTCTGGGGCTGGCGCTCCTTCAGGTAGACCGGCAAGCTGAAGCCGTCACTGTGTTGCGACGGCAAAGCGATCGCAGTCCTGAAGACCCACGGGTCTTTTGGCTTCTCGGAGAAGCGCTGAGCCGTTCCGGCAATCGTTCGGACGGCAAAGAGGAGAAAGAAGCGGTCGGCGCTTTGGAGAGGTCTATTCGATTGGATCCGCGCTGGTCGCAATCGCGAGCCTTGTTAGGAAAGCTGCTGCTGCGCCGCGGCGAGGTTGACCGGGCGGTCCAGGAATTGGAGCTGGCGATTAAATTGGATCCTGATGATCTGTCCGCCACCTATCAACTGGCGCAGGCACTGCAGCGAAAAGGCCAAACCGAGCGAGCCAGGCAACTCTTTGCCAAGGTCAATCAAGCCAAGAGCGAAAAGTTACAACCCGCACAACGGAACCTGATCCGTATTATCAAAGCCGACCCGCAATCGCATTGATGATCGAAAGGAAGCGGCGATCATCGCGAAAATTGAATCGTGACCGGACGTCCCTCGAATACGATCTGTCGCGGAGCCTTCTCTCCTACTACTCGCACTTCGATGTTGCGCCGCAGCGGAGGCAGCATCCGGGAGCCTTTGGCCAGCTGCAGGATCAACTGCCGGTTGCGCTCGTTCCAAGCCATCTGGATCTTCATCCATTCGCCCCGGCGATGATCGAACGTCGAGCCATCATCTTCGTACAGCGAAAACGTTGTATCGGCACCCGGATAGATCACCAGCGTCAGCGGGCCATCGACCCTTTCGGAGGTATACTGTTTGATCGGACCCAGCGGAATGATCGAGCCGGCGCGCGCATATAACGGTATCGTCGCCAGATCGACGGGGCGGCTGATTTCGCGCCCTCCTGCGACTTTCTCTTCCGTCCAGAAATCGAACCAGTCTCCGCGCGGCAAATAGAGCGGGCGTGCAGTCGCGCCTTTTTCGACTACCGGCGCAACCAGCATATCGCGTCCCCACAAATATTGATCGCCGCGCGCCACTGCCGCCGCGTCATCGGGATAATGCAGCCATAATGCGCGCATAATCGGCAAGCCGGTTTCATAACTCTCGCGGACGGCGCTGTAGAGATAAGGCATTAATCGGTAGCGCAGTTCCAGGTACTTGCGGCAAATCGGTTCGACCTCGGCGTTACGCAGTTCACTCGCATCGGGATTGGCCGCGCCGCCGGTATAGTTGGCGACCTCGTTCGGCCCCAGTTGGCCGGTGTTCCACCCCCACGGCAGCCGGAGATGCCACGTCCGCCCGTGCGCGCGAAAGAGCGGACAGAACGCGCCGAACTGGAACCAGCGCACATGCAGCTCGCCCGTATAGTCTTTGGTCGGCACGAACCCGCCAATATCGGTGCCCCAGTATGGAATGCCGGTGAGCCCGGTGTTGACGGCAACCGGCACGTGCGTCTTGAGCGTTTCCCAGGTCGAATAGACATCCCCCGACCAGAGAAAAGCGCCATAACGCTGCATTCCAGCGCAGCCATTGCGATGCAGCGCGAACGGTCGTTCATTCGGACGGAATTGCTGTGAGCCTTCCCAATACATGCGATTGCGCGCAAGGCGTGACGGCGCGTCCAGGCCGTCACCCTGATCGGGCCACCAGCCGTCGATGCCCACATCATAGAGAACTTTGTGAACCGGCCAGTAACAACTTACTTGCCGGTCGTCCGGCCACTGGTTGTCGGGCGTTCGTCCGCTCGGCAGTGGCGCGGCTGTGCAGGGATCGCTCACCGCGCCGGTCAGCCGCCGGCCTTCTAAAACAGTATGCAGTACGACCTTGAAATGTTGGGCGTGCATCTCATCGATCATCTTCTTTGGATCGGGAAAGCAGGCCTTATTCCAGGCGAACTCTCCGTTGTAGGTGTTCCATCCGGATGGGGTGAACCCGGTACCTAGATAGATCAGCGCATCGCACGGCAGCTTCTTCTCACGGAACGTGCGCGCCACCCATCTGATTTCCTCCGGTCCCGCCAGTGTGCGGTGTGACTGCAAATAGCCGAATGACCAGAGCGGCGGCAGTTCGGGACGTCCGGTCAGCCGGGCGTACTCGGCCATCACCTGCGTTGGTTCGCGCACGCCGATGACAAAGATATCCAGTGGCAATGCCGCGGCGGGATTGATCGGATTCATCCGGCCTTCGCGGCCCGTCAAGTCGAATGTGCCGTAGGGTTGGTGAATGAACATCGCCCAGTTGCCGGTTCCAATCAACCATTGAATCGGAACGCGTCCGCCGTGCGTGCGCAATTGATAGCCGCCCTGGCCGCTGCGCATGCGATCGATCGATCCGCGCCGGTCAAACTGGGGGCCGCCCTGACCGAGTCCGAGCAGCGGTGCATCGCCGATCTGAAAAGTCAATGAGCCGGTCTGTTCATCGATTCCGAGCCGTTGCACCAACCGGCCGTCTTTGGCTTCGATCCGCATGCTCAAGGGCGCGGCGGCCAGCTTCACCACCAGTTCACCGCATTTGACGCTCGCGCCGTTGCCGGCTGTGCTCCATCGCGCGGCCGGCGGCGACCACTTTTGCTGCACCAATGAACCGTCGGTCGGAATCGGTTGAACCTGGTTATTGACAATCGGTACTAGACTGATTCGGGCGGTGTGCGGGCTGATTGGAGTGACGGAGATTTCAACCGGCTGCCCGGCAACGCGAATCGCGGCGTTTTGCGCCGTCAATGCTTGTGTCTTGAGTAATGCGGCGATGCCCGTGGAACCGATGCCTTTCAGCGCCTTTCTGCGAGATAGCTTTTTGTTCATAGGTTTTCAGATTTGTACTCAAGGAGCATGATTTAAGTGAAGTTGGTGCAAATTAAAGTCCCTAAGAATCAAGGAGCATGGGTTGCTCCCGTCAGTGACGGTTGAATTCAAGCGCCACTACGTGGCGCACATAAATTGGACATTTGAGTCGGATGACTAAATACTCAAGCTCCTCGTCGCTACGCGACGACGCGAAACGGCAAGTTAATAACAGTCGATGACAAATACGGATTTTATCCGCTTGTCGTCCGATTCAAATCTCCAAACATCAGATCAGAATCGCGCTCATCGATTGCTACTGCGGACGGCGTCTCGGCGGGATATTCTTGCCGTAATAGACATCCATCGGAATATGGTGATCAAGGTAGACCCGCTCGAGGAGTTGATACAGTTTCGGGTCATAACGCTGCAGGTCCTCCGGTGTTTGCACACGCTGTTCGCCGTCGATGTATTCATAATTCGACCAGAACCAGGTTTGCGCGCCTTCGGCCCAATATTCGTTGGCGTTGGTCGAAGCGTAGTGGTTCTTCCACAATCCCTTCGCCATCGCTTCTTTGTATGCCGCCTGAATCTCAGCGAAAAGGGCCGGGTCGGCCGTGCGAATCCCCATATTCATGATCGCGTGAGAGAACTCGTGCACGAAAATATTCTCGCCGAAATACCGTGTGCCCGGATAACCGAGCAAGTTCTCTTCCGCACAGGTTGTCGGATTGCCGCCGAGACCCCGCGCGCGTCTATCCCAATATTCCTTGTCGGTCATGCTGGCGATGCCGCCGGGTTTGTCATAGTTGGCTTTCTCGCCCGGCGTGAGGCGCGGGTCTTCGCGCGATGGGCGTCTGTTGTTGCGATGTTCCGGAATATCGGTGGTTGATTCCGATTGAGCCATAATGCCGACGCGCATCTTCTTCTTGATCATCTCCGCGCGCAGATCGGGGCGCTTCGCCAGCATATGGATGACGATATCGCGCGCGACCAGCAGCGCCGCATCAGGAGTCTTCTCGGAACTGAGGATCGCGATGCCCATCGCATCGGTATATTTTTTGTAGAATGGATCAATGCCAAGCGATGCCGGTGGCGCGCCGACGACGGCCTGAACATAATCTTGGATAAACGGTCTCTCCGGTTGTTGAGTCGGCGTTTGTGCGGCAATGCTCACCACCAACAACATCACGATGACGATTGCAGATTTTCGCATTGTTGCCTCACTTTCAATCTCTTTCGCGTTCGTTGATCTCCTCGATCGGCTTCAACGCGCGCCCCGGCAACCGGGCAGCCGAAATGCGCCGATCCGGCTTGTATAGTTGGTCTGGCCTTTCTTGATGTAATCTCCGACGTACCAGATCGTACAGTCGTCGCTCGGGTCGATGGCCGTTTGAGAATAATCTTCCCAGCGCATGAGGTTTTGCGCTCCTTCACCATCTGCCAATACTGTTTCTCGCAAATCCAACTTACCGAGAGGGGAATTAGCGAGCCGCCCGGCGAAACGCTGTCCGGCGAAATTCGGCGTTCCGCCGAACGAATAACCGATTCCGATATTGCCAAACCGATCGATGGCCGGGCTGGCCATCCAACGGAAGAAACCATCGGGAGCATAGGTACCCTGTTGATGTAACTTCACGCTACGATCTTGATTGACCCGAAATTCGTACCAACGAACTCCGCCGCCGCCCGCCGAAGTATTGACGGAATGGACGGCGACCAGCGATTCGCGATTGCCGATCCGGCGATACACCAACCGCGCCATGATCTTGTCGCCTTGCGCGTCGAGCCGCCGTTCGGATCCGGGCTGCGGCACGCAGTTCGTCAGTTGCCCATCGCAGAGATAGTGATACGGCGCGACGGAGATCTTCTCGGGGCCGCTGATCTTCGTCTTGGCCGGATTCTGCCAATCGACGTGGAATCGCCAGACGTAGATGCCATTATCCTCAAAGTTCTTCTTCAGCTGCGTACCGCCTGCCGCCATCATCACATTGGGTGCAGATGGCGGCGGCAAGCCCTTTCCATCGATATCCGCGTTGTTGAGGAAATTCACGCCGTCAATAATTACGCACTGCTCGGAAGCCGGCTCGCCTTTCAGCATCTTGGCGCGCTCCACAACGCATGCTTGTTTCTGAATCACTTCGTCGCCGGTGCTGGTTGGAACATAGTAGCCGTCAGGCCAGATCGCCGGCCTCGGATAATCGGGGAAGAGCGGTCGAACGAATTCGTAGCGGTAATAGGAGCCGAATGGATCAGGGCCGGCGCTCACGGCATAGCACATCGAATACGGTCCTTGCGGACCGGCTTGCCCGCTGCGATTCTGAGGTGATTGTCCTGGCTGAACAGGCTGGCCGGGCGTCGGCACGAAGAGCGGAGCGGCCGGACCCGGTTGCCCCGGTTGGCCGGGTATGCTGACCTGTGCAGGATCGCCGTCGCGACCGGGCCGCGGTTGGTCAGGCCGGACATTTCCGCGGCGGAAGATCGGCATCACGATCAACCAGCGATCGGCCAACTGGTCGTAGCGAACGACGGCGTCGCCGTTGTTCGTTGCCTCACAGATGCCGCCAAAACCCTTAAAGACAGTATTGGTCGGGACCGGACCGTACAACACTTTACCCGTCGTATCGTACTGTTTGCCTTTCTTGGTATAGATCGCGATCCGCGTATTGACGATCTGAAAGATGTGATTCGGCCCGACGGCCAGGCTGTTGTCGGAAGGATTGCGCAGTGCAGCCGTGCCCTGTGGACCTTCGAATCCGGCGCCGAGCCCGTCGAATGACTCGACGAGCGTCACGCCCGGCTGAGCGCCTTGAGACCGTTGCTCGACCACCGCCGCACCCGGTGGCGTGGTGATCACGGGCGGCGTGATCGGAGCGGCGGAATTCTGCTGCTCTTTTTCACGCTCTTCGTCTTCGCCTTCGTCTTCGTCAGGCTCTGACCGAGAACTGAGCGGTCGAGATTTATCGTGGGCGACGGCCGGGGTGACCGTCGCCACGCTGTCTTGATCGCGATCGATCTCGCGGCGCCCCTTCTTTTCAAACTGTAAATAATACACGGCACAGAGAACGAGCGTCGCCAGGATCGCCGCGATTGCCGGGGCTTTGAGCCCTCGTAAAGTCGAGTTCATATGAACGGTCTTCTCACCACTCCAGGCCGGCGCGCAATTGAAGCGTGCGGTTGCCCGAGGCCGAAGTGATCTGGCCAAATGACGTCGAGGTCGGATTGCTGTTTCCAATCGCAAAGAACGGATGGTTCAAGAAGTTCAGCGCCACCGCCCTGAAACTCAGTCTCCATCGTTCATTGATGCGAACGTCCTTGTTGATACTCATGTCCAGTTGATAGTTATTGTTATTGCGAATGTACACGAACGCGGCATACTGGCCCGGCGTTGAAGCCGGGGCGTAAAACGCCTGATTGGCCGCACTGGTTGCTGAAGTGATCGTCGCGATCTTCGAAACATCCGCGATGAGCACCTTGTTTGCGGCAAAGTAACCCGAGACGGTACTCAATGCTTTTTGTAATTGTTTGGGAGTCAGGCCACCGCCGAAGACCACGCCCGCCTGTGTCAGATTATTGACAGTATTTCGCGTACCGTCCAGCAGTACGGGGTTGCCAGTGGCAATTGTCTGACGCCCCCCAATTGTCCAGCCGCCAATGACTCGATCGAGGACCGGATTACTGACATTGAACTTTCTGCCCTTGCCGAACGGCAGGTCATAGGTCCAGAAGAGGTTGACGATATGACGGCGGTCGAACGGCGTCGGCCCATAGTTGAGCCGGGAATCGCGGAGCGTAAACCATTGATAGGTGCCGGTCTGGTTGTTTGAGTTCTGAATGTCGCCCAGCGCATGGCTCCAGGTGTAGTTAGCGCCTAACAACAATCCATAACTGTATTGCTGACGCACGTCGATCTGCAGCGCGTTGTAGTTCGTATCGCCGTTCGAATCCTGATAATTCATCTGGTCCAGGAACGGGTTGGCGCGGAAGAGGTTGATTGGATACTTACCGAGAGCGCTATAACCGATGTTGGCGCAGGGGGCGAAGCTGCTTCCGACCAGACGGCAAAAATAGGTGCTGTTGGTCGCCAGTGTGTTGGCGAGCGTGCCGGCGACTCCCTGGGTGAGGTTCGTAATGAAGGTTGATGAAGCATAACCCTGGTTGGTGGAAAGCGCCGCCTGGTTTCCGAGCGGTCCGAAGGCCGCCTCGAAGATGGGAATCGCTGCCTGGCCCGGCAGGTTGTTATTGATGAAGGTATTTCCTCTGCCGTTAGCCTGGTTGATCGCGAGGTTCTGCCTCGCCTGATTGAACTGACCCAGGAAACCATTCTCGAAGATATTGGTCTCCTGCATATTCATGTCGTGCCAGATGTGGGTCGATTTGTTTCCGACATACCGGGCTTCGAGCACCAGATTTCGCGTGAGCTGGCGCTGGATTCCCAGCGTCCAGTTCTGCGTATAAGGTGACCGCAAATTCGGATTGATGTAATTCCCGTTAAAGTTGGCGGCGAACGTATAAGCAGATTGCGGGATTGGGAAGCTGAACTTTTCAGGGAAGACCGGAAAAACCGGCTGCGGCGAGCTCAGGTTCAACGTTCCCGCCGGGAACTGCGCGCCGTTGTTCGCCGAGCCCGCCTGCGATGTGCCGCGCCCCGCTGTCAGGCGGTTGGAGATGGCGTTCAGCCCCTCGTTGTAGAAGGTGATGGAGAATGCGCCCCGAATGACCGTCTTGCGATCTCCGAGCAACTTGCCGAGAAAGCCATTCTCTTTCGAAGGATTCCACGCAAAACCCAAATTGGGAGCGGGGTTCACGAAATCGCGCCCGTAAGGGGTCGAAACCTGGATAAAAGACGGGTTCAGATTGCTATTGAGCACGCCCGGTTGGAACGGAGCGTTCGATGGCCCGAAGAAATTGGCCCCAAATGCTTCGGAGTTAATTCCGTTCGTGTCGTGAATCGCGCCATCAAATTGCCAGCGCAGACCGAAATTCAAGGTAAAGTCCGGCGTGATGCGAAAGCTGTCCTGGGCATAAAGTCCAAAAGTGGTGAAGGCGAAACGCTGTGTGACCGGAGCGAACTGCTGATACTGATGCGTCTTCTCGTCCACATTCGTGTTGACTGTAATGCTGGTCAGCCGTCCGGTGAGCAGCGCATAGATATTCTGCGCATTGGTCAGGTCGCCGTTGCTGGTGTTGATGCCCGGCAAAGCATTTTGCAACACGGTTCCCACCGGATCGCTCGCCACTACGCCGAAGTTGTATTGCGGCACACCGGCGCTGCCATAAGACGTTTCATAAAAACTCGTCTTCAGTAAGGTGCCGCCCAAGGTCATGGTGTGCCGCCCTCTGACCCAGCTCAGATTGTCGGTGAACTGATAGACGGGGTTATTACGGATGAACGGTTGCGAGTTCGAGTTCGGAACCAGAGACGGCGTCAGCGGCGTGGTTGTGCCGGAGAGATTGGGGATGTTGATAATACGATTGCCGTAGACCGACCACTGATGAGGATCGGCGCCCTGGTTGAAATATTCGCCGTTGCTTTGCACGCCGAAGGTGACGTTATTGACCATATTCGGCTTGATCGTCCAATCGACCGAATTGGTGGCGACATACGTTGTGATCTTATATTTATTGATGAAGTCGTAGGGCGTGCCGGGATAGTTCGGTTGGCCCGAATTCTCTTGATGACGTAGATTCCACGTGCCGTGCCACCCGATCTTCTGAGTGATCTGATAATCGATGCGCGCGGTTGGGTAGGTCGTCGTCGTATTGGTCGGCTGGACCCAGATCATCGACCGTCTGTAAGGCGTCCCCGCAATCGGTAGAAAGCCGCTGGACTTCGACTCCGTGTCATTGATCGATTTCAGGATGCCCGCAATTGTGGGATCGATCGTGCTGGTGTAACCCTGAAGGCCTGCCACTTTCAGCAGATCCACGGTACGGGTCACGTTGTCGGTCCCGATATAGGTGAAGAGGCCATGTTGCGCATCCGGCGTCAGGACGCCTGCCGACGAAATGGGGCTACCCGAAGCCGGCGTCAGACCTGTGGCCGAGCCCGGTTGCGGAATGCCTTCAAAGTAGACGAAGAAAAAGATTTTGTTTTTGAAGCGCGGAATGAACGGCAGCAACGGGCCGCCGAGCGAACCCACCGCATCGTTCTCGCGCACCTTGGAGCGCTGTATTCCCTGAAGATTATTGAAGTAGGTATTCGCGTTGAGGGCTTCGTTGCGGAACTGATGGAGGATCTTGCCGTGGTATTTGTCGGTCCCGCGCTTGGTCACCAGACGAATGTTCATGGCCCCTTCGCCGCCCGCATCAGCGCCCAACCCCGTCGTCGAAACCGTCACCTCTTCGATCGCGTCAATGCGCGCCGGGGCGAAGGAGAAGAAGCTGGTGCCGCCGCTCTTGAAACGCTGGGAATTGTTGTTCATGCCGTCGAGCGAAATGTTCATCGAGGCATTGGGCAGGCCGTTGAACGTGCTGTTCCGGCCGGTCGAATCATTGGCATTCGCATTGCCGGCCATGAGCAACGAGAAGCTCAGCCCCTCGCGGCCGTTGTAGGGCATATTCAAAATCAGCTTGTTATTGATCGTTGTTCCGACCTCGTTCGAAGTTGTGTCGAGCCGCGCCGCGGTCGCCGTCACCTGGACTGTTTCGGTCGCAGCCCCGACCTGCAAATCGACTGAGACGTCGGTCGTGCGCCCCGAATCAACGACAATCGAAGGATAGACCGCCGTCTGAAAACCGGTGGCCGTCGCCGTGAGTTTGAAGGTTCCGGCCTGCAGATGGGCGAAGATAAAACCACCGTCGCTGGAAGAGACCGTTGTCTGTTCAATGCCGGTTGCGGTGTCAATCAGTTTAATCGTGGCGTTCGGAATCACGGCTCCGGATTGGTCGCGAACCAATCCGCGGACTCCAGTCGTCGTGTTTTGGGCCAGGGTGGTGATCGACAATGCCATGACAATGGCATATACAAATGCAGAAGCTATCAGTCTGGGTAGTGTAGGGGTTCTCATTGCAGCCTCCAATTCCGTTAATTGCCTGAACGTCTTCGTCGAGCCTACTAGTAAGTAACTTAACGAAGCTTCTCGTCTTGTATGTTTATATGAAGGCTTGAATCGGCTTAGGGAATGTCAGGGTGATAAACGGATCTGGCGGGTCGATGTTGATCCGCCAAATCCGTTTGTGTAATTAGGGACGGTGTGTTGCAGGGATTTTAATCTGATGGTCGCTCAGCCCCGGTTCAGCCATCAGCTTTTCGATCTCGGCGATCTCGGTCGGAACGAAGGCGGAGAGATTTTCGTAACCGGTCTCGGTGATCAAGATTACGTCTTCGAGTCGAATTCCGAGGTGCAATTCCGGAATCGTCATCGCCGGCTCGATCGTGAAGAGTTGGCCGGGTTCCAACGTTTCTGTCGGAATGCGGACGTCGTGCACCTCCATTCCGACCGAATGGCCGAGACTATTGGCTTTACTTGTCCGGTAACGTTCAACAAAGCGTGTGGCGGCCTCTTTGATCTTCGGATCGGTGAATTTGTAATCCCGCATGGTCGCGTCCATCTTGACGACGGCTTCTTTAACGATCTCGCGCGGCGCGACGTGCGCTTTGATCGAAGTCATCAGCGCTTGATAGAGCCGCAGATAGATCGTGTAGTACTCGCGCTGCCAGGGAGTGAACTTGCCGTTAGCCGGGAAGACGCGCGTCACATCGGAGACGTAGTATTTGTAATCGGGCGCGTAATCGAATTGCACCAGATCGCCGTCTTGCAGTCTGGCTGTATTCTTGTGGTAGTGTGAATAGAGGGTGTTACCGCCCGTTGCGATCAGCGCGAAATATGCTGCTCCCTGCGCGCCATATTTTTTGAAAACAAATTCGGCATCGGCCTGAAGTTCATACTCGAACATTCCCGGTTTCGCGTCGCGCATCGCCTCCATTATCCCGAGTCCGGTGATGCGCGTGGCTTCGCGAATGATCGCAATTTCGCGCGGGCTTTTGAAAGCGCGCATGGTGTCGAGAATTGGATCCAGGTTCTGCAAGTTGACCTGTGGGCCGAGCGCTTTGATCTTTTGAATGAATACTTCCTCGCGCGATGGCCGTCCATCCCACGGATCATCTTTAGTCGCTTTGGCATGCCCCACCGTATCGCTCGATGACGCGTTACCGAGCACCTCGGGCCGGAATGGCACATAGATCGTGCGGCCTTCGCGCACCAATCCCTCGATTGCTTTGGCGAATTCATCGCGGGCGAGAACGGCTTCAATCCCCAGAGCCTTGGCCGCCGCTTCTCCGGGAAAGAGCGACGAGCCGAACATTCGCTCGCGCCGTTCGCCGCCCGCCGCCAGGAAGAGCGTCGTTCGTTTCGTCTTTCCGTCAACGATCACAATCGCGCGCGGCTCGATCACGCCGGTCAGATAAAAGAACTGGTTGCTCTGGCGCAGCGGCTGCTCGCCGGGCCGTTCGGTTGTCCCCTGGAGGACGGCGATGCCATCGCCGATTTTGGCCATGACCAGTGCGCGACGGGCCGCAAACTCTTCCGACGGAAAGATCTCGGTGATGACGGGCTGCGCCGTGAGCCGTGAGCAGAACACAATCAACGTCAATGCCGCAGGCAATAAATAGCTTTGCAAAATCGTCTCCTTTGCTCTCCAAGATACTTGTCGTGAGTATGCCATCAAATTGGATGCTGTGTCTTGGATCAGGTTATGGCAGTTAGCACCGGCTGACGGCATTTTTCACGTCGCTGCTGAGGGTAAAACCGAAGGCCGGCCTTAGACCCTGATCACTGGTCCTTGATCATGATCATGATCATGATTAAGAATGATCAGGGACCAGGGATCGTGGGCAGAGGTCAGAGAATTGCCCAGTCCCTAATTGGGTTCATGCCACCATTGATTGATACAAGACCCCTCGGCAGTTTCGATGTTTTACTATCACAATCATGGAATAACGGCCGACATAGAGATGGTCCCGTTGCCATTCTTATATGTTTGCCGTGTTTAATCCAAATCAGACCATATGACATTGGCTCCTGGATGTGTCAGTAAACCAGTTATCAGGGAACGCTTCAATTTAGCGGACGGGCCTTCCCTGACAACTGGGCTACTGACACGCTTTTATCCTCTGATCTTGATTCCCATTGCAGCTCTGGCACTGCTGGCCGGTCCTACTCTGTCGATCCCCCTGGTGTGGCGAAGAAAAACCCGGCTATCGCGGCTACTGCCATCCAAATAAATTTCGAGGACAGAAACCGACCCTCTATCGCAACAATGGTGACGACACATTCACGGACGTCACTGAATCATCAAAGATTGGATTGAGCGCGGGCAACGGGCTGGGGATCGTCACCTCAGACTTGGACAATGACGGATGGCAGGACATTTTAATTGTCAAAACTCCTCTACCGGAATAATGGCCGGGGACTTTTTGAAAACGTCAGTAATCAGCTCGGACCCGATCTCCAAATTTCACGTGTTAGCCGTGGCGCGGCCGTCGCAGATGTTGATAATGATGGTGACCTGGATATTTTGATAAACAATAACGGCCAGGAGCCGCAGTTGCTGATCAATGAAGGCGGAAACAAAGGGCATTGGTTGGGCATCGCTCTGATTGGAACCCGGTCCAATCGCGATGGCGTCGGCACTCGGATCAAGCTCGTATCGGGCGATCTGACCTCTTACGACCAGCGCCAGGGTGGCCGGAGCTACCAATCGGCTCACGACGGTAGACTCTACTATGGCCTGGGAGCAAGGACCAAAGTTGATCTCATTGAGATTCGCTGGTCGAGCGGATCGATCGAGACGCTAAAAAATATCGAGGCCGATCAGATCATTACCGTTAAAGAGGGCTCGGGACAGATCTCTCAACGTGATCCACGTTGGCGTCCCAGGTAAATTATTCGATCCCCGCGCTACTTACAGGCTGAACGATGAAAAAAAGAACCTTTCTGAAGATGTCTTCCGCCATGCTCGCCGTCGCCGTGCCGTCTCTGCTGACCGGTTGCCGCTATTCCGACGCGTCCCCTCAGGAGAGCATTACGCCGGAGCAGTTTACGCAGGACTTCGACTATCTGTGGTCGCAGTTGGGAAACAATTATGCTTACTTTGACAAGAAGGAAACCGATTGGAACCGGGTGAAAGAAGTTTACCGCCCGAAGGTCGCTGAAATCGGAAGCGAGGGAGGGTTCATCACCTTACTGGAAAGTGTGTTGGATGAACTATACGATCCACATACGCACCTCAAGGTCAACACG
>Ga0081539_10001591_pt1 | contig 37498 bp, 35 predicted proteins | sample TabmetS4T2R2_FD_71023 | JGI IMG/M metagenome (GOLD analysis project Ga0081539, IMG submission 71023) | Tabebuia heterophylla rhizosphere microbial communities from the University of Puerto Rico - S4T2R2 | ecosystem: Host-associated > Plants > Roots > Rhizosphere ... | reverse complement strand
TAAACCGGTGCCGATTAATACATAGGGAATGTTAGCCGGAGGAATTTCTGTTTGAAGAATATGAACTTTTCTACGTTTTAATACCATTGCACCTGCCAAAGCTGCGCAACCTGCAGATATATGAACTACGGTACCGCCGGCAAAATCTAATGCACCCATCTTTGCCAAAAAACCATTAGGATGCCAAGACCAGTGCGCAAGGGGTGCATATACTAAAAGACTAAATAAAACAGTAAATAAAACAAACGCTGTAAAACGAATCCGTTCGGCAACCGCGCCTACTACGAGTCCTGGTGTAATTACTGCAAACATTAATTGAAACAAAGCAAAAAGCGTTAATGGGATGGTGGGAGCAAGACTCCAAGGAGCACCTGATGCAACATCTTTGAAGAAGAAATGAGAAGAAGGATTACCAATAAAACCCCCTACATCATCGCCAAAGCTAAGACTGTAACCTATTACAACCCACACTACACTTACAACTCCAGCGGCAATTAAGCTTTTGATCATCGTGGAGAGTACATTTTTCCTGTGTACCATTCCGCCGTAGAAAAAGGCTAATCCCGGCGTCATAAGAAATACTAAAGCAGTTGCGACAATTAACCATGCAATATCAGCACTGTTGTACGTGCCTTTATCATCAAAAAGGGAAAAAGAAGGGATGAAAATAGAAGATAATGCGACGACTGCCAATACGATAAATGGCACAATTTGCTTTGTTGTAATCTTGCTCATAATTACTTTTTTAAATTTAAAAAAATATAATGCGATAAAATTACATACAATCAAAGAATAAATGGCTTAAAATTCTAAAAATTATCCACATAACGTTTCTATATAATATATTGTTCCCATAGTTTCGATCAAAAATCGGGATTTGTGTTGCCTTTGAGTAAATCAAAGGATTTAAAAGCACACTTTAATTACTTTTGCCCGAAAAAAAAGTGAAACCAAGAATTATAGCTTTTGTTCCCGCTGCTGTTTGGCTGATAATAAGTATTATCCTTTTGACACTTCCCGGGTCTGATATACCTCAATCCTCATTTTTTGAGATTGTTTATTTCGATAAATGGGTTCATATAGGAATGTTTGCACTATTGATGTTACTTTGGTGCTTTCCTTTTTTAAAAAAAGAAATAAGAGTCTCAAATGTTTTTGTTATTATAGGCTTAAGTGTAATTGCTTATGGTATATTAATGGAGTTCGTGCAAAAATATTTTACAACCGACAGAAGCTTTGATATAACAGATATAATGGCCGATTCCGCAGGTGTAATTATTGTCTGGTTTTGGTTAATATATAAAAGTAAAAAAGTCAAGAAAGCAAAAGGTGCAATAAAAAGCACATAAATAATAAGCCCCTGTAGAAACAGGGGCCGCAACCAAAACTAACTGCTTATGAGAAAATTGACTATTTGTTCTATTTATTATTTTACAAATGCAATGCCAGAAAAATTATTTTAATCACTAATTCTTTTTGCTGCATTTATGATGCAAATTTCGTCCAAAGTTTAATAAGAAAATGTTAAGTACTTCTCTGTAAAATGTTAATCAATTTCCTTTGGAAAATTGCTTATATAGGTTTTAATGACAAGGCTGTTTGGAAATTTTATTGAGTAAACTTAATATTGACCTCAAAACCTATTCCTTCATAATATGAATGTGTAACATTTTCATCAAAATAAATCTTATATAAATAAGGTGCTACTTTTTAAGACAAATAAAGGTGGAATAATTCCCACCTTTATAGTTTCTTTTTACTTAAGCAATTTCAATCATTCGGGGCGGACGTTGTTTAGCATGCTCTTTCTTAGGAATAGTTAAATGCAACAATCCGTTTTCATATTTTGCCTGAATTTTATCTTCATCTACAACGTCTTTTGGCAACTGAAAAGTTCGTTGGAATGACTGATAACTGAATTCCCTTCTTGTGTATTTCTCATTTTCGTTCTCTTGCCATTCATTTTGTTTTTCGCTGCTGATAGTAAGCATGTTTCCATTCAATTCAATCTTGAAATCTTTCTTGGTCATTCCGGGTGCTGCAACCTCAACTTCAAAGTTGTCATTGGTTTCTTTTAAATTGATTGCAGGAATGGTGGTGTTTGTTGATGAATTATTTCCAAGCCCCCAATCCAAAAAATCTCTTGAGAAGAAATCGTTGAATAAGGTTGGCATATCATTATACAACCAACCGTTTCTTTTTACAAGTGACATATTAACCTCCTCTTTTTGTTTTAAAATTTTTAGAACATGGAAAAGAAAATTAATTATCACACTATTTTTTCAAGAGAAATGCCAATCCTTATTAAACTGATTTTTTTTCAGTTTTATAATATGAAGACTGCAAAAAATGCCGAATAGCGAACAGAACGCAAAAGAGAGAGACAACCAAAGCTAATAGTAGCAGAAAGTTTGTCACAAAAAAAACCGTCACTATAATGTAACAATTAATAAAAAAAATGTATCGAAAATCTATTTTGCCTTAAGCCAGCTTTCGGGATTAAGGTTCACATTCTTTTCGTTCGTAACCATAAAAATAATTTGACCATCACCATTCGTTCCAACAGCAGCTTTACCTAAAACTTTTCCTGCTTTTACCTCCTGCCCTTTTTGAACACTGGAAGAAGATAAATTATTGTAAGTAGTAAAATATTTTCCATGTCTTACAACAATGGTTTGAGTACCACCCAAATCAAAAACCGCAGATACAACTCCATCTGCAACCGCTTTAATACTCGAGCCCGAGGGCAAAGAAATTTCAATGCCCGGCATATCCCCATAAAGTTTTGTATTAGGCACCTGATACCGACCAAAATGCGTTGACACAAATCCCTGATCTGCGGGCCAGGGCAATCTTCCACGACTGTTTTCAAAATTGATTGAAACATTTGCTTCTTCGGAAGTAGATTCAAACGGGCTGTAAACTCGATTATTGTTTGTTGGATTCACAACGCCTGCCGAGCCGCTCGCACTTTTACCTGCGTTGCTTGATGCGTTAGGATTATTTGAAGCATTATTGGCGGCAGCTAGTTCTTTCTTCCTCCTTTCCTCCGCCAGCCTCTGCTGCTCTTTCTTTTTTGCGGCTTCGATTTCTCTTTTAATTACAGCCTGTAAGGCAACCTGAAGCTTTTGCCTTGTTTTTTCTTTCTCTTTTATTTGCGCACCAATATCTTTTTCCTGGCTTTTTAAAGTTTTTACCACTTGGTCTTTCTCTTTTTTATCATCTTCAAGCACGGTAAGCTGTTTGCTCTGTTCTTTCAGCGAAGTACTTTTTTCAACCTTATTGGAATTCAAAATGGCTATCTGCTGCTGCAACAATTGTTGTGTTTTTTCTATAGTAGTTACCTGTGTTTGACGATATTGTCTATAGCTTTTTAAATATGCAACGCGTTTTATTGCATCGTTAAAATTTGAGGCTGAAAAAAGGAAATTAAGATAATCATAATTGCTTCGATTTTTATAAGCAAATACAAGACTTTTTGCATATTGGTCTTTTAGGTTTGCAAGTTCTTTTTTATAACGGTTTATCTGTAACTGATTAAGATAAATCGTATCATCGAGCCTGCGAAGCTCTTTATTTATATTATTGATGAGCTCTTGCCTCGCAGCAATCTTTCGTTGCACCAATGCAAGCTGACCCAGCGATTGTTTTTTGTTCTTTTTAATTTGAGCAAGTGTACTGTTTAATTCAGAAATTTCCCGCAATAACTGTTGCTGTTTTTGCTGAATGTCTTCTCTTGACTCTTGTGCTTTTGCTGTGAAAAGAATTGCAAATGCAAAAAAACCAAGAAACAGTTTTTTTATCATCGAGGTAGATTTAAATGAGTTGATGCTAAATTAACGCATTAACAGAGTGATTATTACCTGCGCTTATAATTTTTAGGAATATTGAAAGGGTAATCCTGCGGCTTATTAAAGTTGTATGATTTAAAATCGAGGTTAATATCGAGTTTTGATTTTTCTGCAACAGTTATTTTTCTTGATGTTGAGAAATTAAAGTTGCCGGCATTTTCATAATCGGCATACGTTATATCTGCAGTGCGGTTACGGGCAGAATCAACATCGTCCAGCTTGCTGTGCAATACGGTAAAATCGTTTGTTGAAAGTGTGATAAGATGTTTGAAAATGTTTCCTGTCATCAGCACCAGTAACTCGTTATTCGTGCTTTTATAGGAAACAATATTACTATCTACAAAAACCGGATTACCTACAATAAGATCCTGCAAGGAATAAAAGTCAAAAGGAATTTCTGCAAGCTGTTGCAGATAAGCAATACTGCGATATTCAACGGTTTTCTGAAGCTTATTCATCAGCTTTACACTGTCTTTGCTTATCAATACGCGCATACCTTCAATTCCTAAAGCGCCTGTTAAAGATATCCACATTAAACTGTCTTTCCGAATGCGTATATATGCTGTTGCCTGATCGCTGTTTTCTTTACCCTCGTAATTAATTTTTACTTTGCCAGAAAATGTTGCAAAATCAATTCTTCTCTTTGAAAGATTGCTTATAATATTTTTTACAATTGCAAATGAATCTACTGTTTTCTTTTGTGTTACTCTTACCGAAGTGTCCTTCTTAGAAATCGCTTGTTCTATGTGTTGCACTTTTTTAGCGGGTCTGCAACTTGCAATCATTACCGTCAAAACCAATGCGTAAGCAATTTTTTTCATTCTGTTGTGTTAAGTTCAAATTTCAATTGTAATCTTCGAAATTATTCTCACGTTTGTCGTCTCGCGTTTCACGATACAAAATCATGCCTTACCTGTATGTCCAAACCCTCCTTCGCCTCTATGCGTTTCATTTATCTCAAAAACTGGTTGCCATTGTGCGGTTGTTACTTTATGGACAACCATTTGCGCAATTCTGTCGCCATGATGTATCGTTTGAGATTCGCCCGATAAATTAATAAGAATAATTTTTACCTCCCCTCTATAATCTGCATCAATTGTCCCGGGAGTGTTTAAACAGGTTATCCCATGTTGTAACGCAAGTCCGCTGCGTGGCCGTATTTGGGCTTCAAATCCTTCGGGTAACTCTATGAATAAACCTGTAGAGACTGCGATTCTCTGCATGGGTTGCAGCATCAACGGTTCATGAAGGTGTGCTCTTATATCCATACCTGCAGAACCATGAGTTGCATAAGCCGGCAACGGATTTGAAGAACGATTAATTATCTTGATTGTTATTGTTTCCACGGCGGCAAATCTCTGAATAAAATTTTCAAATCTCAAATGACAAGTTTCAAATAAATCTCAAATCCAAATGAAAAAAGAATAACGTCTTTGATTTAAATTTTAGGCTCTTAATTTATTTGGTTCTTGCTATTTAGCTTGGAGCAATACAGTTGCATAAGCCATTACACCTTCTTCTCTGCCTACAAATCCCATTTTCTCTGTGGTAGTGGCTTTAATACAAACATCCTTTTCACCTAAAGAAAGAATCTCGGCAATTGTTTGTTGCATCGAGGAAATGTAAGGTTTAATTTTTGGTGCTTGCAGGCAGAGTACAGTATCAATATTAATTATGCTATAACCTTCTTGTTTGATAAGCTCAAAAGTTTTTTTTAAAAGAATTTTGCTGTCAATGTTTTTATATTCAGAAGATGTATCGGGAAAATGCACGCCAATATCACCAAGACAGGCAGCACCCAATAAAGCATCGCAAATTGCATGAAGCAAAACATCTGCATCGCTATGCCCAAATGCTCCCTTATAGTGCGGAATGCGTACCCCACCAATCCATAGCTCTCTTTCTTCTGTTAATTGATGAAAATCTACGCCAAGCCCTATTCGAATATTCATAAATATTTTTTAATTGCGACAAAAGTAATCTCCAAAGAGAATAAAAATAAAAAAGCGAAGAGAATGTCTTCGCTTGCAATAATTACCTTAGTTTTTGGCCGATAAATTTCAGAACGGATCTATTCGCCACCTGCTGCACCAAAATCGAAGATAACCCCAAACCGTAAGGTGTTTGAAAGCGGGTTACGTGTTACCCCGTTGCCTGACGGAGCGAGATAAGAAAAATTAAGTTGAGCCACATTATACTTTACACCCACGCCTGCTGTAAAATACCTTCTGCCACCTTGACTTTTACCTTCATAAAAATAACCGGCACGCGCCGAGAACTGGTCATTATATGTATATTCTGCACCAAAGGATGCAGTGTATGCCTTATTGCTAAACGATTTAAACCAACTGCTAAACACACTTTGATTATGATAATCTTCCAATTGTTGTGGATAACCGGTTGTATCATCTGGATTATAGGTAGGAGCTGCCGGCACCAATAAATGGTTTACATCTACACCCAAAGTGAATTTGCTTGTTTCCTGAAACACCCAAGTGTAAGCAAGACCTGCGCCAAGGTTTGCTGGAATAAAATCTTTTGATTTAGCATCGTTCGTGTAACCTATTTTAGAACCAAGATTTGATATACTAATACCATAAGTAGGCCCCATGCCTTCATCATTCAATCCGTTATAGAATAGAGAAAGATCTGCTGCAATCGCATTTCCTGCTTTATAAGTAACACCGTTTGAGCTTAAGCCATTAGCCAGACTTGAGTTGATATAACGCAATGCCACCCCTACCCCAAGTTTATCAGAAATTTTTCTTGAGTACCCAAAATCTACGGCAAGTTCACGGGGACGACCTTTGTTCAATTCATTTCCTGAATTATCTACAAACTGAATCTCGCCCAAATTAAAATAGCGTACGGAGCCTGAGATAGCAGATTCTTCATCCGGTTTATAGTATCCGGCAAGAGTAGCAAGAAACACATCCTGCGCGATGTCCTTTAGCCAAGGAGTGTAGGTTACCCCAATTTGGCCCGAACTTGTAGCAAATGGTGTTTTGGCGAGGTTCCAAAAACCGGAGTTGGCATCCGGCGAAATAGCAATACCAACATCACCCATTCCGCCGGAACGCGCATCCGGCGAAATTCTCAAAAAGGGTACAGCAGTCGTTACTATATTAATATCCTGTGCAGAGGCTGCATGATAAATTCCAATGCTTAACAGCATGCATAAAGCAGTTAATCTTAATGTAAAGCGGATCATTAATTATTTGTTTAGAAAGTTGCAAAAATAGCTGAACAATTAAATAAGCCAATATTTTGTTTTATATGTACGTCAGCAGTTGAGTAGAGTTATGGTCAATAGCGGCTTATGTTTAGATAAGTATTGAAATTGTATTTTTGGTTTCGGGCAACAAATATGAAACATTTTTGTTTACTGCGCAAGTAAGCAGTACAAAACAACATGAATTCATCATTAAATCTTGGGTTGCCAAAGTATTAAATTTATTCAATGAAATATTAAACGAAAATTAAGCGGGAATAATTGTAAAGAGCGCCATGTTTTCCGTTTTCGTTCATAATTTCGTCTATATTCGCGGAACTCAAAAAAACAAACAATAATCTTTTTTATCTTACGTTTATAATTCCGGCAAAATCAATGTTGCAATGGCAAAACTATTTAAAAACCTTCTGTTTATAGCCGCAGTTGCAGGAGTAACATCCTGTCATAAAAACGGGCACCACGAAAAAAGTACCGCCACCGGGTGGAACTATAATGACAAAAACCAAGGCGGTTATTATGTGTTTAAAGCAAAAGATGTAAAAACCGGACCCGGTCTTGTTTTTGTCCAGGGTGGTACATTTACCATGGGTGCAACACAGGAAGATGTAATGGGCGATTGGAACAATGTACCTCGCCGCGTTACGGTTAATTCGTTCTTTATAGACAAAACCGAAGTTGCTAACGTTCATTACCGTGAATATCTGCATTGGCTTAACAACGTGTTTTCCGATCCTCAATACGAAGCAGTATTGCGAGGAGCATATCCTGATACGCTTGTATGGCGCAGCGAACTCTCTTACAACGAGCCTTATGTAGAATTTTATTTCCGCCATCCTTCTTATAATTATTATCCTGTTGTGGGTGTAACGTGGAAACAAGCTCACGACTTTTGTATATGGCGCACCGACCGTGTAAATGAAATAGCATTGATTAATGCCGGCTACCAAAACAAAAATGTAATTAAGCAAGAAATGAATGGCGGCGGTCAAGATAACTTTAATACCAAAAGTTATTTGATGGGTGAGTATGATGGCATTCCCGGAAAACCATCTAAGAAGAAAAATCCTTTAATGGATGCGCAGGGAAGACCACGCACAAAGGTTGAGTTTGAAGACGGAATTTTATTTGCTGATTACCGCTTACCAACAGAAGCAGAATGGGAATATGCGGCGTATGGCTTGGTGAGTGAAAATCCTCAACCCCGCAGGTCCGAAAAGAAAAGAGGGGAAGAGTTAATTGCAAATAAACAAATTTATGCGTGGAAAAACGATGGTTACGATAACCTGCGGGCTACCAAAAAGGGTGCATGGCAGGGTGCTTTCCTTGCAAACTTTAAACGTGGTAACGGTGACTATATGGGAACTCCGGGTGGTTTGAATGACCGCTCTGCAATACCGGGACCTGTTACCTCATACTTCCCAAATGGCTTCGGCTTATATAATATGAGCGGTAATGTTAACGAGTGGGTTGCAGATGTGTACAGGCCAATGAATAATCTTGAAGTGGATGATATGAACCCTTACCGTGGTAATGTGTTTACCAAAGTAGATTTAAGTGGAGGGCAGGGTAATTTAAGAGACAGTCTTGGACGTATAAAATATATTCCCGAAAACGATTCTGATCTTTCTGTTCGTCGCAATTATCAGCACTCTTATGCTGTAAACTATTTGGATGGCGATTCGTTAAGCAAAGTAAGTTACGGTTACGGCGTTACCACTTTAATAAGTGATAAGTCAAGAGTTATAAAAGGTGGAAGCTGGATGGATATGCCTTATTGGTTAAGCCCCGGTGCTCGCCGCTTTATGGAAGAAGATCAAAGCAGCAGCAGCATTGGTTTCCGTTGTGCCATGAGTCATTTTGGTCCTGCGGAGGGTACTTCCTCTAAATTGCAAAATGGTAACTTCTTCCCTAAGCAACGTCAAAAAAGATAAGGAAAGGTAAATACCTAAAGAAAAAAGTCTCGGAGTAATTCCGGGACTTTTTCTTTTGCTTGACGTTTTATAATGTAAATGATTTTTGTGATACCAGCTAATGTTTTCATGGGCATCGTCCTAGCGTCTGCCCCGATAGCTATCGGGGTCGAGACAATCCATTTATCTGCTGTACAAATGGTATTTACAGGTTTCAAAATCAAGGTTGTAATAAATAAATTTCAATTGGTTTGATTTAGTTGCGCAATGATGTCAAATAATAATGCGAACAGGCTTGTAATGAGAAGTGACACCAAATTTAGAACCGACCTTTTCAATTATTGGATTTTCGAAGGATGTAAAATCAGTCGTGGTTTTTTAAACGATCACCATTTTCCACTACTTGTGTAATTCAAACTGCTTTATAAGAACTTCAGTGGATGGTGCAGTTCGGTATGCTGCAATCAATGTTCCTTTCTTATCGTATAATGCAATGAAAGGGAAATTCATAATGTTATAAAACCGCTGTATGATGAATGCATAACCTTCTGTACCTACTTGTATAGAAGCATATTTACTCAAACTGAAATCTTTCTCAAACTTTTCTATATCTGGTAAAGGCAAATAAGAGATAAATAATATTTGTGTATTTCCAAACGCTGAAATTTTCTGCAAAAAGTTGCGAGTAAATTCAAGACAGTGTTCACATGTCGGAGAAAAATACACCAACATAAAAGGTTTATCTTTCTTTACATCCTTGGAAAAAAGAGAGTCCCCGCTTACAAGTTGAATGCGAAAGGGAGGAATCGTTTTTCTGAAATTATTGCTTTGAGATTGTGCCGCGCAAAATGGAGAGAATAATACTAATAGTATCAATGCTCTTAAAACCAACGCAGCCCAAATATTTTTCATTATTGTTTCTTAACGCGTAAAGATATATTTACAACTAAAATTATTTTATTCCTGTAAAATGATTCTCAAAATTCCTTTTTACAAATTTCACTTTGAAATCATGGCTCTTTCCTAACTCTTTCTTATGCACATTTGCTGATTGCACATTAGTACCTTTGCTACATGAATTATGTTGTTCCAAAAGGCACGCATATCGGTCACGTGCATTTGAAAGTTTCCGATTTAGAACGAGCGCTTACATTTTATCGTGATATTTTAGGTTTTCAAGTGATGCAGATGTATGGAACGCAAGCAGCTTTTATTTCTGCAGACGGTTACCATCATCATATAGGTTTAAACACATGGTACAGCAAAGGAGCGCCGCCTGCGCCTAAACGTGCTGCAGGGTTATTTCATACAGCTGTTTTATATGCGACAAGAAAAGACCTCGCTTTTATTTTGAAAAGACTTATAGATATGAATTATCCTTTAACCGGTTTTGCAAATCATGGAGTTTCTGAGGCAATTTATTTGGACGATCCTGATGGTAATGGAGTAGAGCTGTATTGGGATAAACCTAAAGAACAATGGCCTTACGATGCTGAAGGAAATTTGCAAATGGTAACAGAGCATTTGGATATGGAAGATTTATTAAAAGAGCTGGAAAGATAATTCCAATTTATACAATTTGTGTAATTCGTGTTCAACATTCATTTGTGGCAAATAACTTCTTCCGCTTTAAGCAATTCAGTATTCATCAAGATAAATGTGCAATGAAAGTTTGCACAGATGCATGTTTATTTGGTGCATTGACGGTTCAAAAAATCCGACATCAAACATCAAACATCAGAAATGTTCTTGATATTGGTACAGGTACCGGATTACTATCATTAATGGTTGCACAAAAAAATCCGGACGCAATTATTGATGCCGTTGAAATAGACGAAGACGCGGCACAACAGGCAAAAGAAAATTTTGAATCATCGCCATGGAGAGGGAAGTTGCATGTTCATCATACATCCATTCAACAACTTCTACACTTAACCAATCAACCAATTAACCAATTAACGAGTAAACCAATTAACCAACCAACCAATCAACCAATTCACCAATCAACCAAATATGATTTCATCATCTGCAATCCGCCTTTTTTTGAAAATGATTTGAAAAGCAAAAATGTAAAACGAAATCTTGCCTTACATAGTTTGGAGTTAAGTCTTGAAGAATTGCTCGATGCAGTAAATAAACTTCTTGCGAACGAAGGAATTTTTTCTGTGTTATTACCTCATCATCGCACACAACTGTGTATCAATTTAGCGATACAGCAATCTTTGTATTTATCAAAAAAAGTGTTGGTGAAACAAACGCCGCAACATAATTACTTCAGAAGTATGTTGTGGTTTACAAGGCAATCTGAATTAACAGAAGAATCGGAAATTATTATTCAAAATGAAGAAGGAAGATATACAGAAAAGTTTATAGAATTATTAAAGGACTATTATTTGCACTTGTAATTATTTGTTGGTAGATATATTACATTCCAGTTCCCATTTATTTTGTTGTTTTCGATAAATGGATGTCCATGCAAAGGTTGTTGTGTCTCTTACAATTTTTGATGCGCTGTCTTTTCTTTCAAGTATCACGAGCTTTTGAACAATTGCATAAGCGAGAGAACGATCTTTTGAAAATTTAATTATTGGCTCAGCAACATCATCCCATTTTATAAATTTTACATCATTAAAATATGCAGCAAATCGTTTCCTGTGTTCTTCTATTGGCAATTGTGAAACAACTCCTTTGTTTACGGAAATCATATCATTCGAAAATTCTGATACAAATAAGTCAGCATCTTTTTGAAAATGCGCTCTTCTCTCTTGTTGCAAAAGATTCTTTATTACCTCAACGTCTTTCTCATTTTTAGGGGCATTACTGCATGAGGTAAGGATTGAACAAAAAACTATCGCCATAAAAGAATATTTCATACGCAGTAATTAAGAAAATTGCTTATTATGTTAGGGTAAAGTTCTGAAAGTTGGAAGCGCTCACAAACTTTTCAAAAGAGTTATTTGACCATTGGTGAAGAATAAAATAAGATTATACTTGTATCTAAGCTTCGATTTGCAGGCTTCTAAGCTTTAACTGAACAATTTTTAATTTGAACGCTACCGACGAATAAAGTTCAGAACGGTGCAGTGAGTGACACAACAGGCGATGAGCAGAGATATTTAGTTTGTCCACAAAAATAGTCTCGTTACGCTTACTATTTATGATTTTTTACATTGGCTTGTATCAACTCTTTTACTTTTTGAAGCTTTGGATCAATACCATTTTTTATTGCAACAGATGAGGGGGGAGTAAACACATCGGGCTGAATGCCGCGTCCCGTCTTGGTTTTGAGATGATCGGGAACAATACGGTATAAAGGCAGCGTTACACGAAGCTTGCTGTTGGGCAAAATAATTGTGGGTAAATGGATAGCCGTTGTACCGTAATCACCACCGCCCGTTTCCTCGCCGATGACGGTTACATTGCCTTGCTCTTTTACGCTTAAAACAAACATGGCAGCGGCAGAAAAAGTGTATCCGCCCTGCACAATATACACGTTGCCGTTGTAATGCAAATCGTGGAATGGCTTGAATTTGCGCTTTTCTATTTGCCTGAAATGAAATCGTTTATCGCTCTCCTTCTTTGTTGTAAATCGCATAACAATATGATATAACCACGATGGATGAATATACTTGCCATAACTAAGACTACGGTTGATTGCAGCAGCAGTATCGGCAACATGAAAAGGTGTATCTCTTATGTAACGCGTGAGATTTATACTGGTGTTAATGTTACCACCCGTATTTTCGCGAAGATCAATAATAAGGTTAGGAGTGTTTCTGCTCTTTAACTCTTCAAAACTGTGCCTGAAGAAGCTGCGCAATTTCCCTTGGGCGAAGGTGGCCACACGCATATATGCATAAGCATTGGAAGTATCATAAATAATGCTTCTGCTGTTTAATAGTTCAATTGCTTTACGTTCTTTACGTGTAGGCGGTCTTGTTTCTGCAAGGATTTTTTGCTTTAGTGTGTCTGGTAGTTGCGGCTTGTAAAGTTTTGCATAAGTTTCTTTTTGTGTGCCTGAAGAATCAATGAAATTAACGCGAAAAGAATCTTTCAATGGAAATGCAAAGCTATAATACAAAGGGAAGTTGAAACTTACTGCCTGGTTTTTAAAATTATCCGCATAACCATCGGTGCTGATGAATTGAAACATTGAATCAAGTAACTGGCGATTGGTACGCCCCTCAATTGAAATTACGACAGCGCCTCTTTTGAAATTCGTATCGTTTCTGTTTAAATTGCCGAGCACAACAAGCGTATCGCCCCAGGCTTTCAACAACAAAGGAAATTTATTTACTTCATGTTTTGAGAAGTAATAGCTGTATGCTTTTGATGGTCGCACCGACGTATGTCCGCACCGTATTTTCGAAATAACCCACGAAGTTTTTGCTCTGAATTGAAACTCTGTAAGTGAATCGGTAATGCTTTGTATTGCAGCATTAAAATACAAGTCCACACTATCTTTAGGTGTGTACCAGTAAAGGCTTGGATGATTGGCTTCAAGAATTTTTTTTAGCAGGTCAATATCACTTCTTAATTTATCGGGCGCTATTTTAATTTGAGGATTGTATGAAGAATATTTTATGGAAGAACAACTTGTAAGGAATAATACACTTAACGCCATTATAAAATAATACGAGAAGTATTTTGATACCAACTGTGGTTTTTCATGGCATCGCCTGTTGCGTCGCACTACTTTCATCTGTATATCTTTTGGCATCTATCGCAAAACTTTATCACTTAGTTAAAAGTTGAGGATGTCTAATATCATGTACAAAAAATTTGTTCCGCTATACACTTTTGTTCTTTTGTTTTAAAGTCTCCCTTCAGGAAGATTTAGAGGGTTATTTAAGCGCATTCCAACCTTGAGCGGTGATAACAAAAGTATTACCTCCTTTTGTAAGAAATTTTGTTCCATCCTCAATGTCCGTCATATAGCCTACGGCACTAATTTCTTCGTTTGATACAAGCTTGTCATAATCTTCCTGCTTTATGGTAAAAATCAGTTCATAATCCTCCCCACCATTTAAAGCGCATATTGTTGGATCAAGACCAAACTTAAATGCTGCTTGTCTGCTTTCCTCTGCAATAGGTAATTTTTCTTCGTATAATCTGCAACCCAAATGGCTCTGTTTGCTTATGTGTAAAATTTCACTGCTTAAGCCATCGCTTATATCCATCATTGATGTTGGAGTAATATTATTCTTATCAAAAAATTCTATAACATCTTTTCTTGCTTCAGGTTTTAATAATCTTCCTACAATATATTTCTCTCCTTCGAGATCGGGTTGTATTTGAGGATTTTCCATCCAGATTTTTTTCTCCCGTTCCAATAATGTCAATCCAAGAAAAGCACCACCAAGATCACCGCTAACACAAATTAGATCGCCTTTGTTTGCAGTATTGCGTTTTACAAATTTGTCCGGTGCAACTTCGCCAACCGCTGTAACAGAAATAATAAATCCTTTGTTGGAAGCAGATGTATCGCCACCAACAAGATCAACATTGTATTTTTCACAAGCGGCAAAAATACCTTCATAAAATTCATCCAATGCTTCAACACTAAAGCGGTTGCTTACACCGATGCTTACGGTAATGTGTGTTGGTGAGGCATTCATTGCATAGATGTCACTTAAATTCACAATCACACTTTTGTAGCCGAGATGTTTAAGCGGGGTATATATAAGATCGAAATGAATGCCCTCTATCAAAAGATCCGTGGTGATCACAGTTTGCTTTCCGAAATTATCTATTACGGCAGCATCATCACCAACACTTACAATTGTAGAAGCGTTTTGTATTTCAAAGTTTCGTGTAAGATGATCAATTAAACCAAACTCACCGAGACTGCTTATTTCTGTCCTTGCTTCACTCATAAAAATTTACGATTTTACGATTTCAGATTTTACGATTTATTTATTTCAATCGTAATCTCATTTTCTACTTTTCGTTATTTATCCACTCTATCAATTCATCATGAATTTTGCCATTCGTTGCCACCAACCCCGGCTGATAAAGGCTATAAGCGTTTCCCTTCAAATCACTAACTTTTCCGCCGGCTTCTTCAACAATTAAAGAACCCGCAGCACTGTCCCATGCGTTCAAACTATGCTCATAAAAACCATCGAAGCGCCCTGCTGCAACCCAACACATATCTAAAGCTGCGCTTCCTAAGCGCCGAACTGGGATACCTTTTCTTATTAGCCTTCCAAATACATTAAGAGGACCATTGGGTTTTTCAATATAAGTGTAAGGAAAACCCGTAACAAGGCAGCTTGTTAATACATCGGCTTTATTACTTACTTCAATATTTTTTTCATTTAATGTTGAACCAAAGCCACGTTGTGCAAAGAAAAATTCATTCATGAAAGGATTGTATACGGCACCCATTTCAACTTTTCCGTTTATTTCTAACCCAATACTTACACAACAAATGGGAATGTTGTTGGCAAAATTTACGGTGCCATCAAGGGGGTCAATTATCCATTTGTAATTTGATTCCTGAACGATTGCTCCGGTTTCTTCACTTAAAATATAATGGTCGGGAAAATGTTCTCTTATTGTTGCGAAGATTACTTGTTCGCTTTTGTGGTCGGCTTCTGTTACAAGATTATTTGCTCCTTCTTTGTTGCTTATTTTTAAAGGCTGTTCAAAATATTCTTTCAATACTGTTGCGCCTGCTTCCGTTGCTTTAAGTAGTGTTTGTTTTAGCATGCGCAAATATAGGTGAGATGATTTGAATGGCTTGATGTGGGGAGCTAAAGTATGCAGGTATGTAAAGTATGTAATGTCGAAATTTTTCAGGCTATTGAAAATTCATTTTGTCAATTCGCGTGTAATTCGTGCCATTCGTGTTTTCAAGTCGTGTAATTCATGTCACACCATTTCTTCAACCGGCTCTTCAAATACACGATGCAATGCTATTTGCGGCACAGGCGAAACAATAAGCGGGAATTTTTCTACGGTAACAAAACTTGGGTCAAGACCAAAACCTCTTTCTTCGCTAAGACTTATTTCTTTTAGCCAGAAATGCAGTTTCATAATTACCTTTTCAATAAAAGGCAATTCATTATCACTCGAAAGATATTTTTCCATCACAATGAATTGAAAGTCTCCGACAACATTATTGCGTTCAAGACTTTCATAACGGCTTGTTATGTTTACTTCACGGTTGTTCACTAAATCTTCCACCACTTTTCTAAACATCAGATTTATTTTCTGCTGTACTCTAAAGCCAAGCCTGAATTCAACACGAATAATATCATTGGGAATTATGTGATGAACAATGTATTCGCAGGTGTAAGGATCGTCCATCGTATCAACATGCACAAACCAATAAATATCTGCTCGCTTTGGCTTTTTATTGAGGATGGAATAGATAATCTTATGCTCAATTTCTTTAGGATTATCGGCACTTGTCATATATACAAGATGCGTGGCATATTTGTTTACTGTGCGGTCATTGCTCAATTCCTGAATCATAGGAATATAGTGCTCAAGCCGCACAAATTCTACATACCTGTTTTTTATTTTACGGCTTCTGAACCAGATATACATAACTGCAAAAAGAGCACCACCCACAACCAATGTTACATAACCGCCATGCGGGAATTTTTCGAGATTTGCAATCAAAAAAGATATTTCTATTGTAAAATAGACGAACAGGTACAAATAAATAAGTGATGGTGACACACGCCTGCTTACAAGAAAGTTTGCAAACAAAATCGAAGTGCTTATCATGGTAAGTGTAATCGCCAAACCATAAGCGGCAGCCATATGCGTAGAATTTCTGAAATACAAAACAATTCCTGTGCAACCGAGGAACAACAACATATTTATGCCGCCGATAAATAATTGCCCTCTCGCTTCGGTAGGATAATTAATTTTCATTTTGGGCCACAGGTTTAAACGAATGCTTTCACTCACCAAAGTAAATGAGCCGCTTATCAAAGCCTGACTCGCAATAATGGCAGCAGTAGTGGCAATTACAATCCCTATCAGCCTAAACCAATCGGGCATAATACTATAAAGTACTTTCAACTTTTCGGTATCAAACTCTTGCCCATGAAAATGTGCAAGCAGATAAGCACCTTGCCCAATATAATTTATAATGAGGCAGGCTTTTACAAACACCCACGAAACGCGAATATTGCCCCTTCCGCAGTGCCCCAAATCTGAATACAAAGCTTCAGCACCTGTGGTACAAAGAAACACGGAACCGAGAATCCAAAAACCACTTGGATACAACGTTAAAAGTTTAATAGCATAATAGGGATTCAATGCACGGAAAATAGAAAGGTCATCCATCAAATGTGCAGTACCCAATATTGCCAGCATGCTGAACCATATAAACATAATAGGTCCAAACAATCTTCCTATAGAGGCTGTTCCAAATTGTTGAAGAAAAAATAAAACTGCAAGAATAGAGAGTACAATTATTACGATTGAGTTATCCGTTATGTTTGCCAAAACGGGTATCTGGTCTATCTGCCGCAATCCTTCAATTGCAGAAGTCACCGAGATGGGTGGCGTTATCATTCCATCGGCCAATAACGCTGCGCCGCCAAGCATCGCAGGCAATACCAGCCATTTTCTTTGCCGCCGCACCAACGCATATAAAGAAAAAATTCCACCTTCACCGCGGTTATCCGCCTTTAAAGTGAGAATCACATATTTTATGGTGGTCTGGAGAGTCAGCGTCCATATAATGCACGACAAACTCCCGATAATAAGTTCCTCATTAATAGTACGCCCCTTTACAATTTCGTCGAACACATAGAGCGGGGATGTTCCTATATCGCCGTAAATAATTCCTAATGCAACGATAATACCGGCTGTTGTAACCTTGTTGAATTGTTTGCTCACAAATTGTATATTAAATCTGCAACAACTTATACTAATTACTACGAGATAATTTTATGCCAGACTTTTTTAAATCATGAATTACACGAATTGACTCCAATTATTTCCTTTATTGTCAGTTACAATTTCTTTTTGCCGCTAATTTTTATGAGCCCAGCTAATGCTCTTCATGGCATCGTCCCTTGCGTCGTCACTGACCCCGAGTTAGGTTTGTGCGCTGCATCGGGGCACTCTTCAACCGTTGAAACTCTGTGCACCGATAGCGTTCCGATACCAACTTTGATGCATACATTTTGCTTACTGAATAAAAAGGTAATACAGTTTCTACGCTCATAGCTTAGTTCAAACGCATGCTTTCATGCAAAGAAGTTTTATTGAGCATGCAAAGAACGGATTCAAAAATCTTCATCGCAAAATTCCTAATTCTCTAATTCCAATCGGTTTAGTATAAGTATATTTTTCAGCAAATGTATAATGAAAAAAGTTTTTTATATTTAAAATAGATTATTGTAACAACCGTTTCCATTTAAAAAACAGCGCTTATTTTTTATAAAATTTTATGAAGTGCTAACCTGTTATAAACCTTACATTTGTTCGCATTAAATCTATATGTGCATGTTAAGAACCTTCGTTTGTTTGCTAATCGTTTTCTGTTTTTCATTCGGCAGTGAGGCGCAAAGAATAATGTATTCTCAACCAGACCGCGATGACGTAAAAACAATGAGCTTCGATATAATCGGAAAAATAAATAATCAATTCCTTATTCATAAAGCCAACAGAAACAACCATAAGATTGCGATTTATGATAGCTCAATGAAAGTTGTTTCAATAAATGACCTTGACTTTCTTCCCGAAAAAATATTGAGCACAGATGTGCTTGCCTACAGAGATTTCTTTTATCTGTTCTATCAGTATCAAAGAAAAAGTGTGGTTTATTGCATGGCTGCTAAAATGGATGGAGAAGGAAAAATAATCGGTGAGCCAAAACAACTCGATACAACTGCTGTAAACTTTTTTGCAAACGATAAACTGTGCAGCATTATCAACAGCGACGATAAGCAGAAAATAATGGTGTTTAAAATAAACAGTAAAAACCCTGAAAGAAGTTTACTCACTACTTCACTGTTCGATGGAAATCTTAACCACGTCCATAAATCAGTTATAACGATTCCAATGCCCGAGAAGAGTGATTTCCTTACAGAGTTTACAATAGACAATGATGGTCAGTTTGCTTTTATGAAACCGGTTGGTTCGTCAAAGGAGGATAATATTACACAAGCAACATTTATCACCAAGGAGCCTGAAAGTGATGTGCTCTCATTTTATACTCTTACGATTCCGAAAATTTATCTCGACGATATAAAAATAAAGGTTGATAATGTTAACAAACGATACCTCATTACATCATTCTACTCAAAAGTTAAGAGAGGAAATATTGAAGGACTTTACTGCACAATCTGGGACAAAAAACAGCAGAAAGAAATTTACACAGCCAATGCAACTTTTTCTGAAGAGGTTCGCAGTGATGCCAAGTCTGAAGGCAGCATCAAAACTGCGTTTAACGATTTTTATGTTCAAAACATTCTCGTTAGAAGAGACGGTGGTTTTGTAATAGCCGCAGAGTCGGCGTATACATCAAGTCGAGGAGTTTATAATAATCGTTGGGATTATTACAGCAGCAGTCCTTTCTACTCTCCATATAACTACTACTATTATTCATGGAACTCACCCTTGTATTATGGAAGTTATTATTATCCGTGGTGGCGCTGGGGTGGATTTCCGGGAAGTCAGATTAACCGTTTTTATGCAGATAACATAGCGGTCTTAAGTTTCGATTCCTCGGCAAATCATCAATGGACAAACATCATTCACAAATCACAGTTCGATGATTATACCGATAATTTTATCGGTTACGGCACTTTAAATTCTGGTGGTCAGTTTCATTTCTTATTTAACCAGTTGGAAAAAAGAACGCTTTTATTAACTGACCAAAGCATTACTCCGGATGGGCAAGTAATTCATTCACCAACCTTGCACAATCTTAACAGAGATTACCAGTTTATGCCACGTTATGCAAAACAGGTAAGCAGTTACGAATTAATTGTTCCTTGTCAATACAGAAATTTTATTTGCTTTGCAAAAGTTGAATTTTAACAGCAAAGCAAGTGGTATCATTTTTTAAAGATAAATCTCCAACAGCAGTAATTGGTCTTATCGTTGTAAGCATAGGCACTAGGGCGCTCTTCTGGAATAAGCCGCCGACTGTAATTACTACTCCAAGTGACGGACTTATTTATTATTTGCTTTCCAAATTTTCTTTACTGCCGGGCGCTGCAATTGCATTTCTTTATCATTTCATTGTGTTGGTGCAGGCCTTACGATTGAACTATGCGTTAAACGATATTCGCATGCTTCCCAAAGTAGCATTTACAACAGCACTTGCTTATGTTTTGTTAACTGCATTAATACCTTCATGGAACAACATTACTTCGGCACTTGTTACAAACAGTATGATTATTTGGCTCATCTTTCGCCTGATAAGATTATATAATACAACCAAACCAAAGACAATTGTTTATAATATTGGTCTAATCACAGGCTCTACAATTTTGTTGTATTATCCTTCATTGCCTTTGATAGTGGTTGTATTTTTTGCGCTTGCTTCACTGCGACCATTCAGACCAAATGAATGGATTATTTTATTGATCGGCATTGTCACACCGCTTTATTTTTTAACAGGCTGGTTATACCTGAACGATAAAATTGAAATTGCTTTACAACAACTTAAAATATTTCAGTTGCAAATTATTCGACCTGCAAACATGTTGATGACAATTATAACTTTTGCGGTAGCGAGTATTGCAGTAATTGCAGGTGTTATAACATGGCAATCAAACAGTGGTCGCCTTTCAATACAAGCAAGAAAAAGCTGGAGTTTTTTATTTGTGATGTTGCTGTTCTTAATGCCTATAATTTATTTTATGAAAGATGCATACCCCAATGCACTTTTATTGGCAGCAGTGCCCGGTGCAGCTTTCGTTTCAAACACATTTATATATCCAAAAAGAAATTTTGCTCCTGCATTGCTTTTTTGGCTGTTTATCGCATTGATAATTTACATCAATTGGTATGTGATTAAAATTTAACTGTTCTTGTAAATGCAGCGTCTAACTTTGCAATGTGAAAAAATATTAGCTGTGTTGATGGCGAAGACGGAGCGATTGATGGGTGGGTTGATGAGTAAAGTTCAGAACGTAAAAGAGTGCGACGCAAGAGACGATGCCATAGAGATCTGCAGTTGGGTTCATAAAAAATCATAACATTATTTAAATCATTATAATCATCGGTACATGAAATTTGGAATCGTTGTTTTTCCCGGCTCAAACTGCGACCGTGACATGCAGGATGCCTTACAAAAAGACTTGAACAAAGAGGTAATAATGCTGTGGCACAAAGACAAAGACCTTAGCATGTTTTCGCCAGACGATTGCATTGTATTGCCCGGCGGTTTTTCATTTGGCGATTACCTGCGATGCGGGGCCATTGCGCGTTTTAGCCCGATGATGCAAAGCGTGATTGAGTTTGCAAACAAAGGTGGCAAAGTGCTGGGTGTATGCAACGGATTTCAAATTTTGTGCGAAAGCGGTTTGCTGCCCGGCGTATTGCTTGCGAATGGCAATCAACAATTCATAGGGAAAAATGTTTTTATTAAACACAATGGCGGCAGAGCTTTAAAAATTCCTATTGCGCACGGCGAGGGAAGATACTATGCCGATGAAAAAATTCTCGACGAGCTTGAAGTAAATGAGCAAGTGATATTCCGTTATTGCGATGAGCATGGCAATATTGATGTTGGTTTTAACCCAAATAGCGCCATCAGAAACATCGCAGGCATTTGTAACAAAGAACGCAATGTATTTGGAATGATGCCGCACCCCGAAAGAGCTACTTCACCTTTTCTTGGCAACGAAGATGGTAGAGAAGTGTTCCGTATTTTGGGATTGAATTAACAAAAGCAGTGAAAGCGTTTTTACTGTAATGCGTAAATAAGTTTGAAGTTTGCGGTAAGAGTTTTGAGTTCTTTATTATGTCACAAACTGAAGTGCCACTATCAAGCTTAGGTATCACTCCCGAACGGCGTTCAGCCTGGCGGGCACTTCAACATTCAAAACTTTATTGAACATTTAAAACAAACTCACTACTCACTAAACAATATAAGATGAAAAGATTTGTTTTACTCTCCACCTTATTTTTTATAACAGCAGCGGCAATGGCGCAAAAGACTGACCCGGTGCAATGGAATTTTGTTACTGCAAAAAAAGGCGATAAAACGTATGAAGTAACTTTTAGCGCGATAGTTTCTAAACCGTGGCATATTTATTCTCAAACCACACCAAAGGGTGGACCTGTGCCTACAAAAATCACGTATAAAACAAATCCGCTTGTTGTTGTAGGCGGCACTGCAAAAGAGAACGGTGCATTAAAACAAATTCATGATAAGTTCTTTGGTGTTGATGTAAAATATTTCAGCGATAAAGTTGATTTTGTTCAAACCGTAACATTGAAAGCAAATGCAAAAACAAATATTGCAGGTACCATTGAATACATGGTTTGTAACGATGAAGAATGTCTCCCGCCTAAAAAAGTTCCTTTTGATTTGAAGCTTCAATAAATTTCTGCTGCAATGAAAAAATATACTCTTCTTTCTGTCATTTTTTTATTGACAGCTTTTGTTGCTTTTTCACAAACCGATACTTTACTGCAGTGGAATGTTTCTGCTAAAAAAATTTCTGACAGTGTTTATGAATTAAATGCTTCTGCAACTGTACCTGCAGGTTGGCATGTATACGGAGCAAATCCAAAAGTAGAAGGACTTGGTGCAGAGGCGATACAATTTGCTTATGATTATGAAAATGCACACAATACAGGAACAGCAAATATTTCAGGCAAGCAGGAGCAAATCAACGATTCTATATTTTCACAAAAAGTAATTGTTTATAAAAATGATGTTACAGTAACCCAGCAGGTAAATATTCATGGTATAATTCCTGAAGAATTAAAAGGAACAATCACTGCTTATGTTGGAAGAAAAGATGAATTTCAAACACCACAATTTTCTTTTGCTGTAAAACTTGAAGGTGGAATGGCAACAGCATCCAACTTTAAGCGATTGAAAGTTACGACCATTGACGTCAATCACCCTGTAAATGATTGTGGCGCTGCTAACATAAAAAATTCAAGTTTTCTGACCATTTTTCTTTTAGGGTTTATCGGTGGTTTGATTGCATTACTTACTCCATGTGTATTTCCGATGATTCCGGTCACCGTTTCATTTTTTATGAAGCGCTCAGGCAACAGAGCACTTGCTGTTCGCAATGCAACCTTGTATGGCTTTTTTATTTTTCTTATTTATGTGGTAATAAGTATTCCTTTTCATCTTCTTGGTTTAAAGTCTGAAATCTTAAATACCATTTCAACCAATGCATGGCTGAACATATTTTTCTTTATCATCTTTATAGTGTTCGCTCTTTCATTCTTTGGATTTTTTGACATTACGCTTCCCAGCAGCATCGCGGGTAGGGCGGATTCAAAAAGCAGTATCTCAAGTGTGGGCGGTATTTTCTTTATGGCATTAACGCTTGCCATTGTTTCTTTTTCCTGCACGGGACCAATACTTGGTTCGCTGTTGGTTGGCTCGTTGAGCGGCGGGGCATGGCAACTTACGTATGGTTTTGCAGGATTTGGATTAGCGCTTGCATTGCCTTTTGCATTGTTTGCTGTTTTTCCAAACTGGTTGCACTCTTTGCCAAAATCGGGTGGATGGCTGGATACAGTAAAAAAATTTCTCGCATTTGTTGAAGTGGCGCTGGCATTCAAATTTCTATCAAATGCAGACTTGGTAATGCACTGGGGATTACTAAAACGCGAAACTTTTTTTGCGGTTTGGATTCTCACAGGCATCGGTTTAACACTCTATCTGTTTGGTATGTTGAAATTGCCTCACGATTATAAAGGAATGAAGATTAGTAACGGAAGAAAATTGGTTGGTGTGCTTGCTTTGCTGTTTACGCTGTATTTGATTCCCGGAGTTACATCTTCGAAATATGCGAACCTTAAATTATTGAGTGGTTTTCCGCCACCTCTCACTTACAGCCTTTATGGAAAAGAAAATGTGTTGAACAAGGGATTGGAAGCAAATGTTGTAAATGAATACGATAAAGCTTTAGAACTTGCAAGAGCACAACATAAACCGATACTTATAGACTTCACAGGTTGGGCTTGCGTTAATTGCAGAAAGATGGAAGAAAATGTTTGGACACAACCTGATGTTTATAACTACATAAAGACAAATTACATTCTCGTTTCACTGTATGTTGATGACAGAGCATTGCTTCCCGTGGAACAACGCTTCACTTATAAAACTTCTGCAGGTTTTAATAAAGAGATAAAAACTGTGGGTGATAAATGGTCAACATTTCAGCAGGAGAATTTTACAAAAGCATCTCAACCTTTGTATGCCATTCTTGATAACAATGAAAGATTGATGAATCACCCCGTGGGTTATACTCCCGATGCAAAAGAATATTTGCAATGGTTAACGTGTGGAAGAGAAACATTTCTAAAAGAGTGAGCCACTCTTGAGAGTGGCTCACTCTTCGCTCATGCATCATTTCTTTTGTGCCTGCGGACTACCGAAAACTTTCTTCAACAATTCGGTTACTCTTGCTGCAGGGTCTTTTCTTATTTTTTGTTCTTCTATTCCTACCTGATAAAAAATTCCATCGGTTGCTTTGCCGGTTACATAAGCCCCTAAATCTGTATTTACTTTTTTTGATGCAAACCTGTTGTAAACTGTAAATACATCGCTCCAGTATTTTGTTGCATCAACTTTATCGAGTGCTTTATCTATCACCGGACGAAATGCTGCTATTAAATCGCCTGTAGTTTTTTGTTTGAAATAATTTGTTGCCGCAAAATCGCCGCCTTGCAAAATGCCAAGCGCATCACTGATGGTCATTTGTTTGATTGCATTTATAAAAATAGGCGCCGCCGATTTCGCTGCCTCCTCTGCCCCACGATTCATAGAAAGAATTGCTTTATCAACGACGCTACCCAGACCCACTTTGCGCAAAGTATTCTCAACGTCTTTCGCTTCGGGTGGCATTAAAATTTTTATAGCAGCATTTGCAAAGAATCCATCAACAGCAGAAAGTTTATCACTGCTGTTTTGTGTACCAATCGTTAATGCCTGTTTTAATCCTGATACAATCTCTTGTGTAGATAGTGTGTTTGGATTGCTTTGATTTATTACTTGATTCGCAACATCACAACCATTAATAATGGTTACAAAAGAAATGGCGAAAAAAATCTTTTTCATAAACAGGAATTAAGTACAAAACAGATTCAAAAATACTGCCAGCAATTTACAAGTGTGAAAATATGCAATGCCCGAAATCGGGAATTTGGGATTTGTGAAAAGACAATTTAGTTGGAACGGGATAGCTTCCTATCGAAGTATGCTTAACAAGGCTCGGAACATAAAAGTGAGTGGACACAAGAGGCGATGCCACAGCGATTAGCAGCTTGTCTCAAAAAAACTACCACAGCCATAGACTTCAGATACTTTTTATATTAACACATCACTGCTGCCCAAATACTTTCTTAAGAATATCGGTTGTTCTTGCAACAGGGTCTTTGCGAATTTGAACCTCCTGTTGCGCTATCTCATAAAAAATTCCATATAAAGCTTTGTCTGTAACGTAAGCGGTAAGATCAGGGTTTACTTTGTTGATGGCGAATTTATTATAGCTTGTAAAAACAGTGTTCCAATATTTGGTAGCATTAACTTTCTCGAGTGAACTCTGAATAACCGGTTTAAATGCGTTGGTGAGTTCGGCAGTTGTTGTCTTACGCAGATAGACAGTTGCAGCAGTGTCGCCGCCGCGCAAAATGCCCCATGCATCAGCAATGCTCATTTGTTTAATAGCATTTAAAAATATTGGAGCAGCACTTTTTGCAGCATCCTCGGCTGCACGGTTCATGGAGAGAATTGCATCATCAACTTGTTTGCCCAAACCAATGCTGCGCAAATTTTTTTCGACCTTTTCTGCTTCGGGTGGCATTAAAATTTTTACGGCTGCATTTGCGAAAAAACCATCCATCGCAGAAAGTTGTGAAGTGCCTGTGTTAACGCCTTTATTCAGTGCCTCCTTTAAACCACTGATAACTTCACTTGTGCTCAATGAGCCAAACGAGGTTTGAGAGCTTGTATCTTTTTTATTTTTCTTTTTAAAGCTTTTTAGAATATCCTGTGCAGTTTGCGCCTGAACAAACATTACGCTTAATGCAAAACAAAAAGAAGAAAGAAGAAGTTTTTTCATGATGAGATTTCCCGTTTGAGTCAAAAATAGTGCCGCAGGTTTAACCAGGCGTTAAAGAAAAAGTAAAGAACGCAAGGCAAGGCTTAAAAGTATTTATGTGTTGCCAATTTTTTATATTTTGCCGCCTTAGTTTCAAAAAATGAAAAATATTATACACTTACTGCTGCTTACCGTTGTTTTTTATTCAAGTTCGTGCAACAACAATAAGAACAGCGAAACATCAGCTGTTGATGAAAGCAGCGCCAACCCTGCACCGCCCGTATTGTCATATAGTATTGTAAAAGTTTATCCTCACGACACACTTTCTTATACAGAAGGTCTGTTTTTACATGATAATGCACTTTATGAAAGTACGGGTCAAAAGAAGGAGAGCAAGTTGCGCAAAATAAATATCGAAACAGGCAAACCCGAAAAAGAAATTAGTCTCGATACTGCATATTTCGGTGAAGGAATCAGTATGATAAACGATAAAATCTATCAGCTTACATGGCAGGAACATAAAGTGTTTGTGTATGATGCACAGACCTTCAAAAAAATAAAAGAAATGCAATGGCCTTTTGAAGGTTGGGGCATGACAACAGACGGCAAACAGCTTATTATAAGTACTGGCAGCAGCAATTTATATTTTGTGAATCCTGAGAATTTTAAGATAATTAAACAAGTAGGCGTAACAAATAATTACGGACCCGTTGGCAACATAAACGAATTGGAATATGTGAACGGCGTTATTTATGCAAATATTTACCAGACAAATAACATCATAAAAATTGATCCCGAAACGGGAAAGGTGTTAGCTCAAATAGATCTTACCGGTATTCTCGATAGCAGCGGCATGATGTATAATCACGATAGAACCGAAGTGCTTAATGGAATTGCTTATGATTCTGCAAAAAATATTTTCTATGTAACAGGGAAATATTGGCCTGCATTGTTTGAAATAAAATTAAATTAAATTTTTTGGAGCCAAGCTTTAGTGCATTAAATTAGCTTCTGTTGCGTCGCACTCTTGTACGTTCTGAATTTTATTGAGCAAACTTATGATTAAACCTACTCTCATACTCGCAACAAACAATCAGCATAAAGTAGATGAAATAAGAAGTGTGCTTGATGATGAGTTTATCATTATAAGTTTGAAAGAAGCAGGAATTGATATTGATATTCCTGAACCATATTTAACATTGGAAGCAAATGCTTCTGAAAAATCAAAAACAATTCATGAGCTTACACACCAAAATTGTTTTAGTGAAGACACAGGTTTGGAAGTTGATGCATTGAACGGTGAGCCCGGTGTTAAAAGTGCACGCTATGCAGGTGAAGAAAAAAATTTTAAAGCAAATATTGACAAGCTGCTTGCGAATCTTAAGGGAAAAGAAAACCGCAAAGCAAGATTTAGAACGGTGATTTCATTAATATGGAATAATGAAGAATATCTTTTTGAAGGCATAAGCGAAGGAAAAATAATTGATGTGCCGAGAGGAGAACTTGGCTTTGGTTATGACCCTGTTTTTGTTCCCGACGAAAGTGATAGAACTTTTGCAGAGATGACACTCGAAGAAAAAAATAAATACAGCCACAGAAGCAAAGCGGTTGAGAAGCTTGTTGCATTCTTGCGAAATCTTTCACCACATAGGCACATAGAAACATAGGTACGCATAGAGCTTTCTCTGTGTCATCTTTGTGCCCTATGTGTCTATGTAGTTCAAACTTCGAATGGCTAATCATTCATCTTCTCCGGTCGCATTTGAGGGAACAATAACACATCTTGTATAGAGGGCTGATTTGTCATTAACATGCACAACCGATCTATGCCAATGCCGATGCCGCTTGTTGGTGGCATGCCATATTCAAGCGCTCTTAAAAAATCGTAATCAATATACATAGCTTCTTCATCGCCACGTTCCATTAACCGACCCTGCTCTTCAAAACGTTCACGCTGATCAATGGGATCGTTTAACTCACTGTATGCATTCGCTATTTCTTTTCCGTTTATCAAAAGCTCAAAACGCTCTACCAGTCCCGCTTTGCTGCGATGCTTTTTTGTGAGCGGACTCATCTCAACAGGATAATCAATAATAAAAGTTGGCTGCACATAATGTTCTTCTGCTTTTTCACTAAACAATTCATCAATCAATTTTCCTTTGCCCATATTTTCTTCCACATGAATATGCAATTGTCTGCACACATCACGCAGTTGAGCTTCGTCCATTCCGGCTACATCAAAACCGGTGTGTTCTTTAATAGCATCATAAATGCTGATGCGTTTGTATGGCGCTTTAAAATTGAGTGTAACATTTCCCATCGGTACTTCCGTTGAGCCATGCAATGCAATAGCGATGCGCTCAAACATTTGTTCCGTTATTTTCATCATCCAGAAATAATCTTTATAAGCAGTGTACCACTCCAGCACCGTGAATTCAGGATTGTGTGTTCTATCCATTCCTTCGTTACGAAAGTTGCGGCTGAATTCGTAAACCCAATCAAAGCCACCAACAATCAACCGTTTTAAATACAACTCATTTGCAATGCGCAGATAAAAAGGAACATCCAATGCGTTGTGATGGGTAATAAAAGGTCGGGCAGCAGCGCCACCCGGAATAGATTGTAATACCGGCGTATCAACTTCAATCGCACCCTGCTCGTTTAAAAAATCGCGCATGGTGTTGATGAGTTTAGTGCGCTTGTAAAATGTTTCTTTTACTTCGGGATTAATGATAAGATCTGCATAACGCTGACGATAACGAAACTCCGGGTCAGTAACGGCATCGTGCACCTGACCGCTCTCATCACGTTTTACAATAGGTAAGGGTTTTAACGATTTTGTAAGCAGCGTAAATGTTTTTGCATGCACAGATGTTTCGCCCGTTTTTGTTACAAATACAAAACCTGTAGCACCAATAATATCACCAAGATCAATAAGATGTTTGATTACTCTATCAAAAAAAGTTTTGTCTTCGCCGGGGCACACATCATCCTTGCGCACGTAAAGTTGAATAATGCCTTTTGCATCCTGAATTTTGATAAAAAAAACTTTACCCTTATCGTTAATGCTCATGATGCGTCCTGCGACACACACATCGGCATAAGTATCTTTTGTTTCTTCAGAAAAGTTTTGTTTTATATCAACCGAATAATGTGTTACAGGATACAATGCAGCGGGATAAGGATCAACACCCAAGGCCTGCAATTCTTTTAATTTTTCACGACGAATAATTTCCTGCTCCGATAATTGCTGACTCATATTATTTTCTAAAAGGACTGCAAAGATAAAGGTCTGAAGGTTGCGAAGGAAGTGTTCCAGATGCATCCCTGACGTAAATTTTATTACATTTGATACATGCATACGGTTAGTATAAAACTATATGAAATTTTTAGAAAAGACCTAAACTTACCCGAACCTAAAGCACAAGAACTTGTGCAGGTTATCCGTGATGCTGTAATTACAGGCTTTGAAGACAATAATGCTCCAGCATCCAAGGAATTTGTGAAAGATGAAATTCATCGCTTAGAACTTAAATTAGAACAAACAAAAGGTGAAGTAACAAAAGCTATTTTTTGGGCAAGTCTAATTCAGTTTTTGGCTATTGGAGGCTCTGTAGTTGGCATCATAAGTTTTATGCTGCGCAAATAATCAATCCACACACAATACATCTGCACTATTTTATTCCGTTACCATCAAACCTTTTTATACCTAATCCTGCTCTCTAAGACCACAATAGAGGAAACGATTTTCAAAACATTTATAACTAACCCGATTTTGTAACGAGTTCCTTCACTAATTCATTATCTTAGTTTTCTTAACTGTTAAACATGAAAATACACTGCACACGAATTGCCATTTCTTTTACTTTATTTTTCATTGTATCTTATTCCCTTCGGGCACAGGAAATAGGCTTGCAATTATATAGCCTGCGCAATCAGTTTAAAACAGATGTGCCCGGTACGCTTGCAAAAATAAAAAGCTGGAATATTCATGAAATTGAAGGTGGCGGTACCTATGGTTTGCCGATGGAAAAATATAAAAAGTTGCTACAGCAAAATGGTTTAAAAATGATAAGTGTAGGAGCCGATTTTGATGCGCTTTCGAAAGACCCGCAACCTGCAATTGATGAAGCGAAAGCTTTCGGAGCAAAATATGTTGTATGTTTTTGGATACCACACAATGGTGATGAATTTACCATTGATGATATGAAAAAAGCAGCAGATGTTTTTAATACAGCAGGCAAGAAAATTCATGATGCAGGTTTAAGTTTCTGCTACCATCCGCATGGTTATGAATTCAGACCGTATGAAAACCGCACTTTGTTCGACTATCTTGTTGAGCACACCAATTCAACCTATCTGAATTTTGAAATGGATGTTTTTTGGGTGAAGCATCCCGGGCAAGACCCTGTTGCATTGCTGCAAAAATATCCGAAACGTTTTTTGTTATTGCATTTGAAAGACAGGAAACCCGGCACCAAAGGAAATCAAAATGGAAAAGCAGATGACGAATCGAATGTGGTACTGGGGCAAGGTGATGTAAACATTGCAGCTATTATGAAAGAAGCAAAGAAGATAGGCATACAACATTATTTTATAGAAGACGAATCTTCGATATCGGAAGAACAGATTCCAAAAAGTCTTGAGTATCTCCGACAATTGAAATGATATGACGTATATGGCAAGCAGTTAATTTGGTAATTTTATAAAACCTATTTTTATGAGCATTGCAGATTACAAGGAAAGCATAAAAAAACTCGTTGATTCAACCAATAACGAAGATTTATTAAAAGGCTGGAAGACGCAGTTAGAACATGATTTAGAGGCTGACAACGAATTTGAATTTGATGAAGAAGAGTGGCGTCTTGTACAAGAAGGTCTTGACGAATATGCAAGAGGAGAAACAATTTCTTTTGAAGAGTTTATCAACAAAAGAAAATGAGTTTGCACAAGATTAGAGTCACAAAAAGAGCTGATAAAGACGAGCAATTAATTTATGAGTATATCACCGAGCAATTCGGTGAGATTTATGCTCAAAGTTTCAGAGAAAAAATGATAGCAACTTTTGAAAAACTTTCCAAATATCCGCTTATTGGAAGAGTTGCGAAAAAAGATAAAAGTCTTCGTGTTTTAATTCCAAACAACAAAAACAAAATCGTTTATAAAGTAAACGAAGAGGGAATTATTATCGTTAGAATATTAAATATGAAAACGAAACATTCTTCAGATTATTAGTAGCCCAAAAAATTTTTAAAGTGTAGCAAATAATTTCTGTTTCGTATCGTCTCGCTGAACCTGCCGAAGAATCTCAAGGCATTGATGGTTTTATAGGCGATGAACCTGTAAGTATTAAATCTTAACGATAATGGACTTTCGTATCGAAGCTTATTCAATTTTTAAAACCTCTTTGAATTTTGTCTCGAATTTGTGCCGTGTTTGATAGTTGTAAAAAGGCAAGCCGAAAATTTTATATTTATCATCTTCATAGAGCATCTCTATCTTTTTGATTTTTGCTCTAATATTGATTTGCTCTAAAAATTCTTCTTTCCATTTTTCTTTATCCGATGTTGCTAATGTTGGATTTTTAGGTTCGATAAAAAGTTGATAAGAAAGTTTTTTTTCTGTTTTCTTTTCTTTCATGAATAAGACAAAATCTGGTTCAAAAGCTTGACCTGTTTCAAACTCATAGATTTGAAAGAGCTTCTCATTACGTAACAAATAAATATCCGTATATCCTTCTTTCAAAATTTCCATTGACTGTTCAATGTACTTGATAAAATATTTTTCTTCACTCGTTCCATAGTTTTCATCAAAAATGTACCAATGTGCTTCGGCAACATTCATTCTAAAATCTTCACTCCTATTACCTGTCATAGAAAGACCATATTGTTGTTTGCTATCTTCTTCGGGTTCGGAAAGCATCATTACAATTTCATTTTTCAAATACTCTTTTAGATGCCTGCCTTCAAACTCTTTGGTGCCTTCATATTTTTGAATTTTTGTTGAAAGCTCATTCTTTATTGCTCTTAAGATATTCTCTGCAATTTTAACTTTCTCCTTTGGCAGTAAATTTTCAACCCGTTCTTTATTTCCTATTAAAGTAATTTGTGTTTTCGAAATCCATTTTTCATCGCTTAAGAATTCTCGTGTTGAAGTAAGCTGGGGAAGCATCCTGTGAAGATTGTCAAAAGTATAAAACGGAATATTTTCAGTTGCCTTTAAACAAACAGGCAATGACAGGTCAATCAGCTTAATCTCTTTATTAATTGAGCCTGTAAATTTTCGCTGTAATTCTTTATCAGTTTTAACCGCATCTTCATCAAACACTATCAATTCTTCAGTTCCGTTTGTTCCAATATATTGCTTGTATTGAAAACCTGTTTCATGAATCTGTTTAAGGGAAGTGATGTGCTGGTTGCTTTTTAAAATTTTTTCATTTGTAAAGAGCAAGCCATCTTCCCAAAGTGCAGTTTGTTTAAATGAAGGTTTTACTTTTATTTCAATTGGTTCATTATCCTGTCGTGGGTCATATATACCTTGTTCAACCAGTTCTTTTGTTATTGCATCAATATATTTATTATCATTTATACTGTGATAATATAATTCTTCCAAGCAACGCAAATGGTTTTTTAAATCCTTATCAAACTTTCGTTTATACATTTCGTCGCTTGCTTTAAGTTGAAAGGGAAAGTATCTTGCTCCTCTGCCAATTAGCTGGGCTTCTGAAACAGTGCCTGCTGCTGCTTTCCCGTTTGTATTTACGCCATTACTTTCATCCAAGCGAACAATATCAAATAAATTCAACACATCCCAGCCTTCTGTAAGCATCTTTACAGTAAAGACAGCGCGATATTCGTTTCTTTCTAAATTATTCAGCTCTATTTGCTTCTCTTCACTGTCGTTCTCGTTATTCACAATAATGCAACGTTCATCACGAAACGCATCTTTTATTTCTTCTGTTAATTGTTCTATCGAAAGCCCATTTTGCTTGAAAAAATCAAAAGCTCTTTTCAATGTTGAACCACCGGAATTTGTTAAAGCATTAATGTCCTTTGCTTTTAAATTTTTAAGCAACGATTTAAATTCTTCAAAGCTTTTTTCACTTTCTTCAATGCTTGCACTTTTGAATAACATAACGGGCTTGAATGGCAAATAGGGTGAGTTGAGATTGTGTGTTTCATTTGCCACTTTTAAGCGGTATTGATTTAAAACCAGCGCCTGCAAAATTCTTTCATTTGTATCAATGCCTGATTTTATCAGTTTGATTTCTTTACTATAGCCATCATTACGAAACTCCCGAAGTGAATAACGCATTAAAATTTTATCTGCATATTTGTTTGCAATTGCAGGATGATTTAAATCAACGGTTGCTGTATATTCAAGTAAAATATTTTTGGGATGATTTTCAATAACCGTGTTTATTGTCCACTCCCAACTGCTTTCTTCTTCCTCTTCGGTTTTGTTTCGTTTCCTTTTTGTAAGTGTATTTAAATGATGCGCTTCATCTGATAGTATCACAAGCTTTGTTTGCTGCAAACTTTCGAAAGTTAATCCGCCTTCTCTTGGTTCTTTTAGTTGTATATGCAAACCCTGTATGGTGCTGAACAGAATATTAATATCATTAGGTGGAACGGTCTCAAAATTTTCTACCTGATTTATCTGTATTTCTTTAAAATCGAAAATTATTTTATCAGCAAATAAATATTTACTGTTTCCTTTGTCAGTAAAATTGGCTATAGTTTTTTTGATGATGTTATTACTGTTAACAATAAAAATAAAATTGCGATAGCCCTTTGTATATAGCTCCAGCATATTGGCAGCCATTAATACTGTCTTGCCACTTCCTGTTGCCATGTTAAACAACAAATGAACCGGTTTATCTTTCGGTTTGTTTTTATAGCGGTTCATGTAAAAGTCAAACTTTGAAATGGCTTCTTTTTGATATTGCCTTTCTAAAAACATTGGGTTAAGGTTGCTCTTTATGTGTTCGGGCACATCAGCAGTTAAGATGCCATAGCTTTGGGCAAAAGCCCATTCGGAATTTAATTTATTAGCTAAAAATTCCATTGCTTAGGAAATATTGTAGAATTTTTTATTTAATGCAATATCGTCTTCACTCATTTTATAAAACACATCTTCTATCTCTGTAAGGTTTACGTATAAATGATTTTTGTCTAAACACTCACACAGCAGTTCTTTTTGCTCTTTAAACGAAAGTTGTTCAAATGCTTCATTGTTCCATTTCTCATGGTCTATTTCTATTCTGAAAAAAGCTTCTTTCTTCATTTGCTGGTATAGTGCAACTAATTCTTCTGTGACTTTGGCTGCCTCAATCGCATCTATGTATTGTTGATTATATCGTTTCAATTCTGCATATACAAAACTGCCGCCGCCTTTCCACTCAATTAAATTTCCTAAACCAACGTTCTCTCCATTAATAACATTACATAATCTTTTTACACTTCCATTTTCCGGGTATTCCAACTGTTCAAAACCAATATATCTTCTTCTTAGCTTATGAGCTACTGCCGCTGTTGTTCCACTTCCTAAATGATAATCTAAAACAACATCCCCTTTTTTAGTTGTCATATTCATTATTCGGGCAAGTAGTTTCTCCGGTTTCTTTCCAAATCTCATACTAACTCCACCTTCATTAGAAAGATTATTAATTCCAATATCAGTCCAGATGTCTCCTACGATAGAAGTAGGAACTTTCTTGCCGCCTATCTCCTTAATTTTCTCTGAAGCAAAATTTATGTCTTCGTGATTATAAATGAAATAGTATTCTTCTTCTGATTTTACCACTTTAGAGATTTTTTCCTTGGGATACTTTGAATAGTCTGCATTTCTGTTTACTGAAGTCCTAAAAATAAGATGGGCATTTCCCATTTTGAATTCATAAACAGCCTTTTCATCTTTTTCATTTATTCTGGCATTTTTGATTGCTTGATTAAGAGAAATTACTTTCCAATTATTGCATTCGTCATCATTAAAGTTTCCTTTGACTATAAAAGAGTTGTATCTATCAAATGCTTCATCCCAACTTACTGGTATGTATTCCGGAGTGAGTTTAATCAAGTTTCTGTTTTTACAATACATTAAAATATGCTCTTTAATTTTCGGCAATTTCTTTTCCTTATGAGCCATTTTTACACCACTTAGGTGGGACATCTTCACACAGATAGTAGTGACAAAATTTTCTCTTCCAAAAATTTCGTCCATCATTACTTTAAGATAGGCTTGCTCGTCATCATCAATCTGAACAAAAATAAAACCATCATTATGTAAATATGTTTTGGCAACTTCTAATCTATTCTTCATAAACACAAGCCAAGTACTGTGGTTGAACTTATCGTTGTAATGAAAACTATCGCTGCCTGTATTGTATGGCGGGTCAATGTAAATGAGTTTTACTTGCCCTGCTATAGATTTTATTTTTCTCAAACTGTGTAATGCTAAAAGATTGTTCCCTTTTATAACCAGGTTTTGTTGAGAAAAATCAATTTCACTTTCGGCAGTAAGTGCATGTTCTCCTTTACTGTCGTACAATTTAAAGTTAGTAAGCGCTTTTGTGTCAAGCAATCTTGTTATTTCATCGGGAGCAAGCGTTTCGTTATAAAAAATTTCATCGCGTTTTTGTTCTTCTTTATCCTGTCCGCCTTCTAATACACAATCTTTATATGGAAAAGCAAGCACCACATTTTTGTTTTCACGAAAATATTCACCCTGCTCATCCTGTAATCCTATTTGATTTTTAAATTCGGTATAACTGTTTTTCAAAAAGCTTTTATTATTCAAAAAATTCAAAAAATCTCTTTGTTTAAAAATGGTGGCATTGCCAACCTGGATAAAAAATTGTTGCTTTAACGCTTCGTTCTCTAATAATACCTGCAAAAGTTTTTTATTGTATTGATAAGCTGCATTTGCAATACGGCTTTTGTTGAGTTTATTATTTACAACAAACTCCGGCTTGTTCTTTAATAAATTTTCTAAATCGTTATAAAGGTTCTGCATGTTATTTCTTCTTCTTCTTTGTTATATATTTAACTTGTTCTTCAGCAAGCTGCAATGCTTTTAATGCATTTTCTTCGTTCTCCACTTCATACACTATCTTATTAGCAAGCCATACTACCAATAGCTCATTTTCGTCTGTCTTAAAATATTTTGCAAGCTTTACTACTTGCTCACGGGATGGTTTGCGGTGTCCATGTTCAATCTTACTAAGAATAGCCTGGTCAATATCAAGATAGGCAGCGACTGTTCTCAAGGGTAGCCCTTTTTCTTCGCGGAATTTTCTAATCAAAGCACCCAACCTCTCCATCTTGAATATTTTTACTTTGACAATTTTCGTCAAAATAAAAAACTATTTCAAATAAAAAAAGAAATACGGGATTTAATTTTCAACAAAGTGTTAGAAACTTGTTGTAAGCCGGAAATTTGCTCCCCAAAGTTCCAAACGTACACGAGTGCGACGCAACGAAAGCATCATAGTAGTATCAGTTGGGCTCATAAAAAACTTACAATTATTATTAGTGTCAGACACTCTGCGAGTGTGCAGACACTATTGCGCTACACTAAAATGATACCCACCACTCCCTACTTCTACAACAACATAATTTCCTTCTTTGCCTTTTACCTGGATGTCCTTTACTGATGTGAGCGGTTGATTGTTTTCTTTTAGTGCCTCAACATTTGAGGCGGGAATATAAATGGTTGCCGTTGTGTTGGCGGGAATTTCAACATCGAGCTGTAACTGGTTGTTTGCGGTTTTCCAATGCGAACTAATAGTGCCGTAATACGTTTTGTAATCGGCGTTGGCATACGTTAAATTTCCACCGATGTGCGGCATTATTTTGATGTGCTTGTAACCCGGCGCATCTGCATACGTGTCTATGCCTGCAACGGTGCGATACATCCAATCGCCGATTGCGCCATAAGCATAATGATTGAAAGAATTCATGCCCGGCGTTTCGAAAGTGCTGTCGGGCTTCATGCCGTCCCATCTTTCCCAAATAGTTGTGGCGCCCATTTTTACGGGATAGAGCCATGAGGGATACGTGTCTTGCAACAACAACTTATATGCAATGGAATCGTATCCAAAACGTGTGAGCACATGACAGAGATAAGGCGTGCCGAGAAAACCTGTGGTGAGATGATTGTCGTAACTCTCAACGTTATCTGCGAGGCGCTGCGCAGCTTCTGCTCTCATTGATTCGGGCAACATGTCGAAATTGAGCGCAAGTACATACGCAGTTTGCGTGCTCGAAACAAGACGTCCGTTTG
>Ga0081539_10001590_pt1 | contig 37532 bp, 29 predicted proteins | sample TabmetS4T2R2_FD_71023 | JGI IMG/M metagenome (GOLD analysis project Ga0081539, IMG submission 71023) | Tabebuia heterophylla rhizosphere microbial communities from the University of Puerto Rico - S4T2R2 | ecosystem: Host-associated > Plants > Roots > Rhizosphere ... | reverse complement strand
CCCCAGGGTCGCGATCAAGATGATATCCTCTTCGCTCCATATACAACCGTCCAGAAGAAACTCCTGGCAATCACCTATGTGCAGTTCGCCTATGTTTCGGCCGTCTCTCCGAATGCAACCTACACGGCCCAGGATCAAATCACCGAGTTGCTGCGCCAGCGCCACAAACTCGCTTCGAACCAGGATAATGATTTCTTTGTCCGAAATTTGACCGACGTGGCTGAAGCGGCGGACGAGACTAACCGGATTATGACAATCTTGCTCGGCAGTATCGCCAGCGTGTCATTACTCGTCGGTGGTATCGGCATTATGAACATCATGCTCGTCTCGGTCACTGAGCGGACGCGCGAAATCGGTATTCGCATGGCGATCGGTGCGCGATCTTCGGCGGTGCGCACTCAGTTCCTGATTGAATCGATTGTGCTCAGCTTGACCGGCGGTCTCATCGGCATCATTCTCGGGCTAGTAATATCCATCGTGATTCCGAAAATGCTTGGCTGGCCAACGCTCGTCTCCATCTACGCAATTGTGGGATCTGTGATCTTCTCGGCAGCGGTGGGAATCTTCTTCGGCTATTACCCCGCACGAAAGGCAGCTGGCCTCGATCCCATTGATGCACTCAGATACGAATAACCGACACTGCTTAGAACCTAACACTGACGCCTGATCCCCCGCCCTTAATACTTATGATAAGTATTAAGGGCGGGGGATCAGGCGTCAGGTGTCAGAAAATTACCCAATCTCTACTATTGCTCAGTCTTGCGCGAAGGCACCGAGCGGGCGGGGGCCGACTCGCGAGGTGGTGGAGATGAAGGCCGTTCAGTATTACGCGGTGGCGCGCTCTCGCGCGGCGGCGGCGGTGACGAAGGCCGTTCAGTGTTGCGCGGTGGTGCGCTCTCGCGCGGCGGCGGCGGTGACGAAGGCCGTTCGACATTATGCGGCGGCGCACTTTCGCGCGGCGGCGGCGACGAAGACCGTTCGACATTACGCGGTGGCGCGCTCTCGCGTGGCGGTGGTTCGGGACGGCGAGATTCACGCGGCCCCTCGCGATTTTCGCCCGGAGGCCGTGGTGGTTCAACACGTCTTGTCCCCGAATCCCCTGATGAGGAATGATCAACGCTTCGACCTGGCGCCGCATTTTCCCGCGGAGGTTCAGCTCCGCGTGGTGAATCGCTCTGTCCATCGCCGCGAGAGTTTCCATCCTCCGGTCGTTTGGCCGGGGGGTTGACCCGTTCAACTTGTTTGTAATCGGTGTAACGCGGCGGGCGATCCGACCGCTGGATAATGCCATCGGAAACGCGGCCCGGCGGCGATGTGGCCGGCCTGCCGTTTCGAACCGGCTGGTCCTGATCGCCCTCGGACGGAAGGACAACGCCATCGCGCACGACCTTCGATCCGCGCGAAGAGTCATCAAGCGAACGCGCCGGGTTGGTTGAGTTGCCAGACGTGCCCGGACTGCTGGCCGTTCGGCGGACGACGACCGGCGCTTCGAGCTTACGCGATACTTCCGCACGATCAACCAGGGTTGTCCGGATCGGTGGCGTCCGCATCGGCTTGATCTCGTCCGCCCTGACGACGACCGGCGTCGGATTCTCCGTCCTCGAGCTGCCTCGCGACGGATTGATCAGTACGCCATTCGTCACGTTGACGTGCCCTTCAATGAACCTGCGGCTCTCTATTCTGCTGACCCCGCCCGGAACGCTGTAGTTCCGCAGCGACTCGACAGAACGCGGATAATTATTGATGATCGTCGTATTGTTGATGACGGTCCTGTGACCATAGTACGGATCGCCCGGACCAAGCGGACACCATCCGAGCCAGCCGCGTCCGTCGCGAAATCCCGCCCGGTATCCATCCCTCAACCCATCGCGATACCCCTGCCGGTAATTGCTCCCGTCCCAACCGAAAAACACCACCAGATGCGGCGACCAGCTCCAACCAGTGCCGAAGACGACACTTGGAACCCAACACCACCGGCTACGCCAGTAAGCCCACCTTCCATAGTGATAAGGAACCCATCCCCATGGCTCGTTAGAGATCCATGTCCAACCGTACGCCGGATACCAGCGCCAATATCCCTGACGATACGGCGCCCAGTCTGCGACCGTAGCTCGCGGCGCCCAGACCCAACCATATTCCGGCGTCTCGAACCACTCGCCATGTGAATCCAGATCGTAGACTCCGGGTACCGCAACAGGCACATAGCGTCCGCTGCGAGACCCATCGACACGTGCGGACAGATCGTCATCTCGACGATCGTTCCAGCGATCCCAATTGTCTTTATCTTCGAGTCGTGTGATTTGGAAGTTGTTTGCATCTTTACCGTCAATGACCAGACGACGGCCCTGTTTGATGGTGATCGTGCCGAGTTCTTGATTGTATGCTTCGGCCTGGCCGCGCCGCACAATGATCTCCGTCGTGCCATCGTCACGAACGTTGACGCGGTAACTGCCCTCTTTCAAGAAAGTGATGGCGACGACCGTCGTATCTACTTCGAAATAGACTGCGTCATCGGCGTTGAGATCATTCGCATCGACCACCTGAAATTGACGGCGGTCGAGACTGTCAATGCGAAACGTCGCTGTCCCCACAGGCAGCGCCAACTGGATTGTCCCCGTGTTGAATTGTGTGAAACGAAGGTTGGTATTGTGATCGATGCGAACGATGTTGCGCCCGCTCAATTGAATTTCGGCGCGCCCGTCAGGACCGCTGTAAAGTTGATCGCTTTCATCCAATGGCAAATTCAGTGTTGCATCAAACCAGTCCTTCTTGGAATCGTTGGCGCGCTGATAACTGACTTCGCCTTCGATTAAACTGATGCGCGCAACACGAAGGATGCGGTCATCAGCCAGAACCAGCGAATACAACACAACCAGAAAAAAAACTATCATCGCCAGCGGCCAATACCTCAGGGCGCGGTGGCAAGAAAAAAAGCCTGAAGCGCTGTGAAAGATCGTCGTCATTACTTCCTCCGCGCAAGATCGGGTTAACCCTCTGACCCGAAATTTATCTCTGCTACATTGCTGATAGGAGCCGGAATAGGGGTGCTATTCAAGGCCTGATGCAAGATTTATACCGCCAAGGCATCTCCCCGGTAACCGATTCTATTAGACTTTTATTGTCGTTTTTCAAAGAGGTTCTGAATTTTACACCAAATAGCATAACGGCGTAGTAAACCGTATAAGTATCGAGGCTCGGCCATTTATACTTAACGAGTGACCGCCGGCGCCATATTTTTTCGTCAGATCTTTGCGAATTCGAGGTTGAAAGTGGGTGGCCGTGGGTGGTCACGGTTGGCTGATTGTCAGGACCAATCAAGATGCAACGGTCTCGAATTTCATCCCAGCGAATTTTCCGTCGAAAGAAATTGCCCTTTTTCCAGATGAAAGGTGACGGAGGCATGTTCGGCCGCGTGCGGGTCATGCGTCACCATAATGATCGTCTTTTTAAAATCGCGATGCAGCCGATCGAGCAGGGCCAGGACTTCCGCCGCCGATTTTGCATCCAGATCGCCGGTCGGCTCATCGGCCAGCAGCAGGTCCGGATCGGTCACCAATGCCCGCGCAATCGCCACACGCTGTTCCTGCCCCCCCGAAAGCTGGCGCGGATAATGATCCATTCGATCCGCCAATCCCACCAGCCCCAAAGCTGTCTCGACGTGCCGGCGCCTTTCGCGCGCGCTCAACCGCGTCAAGAGCAGCGGCAACTCGACATTCTCGAAAGCATTGAGGACGGCAATCAGATTGAAAGTCTGAAAGACATATCCAATGTGTGCGCTGCGCCATGCCGCCAATTCGTCCTCTTTGAGCGAAAGGATGTCCGTGCCCAAGACTTTGATCTTCCCTTTCGTCGGGGTATCGATGCCCGCAATTATATTTAACAAAGTGCTTTTGCCCGAGCCGGAAGGTCCCATTAACGCGACGAATTCGCCATCGTGAATGTCCAACGAAACGTCCTGAAAGGCCAGAACCTGCACTTGATCACGTTGATAGATTTTTGTCAGCTCACGGGCTTCGACCAACACTTTAGGCATAAGAAATAGCTCTCACCTGGCTTTCACCGCCGCTCCTTCTTCGACCTTATCCAGATCCGATACGATCAGAGTATCGCCAACGGAAAGGCCATTTGTGATTTCGACGGTTGTATCGTTACCTGCTCCGAGCTTGACCTCTCGCCCGACCGCTTTTCCACCATTGATCAAGTAAACAATCTGCTTGCCATTGCGGGAGATCACGGCGCGCCGCGGGATCATAATTTTACTTGGAGCGACGGCCTCAAATTTTATCGCTTCTTTGAGAAAGGTGACCTTTGCATTCATCTCCGGCCGTAAATAACTGTCAGGGGCCGCCACTTTCACTTTAACCTGAACGGTCGCTTTCTGGCGATTGGCTTCGGGCGCAATCTCTTCCAGATGGCCTTCATAGCGTCGATCGGCGAATGCCTCAGGAACGATGACGGCCGGCTGGCTCATCTTCAGACGCGCAAAATCCGATTGGGAAATATCAATTTCGACCTGTAGATCCTTGAGATCGGCGAGCGAAACGACCGATGATTTCGCTCCGCGATCTCCGACGAACGAAGTCGTCACCATCTCTCCCCTCTCAACCAATCTTTCCAGAACCGTGCCGTCAATCGGCGCGCGAATCTCTGTCGCATCGAGCTGTGTCTTGGCGAATTCAAGCGACGCTTGCGAATTGCGCACGGTCGCGCGCTGGGTTCTGACCTGCTCTTCGCGCGGACCGATCTGCCACAGATCCAAAGATTTGTGCGCCGATTCGACCTGCGATTTGACAACATCATAACGCGCCTTGGCATCATCCAGGTTCTGTTGAGGCATCAAGCCGTCTCTCACCAATCTCTCGGTCCGTGTCAGTGTGACCTCCGCGTTGCGCAAGTTCGCCTGGGCCAAATCCAGATCGGCTTTGCCACGCGCGATCTCCTGTGGCCGCGAACCATTCTCCAACTCGCTCAGGCGTTCTTGCGCGGCCAAGAGCATTGCCTGGGACTCATCGACGCGCGCTCGATATTCCTGATCTTCCAGCTTGACGAGCAATTGCCCTTTCCTGACAAAGTCGCCTTTTTCAACTCCGATCCAGGAGACCTTTCCCATCACTTTTGAACCTAGCTGGATTTTGTGATGAGCGACAATATAGCCGCCCGCCGTCAACACGGCAGCAGTCGAGTTTTCCGGCGAATCTGTTTGCAAAGCCACGCGTAGTGTCTGGACTTCCAGCCCGCGGTTTCTGAAGAGAGCCAATGCAAATAATCCGCCTCCAACCAAAATCGCTGCCAGCAGCAACATCAACCAGGGACGGCGACGACGACTGGGCGTAAAAGTCCCTTTCATCGCCGGATCGATCTGCAAATTCTTCAATTCATCACTTACAGGTTCTTGAATTTTGGGCATAATTTTCCAAAAGCGTTTCTTCCCCGGGGTAGGACAAACCGTTAAGAACGTAAGGCGTTCACGATCTTTTCGCGCGCCGCTTTAAGCGCCGGCAATGAACCGCCGAACAATCCGATGAGAGCAGAAAAGACCAGGGCAGTGATGATCAAGTCGCGTGAGACGCGAAATTGAAACGCGACTTCGCTAAACGTACTGAAATTTGTCGTCCCGGTCGTCAGCCCGTTGATCGGCAGCGCGACCAAACAACCAATGATGCCGCCAAGCAACGACAGCGCGACCGATTCAATAGCAAACGATAGCCAGATACTGAAGCGTGAAAACCCAAGGACACGCAAGGTGCCGATTTCGCGCGTGCGATTAGCCACCGCGGTATACATCGCATTCATTGCGGCAAATGCAGCGCCGACCGCCATCAGCACGGCGATGAACGTGCCTAAAATCTGCACCGGCAAGGCAGAGCTCGTCTGTTTTCCGTAATAGGCGGTTTCGCTCATTGCATCCAGCCGCAGATTGCGATCTTCTTTAACCCGTTCCACCAATTTGGCGAGAGTCTCTTGATCTGTCGTCTCGGCAAGAATTGATGAATAGATGACACGGTTGTAATCGTTCATCAGTTGGTTGACATCGCACCAGATCTCCGAATCAAAAGCCGTCCCGCCGGCAGTGAAAATCCCGACGACGATCCATTCACTCTTACCGAATCGCAATCGCTCTCCAATCTGCGTGCTGACAAAACGGCGCGCAGTCGCTTCGCTCACAACTACCTCCCGCGAACCGGGACGAAACCAACGTCCTTCTTTGATCTGAACTTGCGGACGCAACCGCTGACCGACCTCCGATAATCCACGAACAATGACATTTGACCCCGCCGGATCGTCGATGCGAGGAAGGTTGATCAAGACGATCGTCTCGGCCGAAGCTATCGGCACGCCTCTCTCATCGCGCTCGACGCCGTCCAAATACTTGATCTTTTGAAAGTCCGCCGGCGCGATACTGCTGTTGGTTTCAGTATCTGAGTTCTGTCTCAGGACGACCATGTTGCGTGGCTTCCCGGTTGAGGTAAATGCCGTTTTTAGCCCGTTCGCCAGCGCCATCATGGTCAGAAAGACCGCCACCGTGAGCGCAATGCTGCCGGCTGTAAACAATGTACTGGTTTTGCGCACATATAGATTACGCACGTTATATTTCAACGGAATGGCCATCTCTGATCTAAATATTCCTCAGGGCCGCCGCAATCGTCATTTGCGTCGCACGATAGGCGGGAACAATCGTACTAGTAAAAGCAATCAAGATCGCAACTCCAAGACCAATCACCAGTGTCTGGGGCGTCACATCGAGCCCCTGGATGAAGATCACATTCATCTTTGAAAAGTCGATGCTTGAATAGAGCAGCCGCGCGCCCACCGATCCAAAAAGCCAGGCAATCAACCCCAGGCACAACGATTCCGCTATCAGCAATTCAAGCACCAACCGCCGCCGAAAACCCATCGTTTTCAGCACGGCGATCTCAGTCGTCCGCTCGCGAATCGACATCCCCATCGTGTTGGCGACGACCAGCAAAATCATAAAGACAATTACCGATGAAACTGAAATGATGAGCGTTTTGATATTTCCCAGCATTGAGACAAAGCTCAGTTGAAAAGCCCTCTCGGTCTCGGTCTTGGTCTGCGCCAATGAATTGTGGAACTTCGCGTCAACGGCATCCATAATCTTCGGGACATCGTCGGCAGACTTGGCCATTATGTAGAAGGTACCGATAGATCCCTCATAATCATTGCCCTTGAGACTCTCATCCAAATACTTTTGGTTGAAAAAGAGTGCGCTCGGATCTTCATAGTCGTAGATCGCGCGGATAGTCAGTTGAAGGTCTGTCGGAAAGATGCGCCCCTGAAGCGTAATGCGATCTCCAATCTTCCAGCCGAACCTTTCTGCCAGCTTTCTGCCGGCCAGCGCTCCGGTACGATCACGAATGAAACTATCGAGTTGACTTGGGTCAATTCGATAGTCCGGAAAGACTTTGGAGATCTTCTCCGGCTCACAGCCGAATTGCGCAAAAAAATTGCGCTCGTCCACATATACGCCGCCAAACCATTGCATCTGCGTCGTTGCCGCGACACCCGGAATCTGATCGATGACCTTTTGATAGGCCATCGGCAGCGGCTCCCCCAACGAAACGGCATTACGCGTCACCAACCGTAACGATGCATCTTGTGATGAGGGAGGTTTTTCGAGCTCGGTTACGACGGTCAGCAACGTCGTCATTAGAAAGAGCGAGAGTGCAATACTCAGCACCGTCAAAACCGAACGGCGACGGTTACGCAACGCGTTACGCCAGATCAATCTCAAGTATTTCATTATCTCCCCCTGGCAATCTGTGGATGCAGATCTCACTCACAAAGCTTCCACTCATCTTTAAAAATGAGGTGGAAATTGACTCTCTGACAGTTGCTGCCTCTTCCGTGAACGTTTGCGTCTTATAGCAGAAACTTATGTTTCACACAAGCAACCAATAAAATCAATAAATTAATTAAGAAGCTGGATAGAACGAACCGCGTGAAAACATCTTACGGAAGATTTTTCGCGCGGTTCATTCTTTTCGTCTGTTTCGCGTAATCTATCTATTCTTTCTATTCTTTTAATCTTGCACATTTAGGGTGCAGCCAGGCGCCGATCCAACACCCCAGGCCTGCGACGAAGATTCCGGCGAAAACGTCCACGGCATAATGATAGCGCCCAAAGACTGTTGCCACACAGATGCTCAGAACAAGCGGCGTGAGTGCATAGCCGATTGGCTTCGCAAACCGGTAGGCAGAAAAGAGGACAACCATCGAACCCGCGACGTGAGTGCTCGGGAATGCCCCGCCATGTACGCGACCATGTTTTTCGATCAAATTGATGAATGCGGTGAATGGTCCTCCCGTCAATTCGACCTGTTGTAAATGGTGCAACGTGTGATATGGACTTTCAATCGGAAAGAGAACGAAGATCACGTAGCTCAGATAGTATGCCACGCACGTCGATCCGATAAAGACTGCAAAATCGTCAAACCGCTTTTGCGCCCACAGATATCCTCCGAAGCCGATGGTCAAGAGAAAATAGCTCGTATAGACGAGCTGCATATATTCATTCAACCAGTAGCTGCTGAACTGCTCGATCCAAACGGTTGGATGGACTCCGAAGAGCAACCGATCGGCTTCGATCAAATATTTATCGAACCATCCGGGAAAGATCGCGTGAACCGTCAGACCGATCTCTTCAAAGAAAAAGAGAAAGAGCAGCGGCGGATACCAATAACTGACCAGTCGAAGTAAAGGAACCTCGCGCATCCGCGCGAAAGTCAATCCGAAGACCATCGCGATGAGGCCGAAATGGACGGGCAGCAACAGATTCCATCGTGGAATATTTTGGCGGCAAACAAGAATGAGGGTGGTCGAGAAGACCAGATACGCCAGTGTCAAACGATCGGCCAGGCTCAGGGCCGTCAACACATTGCTTGCAGCCCTCCGCTCGGCCGTCACGCTGAATTGCGACCTTCGTTGATCGGCAATCTCTATTCGTCGACTAATCTCCATCATCATCTCTTTCTGTGGGAGTATCGGATTTCGAGTTGTTATCGTTCTGGCCTAAAAACTTGAGATAGTTAGTAAAGGCTCTTTACGGCAGGCAAAATTCTCGATCATCCAACCTCTATTTTCAGCCAGCATTCGCAGGCGCGGATCAGCATTTGTTGCAACGGGGTTTCCAACATAAGCGAGCAAATGACGATCAGCATAGCTGTCGGCATAGGCGAACGATCGTTTGAGGTTTAATAACCCCATTCCGTTCATGACCATCAAGCATTCGGCTTTGGCAGCGCCATAGGGATGCAAGCCGGCGATCCGCCCCGTCAAAAAACGGCCTTCGACCTCCACCTCGGTTCCGATCCGCGCGCTGACTCCCAGGTATTCAGCCAGAGGTTCGAGCAACAGATCGAGGGTTCCGGAGAGTAAGATCACAAAGTGACCGGCATTCTGATGCCAACGCAAACGATTGATGGCCTCGGGCAACAGATTCGGCGCGATCTCCAGCTCAACGCACTCGCGCGCCAATCGCCGGAGATGTGCAGCATCTTGACCGCGAAGATATGATTTGTTGCATTTGAATGGTGAGCGCCCGACAGCGGCTCCTCCCACGGCTCCGACAGTAAAATGCGCCAGACTACGCCAGTTCAATTGACCGTGGCGCCACAAATATTTGACGAAGATCCGTTCGAGCGAATCACCGGTGATGAGTGTTCCATCGATATCGAAAATTGCCGCAATCCGTGTGTTATTCATGTTCATCTCTTGAAGCTATTATCTAAACTTGTACCATTACCAAAGTTTTGGGATAACCAGGGTCTCACGAAAAAATCTCATCCCTTCAACGATCACCGGCACTCCGCGGACCAGACAGAACACGACGGTAGAGACGGCCAAAGCGATCGCTCCAACACTCAAGCCATTGATCATTCCTGCCGCCAGCGCTGACTGCCATCCGGGCGCATTGGCGAAGACGATTTGAAGCCCGAGCGCAAAGAAAGCGGCACATTTAGTCACGCCATAAGCGACACGGCTGGTACGCGAGCCGACCAGCAGTCTTCCCCACCAGGTCCGCATCATTGTCTTTTCGCCGAATGCGGTTTGGCCTTGCGTAAAGGCGATGGTGCGCATGAAATCGGTGATCCCACCGCGAGTCACGATAATGATCGGAATCCAAAACGAGATCAGCCCGGCCGAGGCAAAGTAGATCCAGAAAACGCTCTCGACGATCCGATCAGCGGCGATATCGAAAGCCGCGCCAATCTCAGTTGCGCGCCCAATACGCCGTGCGACATAACCATCGACGGCATCGAGCACAAGAGTTACGACCAGCACTAACAATCCGATCAGGCTGCCATAAGGACTGCCATCAGAGCTTAAGGATGCATTGAAACGGAAGAGCGCAATTGAACCGAATGCCATTATGACTCGGACAAGCGTGATCAGGTTTGGAGACATAGATCAACCCTCAAAAAACTGACGGTAACCTCTCCGGATTGCCGATACCCCCTTAACTCATGGTCTTCGATAAAACCTTCGGCAACCCGGAAAGATTGTCGCTTGTCCCGAGTCTCAAGCTGTGTGCCAAACGAAAGCTAAAGGGAAGAGGCAATAAATAAGGCCTGCCGGCATTGCACTTTCGCGCCATGACAGATGAATATTTCTATGATAGATCTTCTGTCCGGTGTCGGATTTTTCGGACGACTGATAACTTTGCTTACAAGGGTTGTGATCGATAGATCCGCCAAATGACGAGAGCGTCAGCCACCGCCTGATTGAACTTTTATTCGTGCTTCACGTATTTAGATCATATGCCGCAAAAAACTTTCAATCTCAACCGTGACTCGTTCAAATTTCTGCTCGGCGCTTCGGCTTTGACTATCTTAATTTCGTTCATTCCGCTCGCGTGGGTCTTGGTCTATCCGTTAAGGCTATTTGTGACATTCATTCACGAAGGTGGTCATGCGCTCGCCACACTGTTCACATTTGGCTCGGTTGTGGGTATGGTCATCTTTGCCGATGCGAGCGGTTCAACATATACTCTCGGCGGATTCCAGCCGATCATCGCCAGCGCAGGATATCTGACCAGTGCGGCATACGGAGCCAGTCTGTTGGTGCTCTGTCGCGATGGGCGTAAGGCCAAAGCGGCCCTCACAGTCACGGCGGGCCTGATCCTGGCCTTGACCTGGTTTTTCGCGAGTAACATCTTCAGTTGGTTTACGGGGGTTGCGCTGACGGCCGGCTTGATCGCCATTGTCATCTCGGCAAGTGTGCGAACGGCTCATTTCTTTCTCAGTTTTCTCGCCGTCCAATGCTGCCTCAATGCGCTCTTCGATCTCAAGACGCTCTTCCTGATCTCGGCAACTACCAATATCCACAGCGATGCGGTCAATATGCAACAGGCGACGATGATTCCGGCAATAGTCTGGGCCGTCTTCTGGCTGATCATCTCGATCATCGCTTTAATATTCGCCCTGCGAAATCACCTGCGAGAAGGATGAGGGACCAGGGAATAAAGGTGGAAGGTGCAAAGAGGAAGAAGAGTTTTTTTAATCAAAAGAAAAATCGCCGCCCTTCATCCCGTTCTTGCTCATCCCTTCCTTCCTTCCTCCTTTACCCGTCTTTCCTCCTCCTTTTTTCTCTCTTGCCGGTGTAGTAATATTTGGAACCGTTCTGATCCGCCATCGTGTCATTAGACTCAAGGACCCCGAAATGTACACCTAAAAAAGGAGCTTAGAAGTTTTATGAATCACCAGTATCGGCCCCGTCGCCAGCAAGCCGGTTTTTCCCTGATTGAATTGTTGATCGTGGTCGCAATTATTAGCATTCTGGCCGCGGTTGCCGTTCCTAAGCTGCTTGACAACATCAGACTTGGGCGCGAAACCGCGACCTTAGAATCCTTAAGGACAATTCACAACAATCAGGCCCATTACAGCGCTTTGAAAGGGAAATTCGGCTCTCTCAAAGAACTCAGTGATGCCGGACTCGTCGATGCCAATTACGGCAGTGGGACGGCGGTCAGTGGATATGTCTATCAATCGACTGAGGCCACGCCGGACCAATACTGCGTCCAGGCGACCCGTCAGTCTCCGTCCACGGCTTACAAAGATTTCAACATCATCGAAGACGGGACGATTCGCTTTGTCGAGTCCAAATCACCCAGTCCAATTCCGCACGGTGAAGGAACGCCTTTTGGTGGTGCTCCGGGCTCGGGGGGCGGTGTTAAAGGTCCTGAACCTTCGGGACAGCCGCAATAAGATCGTCGCATGAGGCAAAACGCGGGGAAGATTGAGTGAAAATCTTTCCCGCTGATTGCCCGATTGGTTGGTCCGATGGTTTTAGCGTTGACCCCAAACGCATCAGCGATCAGATATTTATCAGCGATTTCAGCTATCTCTTAAGACGCTCAGTCAATATTCCGGTCAGCCGCTTTACTGCCTGCTCTCACGCAAACTATAATTGTTCTTTCGTTCATCCATTTGATCGAACTTATAAGATTTGGTAATTGGAGGTAGCAAGAAGTCATGAACAAGCGTCGCTTTTTGACCGCCTGCTCGACTGTTGCATTGGTCGCCCTTGTTCTCTTCTGCAGTTCGTTCGGGGCGAGCGCGCGACGGTCATCCGACGAACAAACACAGGATCCACAACCGTCAAAAGCGCCACAAAAGCAAGACGATAAGAACAAGCCTGCGCCCGGCAAGCAAGACGATCAGGATCAAAAAATTACTGAGCGAACGGTCAACGTGCGTTTGCCAATCACCGTCACTGACGGTAAATCCAATCGCTTTATCGTCGATCTCAAACAGAGCGACTTTGAAATCCTTGAGGATAAGGTCCCGCAATCAATCGTCTCGTTCTTGCCGCAAAGCGATCTGCCGCTCGACATCGCGGTCTTGATGGACACTTCAAATAGCGTCAAGCCGAAGTTGAAATTTGAGAAAGAAGCGGCGATCTCGTTCCTCGAAACCATGCTCACTTCCCGCAAAGACCGCGCTCTATTTGCAACATTTGACTCTCAAATCGAGCTTCATCAGGACTTCACCAATCGTCTCGACCAACTCACGACCGCGATCTACAAAGTCAAAGCGCAGGGTGAGACGCGGATGTACGATGCGGTCTTTCAGGTCTGCGAAGAGAAGCTGGCGGCATCGACCGGCCGGCGCCGCGCGATGGTCATTATCACCGATGGCGAAGACACCGTCAGTGAGCGGTCGTTGAAAGACGCAATAGATCTGGCTCAGCGCACCGAGACCGTTGTCTTCGTGATCAGCACGAAAGCGGGCGGATTCTTTGGCGTCCAGGGAGGAACGGTCGATCGTAAAGAAGATAAAGAGATTAAACGATTGGCCGAAGAGACCGGCGGCAAAGCATTCTTTACTGCCGAGGTGATTGAACTGGAACGAAGTTTTACGGCTATCGCGCGCGAACTGCGGAGCCAGTACATGGTCGTTTATTCACCCACCAATGAAAACATTGACGGAAAATTCCGCCAGATCGATGTTAAATTACCGGGTAAGAAAGATTTAAAGATCAGAACAAAGAAAGGTTATACGCCGGTCTCGCGGGGCGCTGTGAGCGTTAAGCAATCGCCCTAGCCCCAACAATCGGCCGCCGAGCCACCCCCGGAGATGAGCGGCGATTGAGTTCTTTGTAGTATCCAAGAGGAGTTGGAAAAGGAAGAAGGAAGATGAAGTCAATCATGAAATTTCGCGCTTTGTGTCTCGCTCTCGCCGTACTGGTGGCTGCGGTGATGATAACCGTTGAGGTGTTCTATCCGACCGTTGAAGCTCGACAGGATAAAAAACAGGATAAGAAGAAATCGCAGCAAAAACAGGATCAGAAACCGCCGACCAAGGTCGATGAAGATCAGACGATCAAACTCGGAACCCAGATCGTCAACGTCTTGTTCAGCGTTCAGGACAAACAGAACCACTACATCAACGACGTCAAACAAGAAGAAGTCGAGGTCCTGGAGAACGGAAAACCGCAGGATATTTTCACCTTCAAACGCGAGTTGGACTTGCCGTTGACGCTGGCCTTGTTGATCGATGTGAGCGGAAGTGAACAATACACGTTGCCTCGGCTGAAAGATGCCGGCGGGCAATTCATCACTTCGGTCATTCGCAAAGAAAAAGACACTGCCGCGGTCATTAAGTTCGAGGGCGAGGCGACGGTCATGCAAGGACTGACGTCCAATCCGGCGCGAGTACGCCGCGCGCTCGAAGAGATCGCCTTCATTGCTCCGCCGCCGGTCGGCGTTTTCGGAGGGCCGACTCCGCCGATCAATGGCGGTTCACGCCAGGGCGGCACCTCGATGTACGATTCAATTATCGCAACCAGCGCCGATATGCTGGCCAAAGAACCTGGCCGCAAGACCATCATTCTGCTCACCGACGGTGTGGATACGACCAGCCGGATGAAGATCGGCGATGCTATTGACGAGGCGCTCCGCGCCGAGGTCGTGATTTATGCGATCGGCATTGGCGATCCGGGACAGGGCGGCGTTAACGAAGGCGCGCTCAAGAAGATCTGCGATTCAACCGGAGGCCGCGCGACCTTTCCCAGAAGCCCGGCAGAACTGGATAAGGCATTTGCCGAACTTGAAAAGGATCTGCGCCAACAATATCTGCTCGCGTACGAACCGAAGAGTGAGGCAAACGACGGATCTTTCCGCAAACTTGAAATTCGCGTCGCCAATCGTAAAGATTTAAAGATTCGACATCGCAAAGGTTATTATGCGCCTAAAGCGTCATAAGAGATGTTAAATGCTGGTCTCTATCGTCCGGTTTTTAGCGTCCGGTCTCTTCGTTGCCCTTGCTTCAGACAGAACCCTGCAACCATTCGTTCGACTGGAAGAGAGATTTCTACCTATGGCTGCCATTGATGATCATTTCATGGTGGCTGGCGTGGAAGTATCAGGACGAATTTATCTCCGATTGGGATGGGTTTGATTACACAACCTATACGATCCGGGGATTGCCATCAGCGCTCGGATTGGCGCGCGCGCTCTTCCTCGGCTATAACCACCTACTTTGGAAATTTGCACATCACTGGTTCCACGTTCCCCCGGAAAACGCCTATCTGATATTGCGTTACGGTGTCATGGCGCAGGCAGGACCAGCAACCGTCGGCATCTTCGCACTCTGCAAAGAGCTGACGGCGAGCAGACTCGCCGCCCTGTTCGGAGCGTTGCTGGTGGCGGCCTCGCCCTTTTATATTCTTTACAGCGGCCGGTCGATGAGTGAGATTCCCGCCCTCTGCCTGTTAGGCTGGTCATTGTGGTGGATGTTGAAAAGTTTGCGGCTGGGCCGCATCAATCGCTTTCTGATCGCTGCTTATTTCGTGGGATTGAGTGTCAACATTCGCGAATTTGCCGTCTTCTATTTCCCATTTATCTTGTTGGTGGCGAAGGTTTACGGTTACGGTTGGAGCATCGGGATGAAAGCGTTAACGCTCGCAGTCCTGGGCGCCCTCATGGGAATAATTTTCTGGACGATCTACCAGCCTGAATACTACTGGCCTGCGGCGATCAACTGGTACAGGCTGAGCGCACGTGAACGCGCAGTTCATCCTGTGACGAGTAATAACCTTCGCCTGCTCGCCGATTTTGCGTATAACTGTTCTTGTACGACGGTCATTGTGACCCCGCTGGCGCTGCTCTGGTCATGGGCGAAGAAAGGCGTGAGTCCGCTATTTTTGTTCGGTTGCTGTGGGTTATTTGCGGATGCCGTCCTCTCGATCAATCACGACCTGCCGGTCAATCCACGCTATCTGCTGACTGGTCTCTTGGGACTTGCCGCAATATGTGGTTGGTGCGCGGCTGAGCTGATTAAGCATTATCAGGTCTGGGCCACCCCGCTTTTGATCGGACTGATAGCGTTGAGCAAAGGCACGTATAATCATATGGCCAAAGAACTCTATGATCAGGAGTGGGACGCACGGGCCGCTAAAAAATATGTCTCTACCGTTGAAAACTTGCCCTGGCACTCGGCATTCATCGTCGGTTCACGCACGCCTTTAATCAATTTTTATGCCGGGTGTGGCGCTCGGCCATTCTGGAAGACGATCACTCCGGGCTCAGGTTGGCCTGATGCGAAGTTGGGCGATGTGATTGATGACCTGCTCCATGCCGGGCGCTCTGTCTATGTCGATTTCGACCCGGAGTTATGGCAGTTGGGATTACGCTCTGAGAATCGCGAAGGCGCTGGGTTGAAGATGATCAAAAATGATTACCAACTCGAACATATTCGCGATTCATTTTACAGAATTATTGAGAAGCGTCCATCTAAAAATGATCCGAGTGCACCGGAAAGCAATAACTCAACGCATTCAACTCACCTTACCCGGCCAAATTTCTTGACAACACCTCCCGCCATTTGATTAGATGTTTGTTAACTAGACCAGCTGGGAACACAACATAACATCAGCACAGGAATAGTATTGTCCTTAGTGCCGGATAGGTCTGGTTGGGATTTACCGGTTGCAGACTGTTATACAGACCGAATCCTATTCTGGAAAACTTCTGGAAGACATTGGAGTCCAGCGCATCCCTTGTGCCATCCATCCGCACCTGCACAACTGCCAAACATTTTTTCGGAGACATTTATCATGCGGACTAAATTTTCAATGATCCTTCTAGCTGGTAAGCTGGCAGCGTCGATGACAGTACTGGCGATCGCGCTCAATCTGACATCTTCGGCGCAACAGCCCCTCGGCAACATCGCGGGCGTGGTCATCGATCCGACAGGCGCGGCCGTCAACGGAGCGACTATTTCGATCACATCGCTGACCACCGGAGCCATCCGGACCACGACAACCAATGACCAGGGGTTCTTTCTAGCCCCAACCTTGCAGGCCGGCGCTTACAAAGTGGTCGTCACATCTCAGGGCTTCGCCAATTTCACGGCCGAGCGTGTAACGGTTGAGGTCGGCCAAACGGCGCGTTTGGAGATCACGTTAAAAGTCGGAGGAACGACAGAGACGATACAAGTCAGTGGCGGAGAGACGGCGGCTATTGACACTCAGCAAGCCACGATCGGTGGCGTAGTTAATACGCGACAGATCGAACAACTGCCGCTCAACGGACGCAATTATCTTGAACTCGCGCGCCTGCAACCGGGCGTTGAAATTCAAGATGGCCGCTCATTCGATCCGACTAAGACCCGCTATACCGGCGTCTCCATCGGCAGTCGCCAGGGCCGTGAGGCACGCATCACGATCGACGGTGTTGACGCCGTAGATGAGCACGTCGGCACCACGACGATTAATATTTCTCAGGATGGAATTCAGGAATTTCAGATTTCGACCTCATCATCCGATCCGTCAGCGGGTGTCAGCGCAACCGGCGCGATCAACGTTATTACTAAACGAGGAAGCAACGAGCTTCACGGAGGCGGATTCCTCTATGGTCGCAGCGCATCTATTGCCGCGCGGCCAAGCCTGGCAACGACCAAACCTGATTTCGACCGCAAACAGTATGGCGGTAACCTGGGCGGCCGTCTGATCAAAGATCGAATCTTCTGGTTCGGTAATTACGAGAAGACGGATGAGAATTCGGCAATCGGCGTCAGTTCACCTTACTTTCCGAATGTCACATCTTTCAAGGCTCCATTTAACGATGAGTCAGTCACCGCACGCGCCGACTGGCACATCTCAGAGAAGCACGATTTTCTTTTCCGTTTCAGCTATAACGATAACTCGAACCTCGGCGGTTTTGGCGGAAACAAATTGCCGTCCGACGGTAACATCAATGCCAATCGGACCTATCAATATGTCGGCGGATTGGACTCGGTGCTGAGCTCAAAACTGACCAATAGTTTTCGCACAGCGCTGACCGATTTCAAAAACCGTGTGCTGCGTCCGCCCTCAGATGCCCAGGCCATCGTCGTGTCGGGGTTTGAAAACTTTCGCATCGTCACCGATGACGGCCTTTTGATCTCGGGGCCGGACAACAATACTCCGCAATCTACCTTTGAGCTTTTCGGCCAATTTCGGGATGATCTGACCTACTCGGCGAACAGTCATACCTTGCGCGGAGGCATCGACGTCGTGCGGTACCGCGTGCGCGTCATGAACTTTGCGTTCGGATTTCCGTCAATCACGGTTGTCTCTCCCGGATCACGCAATCCGGCTGATCTTCTCGATCAGAGAATCGTCAATTTCACGCTCGGCAACAAGAACGGCAAGCGCATTCCGGGCACGCCTGACAATGCACATCGCAATACGCGGACATCGCTCTATGCTGAAGACACCTGGCGCATTCGGCCCAATTTCACCTTGAGTTATGGCGCACGGTATGAAATTGACTCGCACCCCCTGAACAACGATCTCAACAAACCGAGTTTGGCCAGAACAATCTTGCCGCGCGGCACTGATCCGACTCCGATCGACAAAAACAACATTGCGCCACACATCGGGCTGGTATGGGATCCGTGGAAGAACGGTAAAACCTCATTCCGGCTGGGCGGCGGAATATACTACTCGCTGCGAATCAGCAATCTGGTGACCAATGAACGCGCCACACTCGCCGGATTCAATTCCGGTAACGATACGATCGCTCTTCAAGCCGGCGCCAATGGAAGGCAGGATTTCAATCGTGACGGAACGACCGATTTCGATTTCACTCAGGCCCTCCCGCCGGCCACTCTCAGAACAGCGCTGCCAATCATTACAGCTGGACAAGCGGTCTATGTCGCCGCCCCGGCATCGAGTACGCCAACGCTCGACATCACGCGGACCGGCACACTGATCAGCAACAAATTGCAAACGCCATATTCGCAGCAGATCAATTTCGGGGTTCAGCGCGAATTGCCTTTCAACAGCGTGCTCGATGTCAATCTCGCCTATAGCCGCACAGTTCATGAATTTGTGCGGGATAGTGACGTAGCCAACCTCTTTCCAGGTAACGGCACACCGATCATCCTCGGTGATGGACGAGCGCCGACGAATGCGATCGCGGTCGTCATGTCTGATGGATATTCGCGGTACCGCGCACTGCTGGTCAAACTCGACAAACGATTTTCGAACCGGTATCAATTCACGGCTTCATACGCATTGTCGAAGCTCGAAACGACCTCGGCTGATGGTTTTGGTCTTGGTAATTTGGACCGTCTGGTCAATCGGAACAACCAGGCGAACTGGGGCGTCGGCCCGTTTGATCGCACGCACCGGCTAACACTCAACGGGATCATCGATCTTCCCAAAGGATTTCGATTCTCGACGATTATGACTTATCTCAGCGGCGTTTCGGCAACCGCGACCTTTGGTTCGGCGGATTTGAATGGAGACGGGATTAACACGGATCCCTTGCCTACCACTCGGCGTGGTGATCTGGGCCGCGGAATCAACAGCGTGAGAAAACTCAACGATGCGATCCGCGCCTATAACCAGTCCCTGGCGGGCAAATCCTTGCCGCGTCCGGGCCAGATCGCGCCGTTCGTCCTTGAGGTGCCCGACAACATCAGTTTCGGAGATTCCTTCATCTCTCACGACTTCCAGATCTCTTACGTCTTGAAGATCAAAGAGCGCGTAAAGATTGAAGCGACAGCGCAAATTTTCAACGCTTTCAATATCTCGAACCTGGTCGGCCCCGCAGGTCTGCCGTCAACTCCATTTAGCGGCACATTGGCGACACTCAGCGCGTTGCCGGCAGGGTTTACTTTGGGATCAGATGGAAGCATTCGCGATGCGAGTGGAAATAGGGCGTTGGATGGAGTGACGAGAAATCCCGCGACCGGACGAATCATTGCCGGTGGATTGGGCAGCGTCAGCGCCGTGCGCCCGTCAATCCCAACCGGCACGGGACTGCCGCGCGCCGCGCAATTCGGAGTACGCTTGAGCTTCTGATATTTTAAGTCAACCGATAACCAATTCGGATGACAATTCCAAACGCAATTCCGAGGCAGAGAATGCGAAAGGTACGAAAGCGAACAAAACAGACGGCGGCGCCGTTAAGTTTCGTGCCTCTCTCGTTCTCTACTTCGGAATTGCCTCATCACTGAGATTGAAACTCGTAAAAAGTCCGGCTCCGGGCGTAATGATAAGCGGTGTAGGCGGAGATGAGATGACAAATCCAACCTAGCATTCCGCCCGTGCCGATCCACAGGCCTGGTGTAATGATCAGCCAGAAAATCCCTCGCCAAATGGCTCCGTTGTAGATCTGCCCAACACCCGGAATAAGAAGACTCAAGACCGCTGCTGTACCTGGACGTTTCATAAAAACCTCTGCATAGCCATACGAAAACAGACTGAAAAAGATTATGAAATCTTTCTGATAAACAATTCACGAAGAGAAACGATCCAATGATTTCAGAAAATGGACCGTTTCTTTACGCTCTCCTTGGTTGTTAGCGTGAATCGCTCTTCAACCTCTCCACCTCCGACAATTCTCGCCGTCAAATATTCGCCAAGTGCAGGACTGTGTTTGAATCCATGTCCCGAACCGCCTCCGACAAGCCAAAGGTTTTCAAAATCAGGATGGCGATCGATCAGAAAATCCCCTGTCGATGTATTTTCGTACTGGCAAACTCGGGACTCGACCAGCGGCGCATCCTTCATTTGGGGAAACCGTCGGCCCAAAAACAGCCTCACCTCATTTAACATCTCCTGACTCGTCACACGTTCACCCGTATCGGGATCGAACGACGGTCCATGACGATCAAACGCAATTTTGAAACCACGATTCTCCAGGTCAGGTAAGCCATACAGCTCCGCGCCGAAATCGATCCAGGTCGGCATCTGCGGCGGTCTGAGTTGGGAGTCGCCCGCTCGCGTGCCAAAGAAAAAGACCTCTTGTCGTGTCGGATGAATGCGATCGCCCAGGAGCTCAGGAAAAAGTTTGGGCAACCAGGGTCCACACGCAAAAATGAAGCTCCCCGCGCTGATCTTCGTGCCGCTGGGCGTCTCGATCTCTTTCAAACGTCCCGAACCGACAGGGGTCAGCACAGCTTCATGGAGATAATCAACGCCATTTTTGACTGCCTCGTGCGCCACGGCCTGAACAGCTCGACGTGCCATAATCACGCCGCTGCCGGGCTCATAAATCCCCCAGGCGATGTCGCCGAAATCGATCTGCCGGTAACGATGCTCCAGTTCATTTCGGTCGAGCTGCTCATGCTCGATCCCAACCTTCTTCAGGACGGCGACAGTGGCCACCGTTTGAGGATCGTTTTCACGAGCCATCCAGAGCATGCCGGTCCGGCAAAAAAGCTCTAGCCCGATGCGGTCAAAGAAGACCTGCCATAACTCCAGCGCGCGTTTTGACCAGCGCGTGTATATTTCGTTTGCGCCATAGCCCATGCGAATAATGCGCGATTCGCCGCCGGAGCTCGCGCGGCTATTGCCGGCTCCGTATGCGTCAATCAAAACCACACTCAACCCTGACTGCCGCAGATGATATGCCGTCCAGGAACCGAAACCGCCCGCGCCGACAACGGCGACGTCATAGACTCTTGCCATCTCAATTTTCCTTTTTAATGTTCGTTTATATGGCTGTTACATACTGCAGTGATGAGACTATAATATTTGCGCCTTGGAGAGTTCAATCGACGAAGTCCTCATATATTTTCAATCTTGTATCGTCAGAAGAGACCGTAAATGTTCGTTCTAACCAATCATAATTTCCACCAGGTTTTGCAGGCATGCCGAAAGATCCTGCTCGAATCGGATGGGCGGCTGCAATCCATCGCACACGAAGGCGATCTGGAAATGCTCCACCACGAAACGGCGCTGATTCGCTCCCTCCTCACAGATTCAATCAAGAAGAGCGTCCATCAACTCAGTCATGACGAATTAATAGAACTTCAGACACAATCGAATTCAGAGTTGGACGAGCGTCTATATGTGGCCGTTAAAACCCTGGTTGAACAACGCACCCAATCTCTAGCTGAACAGGCACAACGCGATCCGCTGACGATGTTGTTAAACCGGGCGGCATTCGATGGACGTCTCTCCGACGAGGTCGAGCGCGCTCGTCGTTATCGGCGTGAGCTTTCGCTGGTCTTGTTCGACATCGACAGTTTCAAGTCGATCAATGACCGCCTCGGCCATCCGGCGGGCGATAAGGTTTTAATCGAGGTCTCCAACATTTTACAATTATCACTCCGCCAAAGTGACGCGGCTTTTCGATACGGTGGAGACGAGTTCGCCGCCATCTGTCCGGAGACTTCCGGAGATGCAGTGTTGAGTGTGTTGCATCGCATCGAAGTGAGCTTGAGAAAATACGGCATTGAAACCCGGCTGATCGGTCATCTCGGCATCAGTTGGGGTGTCGCATCTTTTCCGATCGATGCGATCGATGCAGGCGAATTGATCAACGTCGCCGATGAACGACTTTACGAGTGCAAGAGAGAGCACCATCGCAGCCTCTCGGAAAGGTCGTGAAGTTCAACCGGCATCCTTCATGACATGATTTGAATAATGCTGCCATGATGGACCAATCGAGTATTGAAGATGAGAAATCTGGCATTAAAATTTCGCCAATTGAAATTGCGCCCAATCCCAACCGCGCTGGCCGTTTGCTTCTTCCTACTACTATTACTCATCTTGATCAGCGGCGGATTAGGACAAAGCAACCTTGAAGAGATTCGTCTGAGATCGGATGAAAGCACACGGGCGTACACCAATCGCCTTGAGCTGGCGATCAAGATTCGCGAAGCTGCTTCGGATACAGTAGCCCGCGCCAGACTTTACCGCGCCGCTAAAAATCTCGGATTCCCGGGCCCTGTTTACCGGGTCAATCTCAATACGGCCAAAGTCAGGCTCGAAAAATTGCTCGATCGAGGGAAGAAGTTGTGGGCGGCAAATGAACAGAGTCTGCCCCCTGCGGAAATCGGGGCCTGGCGCAGGCTCGAATCGGCCACTGAAGAGTTCTGGAAAGTCATCGAGAAAGAGGAGAGGGATCAAGCGGAGAAATCAGATCCCGGAACTCAGGCTCCCGCCGAGACCAGCAACGTTTCTAAAGAGGTCGCGCCGGCCAGCGATTCAACCAATAATACTGGCAGTAATGCAGGCAGTAATACTGGCAATAATACGAGCAATAATACGGGCAACAATCTGGGAGAGGAGTTTTTTCAGCGCCGTACCAACCTGGAGGTTGCTGCCGACGAACTGTCGAATTCAATCAACTCCGGCCTGCAAAAATCGCGTGATGATCTCGACAAACTCAAGAACAAAGCGGCACTGCTGTTCAGCAGCGCCAATTGGTTCACCCTTGGAATGGGCATTGCCGTCATCGTCATCACCATTTTATTGACGCGAGGCTATATCAATCAGGTCAAACAAGAAGAGCGACTCAAGCAGGAAGCCCAGGGTCGTTTGCGCTCAGTGTTTGATAGCCTATCCGATGATATCGTCGTGCTGGGCGAGCAGGGTGAAGTGCTCGATGTCAACCAGGCTTTCCTCAAACACTATAAATTGACGGATGAAGAGCTCAAACTGCAGGATTATCGCGCGGCTCTGGCTCAAATGCCTGAAATCGCATCTTTCGTCGGGAAAACGCTGGTCAGCAACGAAATTGATCAACGGCAACGAGAACGGATTGAAGTCAAATCGAATAATGGCCACCAGAACTCAACCCTCTTTGACGTGTCCGTTTCGCCGTTGAAGGTCGGAGACAATACCAATGGGCGCGTGGTCGTGATGGACGATGTGACCGATGACGAGCGAGTACGCGAGGAATTACGCCGCAGCCGGACTTTAAGCGCAGTCGGTCAAATCACGGCTCAGGTTGCCCACGAAATCTATAACCCTCTGGGCGCCGTTAAACTCAATCTAGAGTTGATTGAAATGCAGGTCAATGATGACGAAGACGTCAGACACACGATCGGAAGACTCAAGCGCGGCGTTGAACATCTTTCGACGATTGTCATGGATCTGCGCTATCTTACCCGCCCGCGCGAGCCGGAGCGCAAACCGACAGACCTCAACCATCTGCTCGACGAGATTATCGAGTTGGCGAGCGACCGGCTCGAACGCTCACGAATCTGTGTTGTGCGCGATTACTCGGAAGAGGCTCCACAAGGAGAGTTCGATCCACAACAACTTCGAAAGGTCTTCCTCAATCTATTGATTAATGCCGTCGAGGCCTCGCCGCAGAGCGGAGAGGTCAAGCTCCGCACGCGGATCATCTCAAAACAGGAAGCGAGCGCTATTCCGGATTTCAATTCTCCTCATGGCGCAATCGCCGTCAGCGTCATCGACCACGGCGTGGGCATGTCCGCCGAGACTAAACGGCGAATCTTCGAGGCTTTTTACACGACAAAACGCAACGGCACCGGGTTGGGCATGATGATCACACAGGAGATCGTCAAAAAGCACGGTGGGAAGATCGAGGTCGAAAGCGAAGAGAAGAAGGGAACCACAGTCAGCGTCTATTTACCAATCTGAGCGGGCGAAGGAGAAATTTCAGTGATCGCAAATCTTCTCGAAATCTCCGCTCACCCGCTCATCAATCCTTAAACTGAAACTACTTCAATCTCAGGATCAACTTCCTCTTTGAGCATATATTCAATTGCCATCAGTGTTCCGCCAATTGAACTCGGACAACTGCCGCAGGCGCCCTGATAGCGAATTAAAAGTCTCTTGCCGTCGAGCCCGATGATCTCTAAACCGCCCCCATCACCAGCCAGTCCTGGACGAATCCTCTCGTCGAGAATCTGGTTAATCCGATCCAGCAGGGGATTGTCGCCTGGCTCATAGATCGGCTTGCTCGCCTCTTGAAGCGGCGCATCGGCCACCGACGGAGCGGAACGGATCGGCTCAGCGAGCCTTTTCAATAAATCTTCCCAGCTCACCTCGTCCTCTTTGTTCACCGTAATGAAGCGATCCATATAAAAGACCGATGTCACATTTCCAACCTTGAAAAGCGCATCGGCAAGTGGATCTGCTGCCGCGGCCACGGCGCTTTGGAACGAACGCGATGTCCCATTGGTGACAGGTTCTTTGAGAATGAACTTCACCGCGTTCGGATTGGGCGTGTATTCAATAGCTGAAATCTTTGGCATTTTTTTCCTCTCCTCTCCGATTCATTGAATAGACCATTATACTTTTGTTCGACGATCAATCCAAATCGCAATTCCTCTGGGTCTTTGATAGACGACATATATCAAGTATTGTATGCTGCTCTGTCTTGCGAAGAGCCCGGGACTCGACCAGAGCGGTAAACAGACCAGATATCTTGGAGTAAAAAAGAATTGAAGGCCTACACAAAATACCTGACTTTCCATACGAAGAATCGTCGTGAATATATCAACATAACGGATGAGATCTCAAATTTCGTCGCCGAAAGCGGTGTGAGGGAAGGGTTGGTATTGGTTTCCGCAATGCATATCACAGCTTCGGTCTATATCAATGACGATGAAGATGGCCTGATCGCGGATATCGATGAGTGGTTAGATAAGCTCGCTCCGACAAGACCTGATTATCGCCATCACTTGACTGGCGAAGATAACGCTGACGCCCATTTAAAAAACCTCTTGCTCCACCATCAGGTCCTCGTGCCGATTACAGAGGGAAGATTGACACTCGGCACCTGGCAACAGATCTTTTATGCGGAGTTTGATGGGCAACGATCAAAACGTATGATCGTTAAAATCATCGGCGAATGAATCTGACGGCTTCCAATTATCTGTCCATCACATCACACTGAAATAGAGAGAAGCATGAAATTCTTATTGGGGTTGATCATCTCCGTTCTTTTGCCATTACCTTGGTTGGTACTGGCATTGACAGGGCAAGGTCATCATCTGGTTGATACCAATCCGCAGCTTGTCTCATTTATCACAGGTATTTCAATCATCGGAGCTGCTTTTATTTTGAGCTGGGGGGCGGAGCTTTCCGAACGGGATATCCCTCGCTCGCTGGCGCTGATTGCGCTCGCGCTGATCAGTGTCCTGCCGGAGTATGCGGTCGATTTGAGCTTTGCCTGGAAAGCAGGGAAGGATCCGGCATATATGGCTTTCCCCGTCGCCAATATGACGGGAGCTAATCGCGTGCTGATCGGGGTTGGGTGGTCCCTCGTGGCGATTGTCTATTACTTCAAGCATCGACAGAATTACATTCCGCTCGATCGATCGCAGGGGCTTGAGCTGAGTCTCTTGCTTCTCGCAACTATCTATTCACTGGTTATTCCTCTCAAAGGGACCCTCTCTCTGTTCGACACCGTACTGTTCTTTGCGATGTTCCTGTACTACGCCGCTCGCGCCGCCAAAGGCGACAGACACGAAGAAGAGTTGGGCGGGATTGCAGGATATCTCGATCGAAGACTGAGTAATTCGATGCGGCGGGTGGTGGTGTTGACGATGTTCGCATTCGCCGGTTATGCCATCTGGCTCGCCGCCGAGCCTTTTGCCGAAGGCCTGGTCAGAACAGGAAAACAAGTCGGGATCGATGAATTTACGCTTGTGCAGTGGTTGGCGCCGCTGGCATCCGAATCACCCGAAGCAATTGTCGCTCTGCTCTTCGCTTTTAAGGGTAAGGGCTCGACCGGCATCGGCGCCCTCATCTCTTCGAAGGTCAATCAATGGACCTTGCTCGTCGGCGCAATACCGCTGGTCTATATGATCTCTCTCGGCTCATTGACTCCTCTGGAGCTGGACCATCGACAGAAAGAAGAGTTACTACTCACATCTGCACAGTCTCTGTTCGCCGCAATGGTCATCTGCGATTTCAAATTTGCATTATGGGAAGCCCTGGCCTTGATGGCCCTCTTCATCGCTCAATTCTTCTTTCCCCAGGAAGAAATTCGCTACATCTTCAGCGCCGCTTATCTCATCGCTTCACTTGCCCTGCTTGCCACGTCCAGAGAGAGGAGGCAGATGCTCTGGCGCGCACTTCTTCTGAAAGCTGACAGAGATTGAGCAGCATCTTTCTACTTCAGTCGCACTGGAAGTCTAAAAACTGAACTTCGCCGCCAGTTGGAATGCGCGTGGACCTCCGGAACCGAAGACGCCGCCCGCAGTCGTGACAGCATTGCCAAAGCCGGAGGAGCGCAAGAAACCTGGATCGCTCAGATTATTCTATTGAAAGGCCTTGGCGTCAATTTTGAATATCGAGGACATCGTACCTGGTAACGACGCCCACGATTCGTCCATACTCTTCAATCAGGATCGCCGGCGAATGCTTGAGGTATTTGGTTGCACGCTCGATTTCAATACTTTCGTTGACCACTGGAAATGGGGCATCCATAACTTCGCTGACAGGAGCATGTAACAAATCTCGATTATTGAGAAGCTGCGCCATGACTCGTCCTTCGCGAATACTGCCGACCGAGTTACCGTCCGCCAATACCGGCAGTTGCGATAATCCGTTTGTATTCATGAGCTGTAATGCGTCTGAGACCTGGTCATCGGGGCCAACCGAGACCAATCGCGGTGCATTATGGGTTTTCATATCGTTAATCAGTCCAACTGTCATTCGTTCAAAGCCGAGCAATCGTTTCTCCTTCATCCATTCGTCCGAGAGAAATTTCGAGAGATAGCGTTCGCCTGTATCGCAAATAATAAAAACCAGAACGTCCTTTTCAGTCAGGCTCTCGGCAATTTTCAATGCTGCCCAGGCAATGGTCCCACTACTACCGCCGCAAAAGATACCTTCCTCACGGCCCAATCGCCGCGCCATATTAAATGAATCGCGGTCCGTAACATTGATGATTTCATCGATATATTTCAAATGAACGTTCTCTGGAATTATCTCTTGACCGATACCTTCAACCAGATAAGGCGTAGCTTCCATCAGCTTGCCAGTCTCTTTAAACGTTTTAAAGACCGAACCGTAAGGGTCTGCCCCAATGACTTTAATGTTCGAATCCTTCTCTTTTAGAAACCTCCCGGTACCACTAATTGTGCCGCCCGTACCCAGCCCTGCCACAAAATGTGTGACTCTTCCTTCGGTTGCCTCCCAAATCTCTGGGCCTGTAGTCCGATAATGGGCTTCCGGATTGGCCGGATTACCGTATTGGAACGCAAGGATCGCATTCGGCGTTTCGCGAGCAATGCGGCGTGCCGTGTTGACATAATGCTCCGGCGAATCGGGTTTTGCCGCGGCCGAAACGACAATGACATCGGCGCCTAGCGCCTTCAGGTACCGAACCTTCTCCACGCTGCACTTATCCGTCATGACAAAGACACAACGATAACCTTTGACAGCACAAACGAGCGCAAGCCCGATGCCCGTGTTGCCGCTGGTTGCTTCGATAACCGTGCCGCCGGGTTTCAACTCACCACTCTTTTCGGCTCGTTCGATCATGGCAACTCCGATGCGGTCTTTGACGCTACCACCCGGATTGTGCGACTCCATTTTGGCGAGTACTAGCGGTTTCATCCCACGCGTGAGCTTGTTTATCTTCACCAGCGGCGTGCTACCAATTACTTCAATAATGTTATTTCGATAGTTCATAACTGCTTCAATTCATCCTCTGGATAACTCCAATAGTATTCAAGATAGGAAGAGAGAATTGACGTCTTTAGAATTCTTTCTTCCATCTTGAATATCGTTCATTCTCTTCACTTCGATGCCGTGGTATTACGATAGCTCAAATCCAGGCCTTTTGTAGTGGTATAGTATTTTGCCAGCATGTTTGGCTTTTCCCACGCCGGCATCGTTTTCGGGTTCCGCAAATACTCAAGGAAATGCCGAGTAACCTCTGCGAAATGGGCTTCGTGCCCATCGCGATACTTATCCGGGATAGTAACCTTGACCTTCTCCCCCAGATCTTCTACACCTAAGCCTGGATATTTAGACTGCAGCGCTTCGAGTTTTTTCCTCACGCCGGCGGTAATCTCTGCCTTATTTGCCCCATTCGCCGGAATCACGTATAGCTCAGGCTTCCAATTCTCCTCTTTACCTTGGCGAATCTCTAAGCGTGATTTAGTACCTTTAAAGATTGCGACATGTGTGTCTCCTCCGCCGGCGGGAGCCTCGTAGTTCCAAATTACATCGAGTTTTACGTTGACCCCTCGCAGCGCATATGTCATTGAACCGTTACAGAAATACTCGAGCTTGTCACTTTTCACATTTGCTGCGAGGAAATCGGGGAATTTCTGTTCATTAGTGACTCGTTTGAACTCGGCAATGGTCATCACCGTCGGCCAACGCTTGGCGGAAAGCACGTTGATGTCTTTGTGATAATCGATCGATTGTTCGGGGAAGAGCATCCATTGCGCCAGATCAGTAAGATGAGTACCGACGTCAGCCACGCCTTCACCTTGCTGTTTGACATCGAAGAACCACGCTGGCCTGATGTTCGGCGCTCCCGCGACAACCTTGAGAATATGATGCACGCTCTCGAAATAGACCGCCGGCTCCGACTCAGTCCCTTTGGTTACCTCACCGAATACATCGGCGGCGTGCATCAACTCTTTCTGCAAAATCGTCGTGATCTCGTAACGTTCGGTCATGATGTCATAAGCGATCAGTTTTTTCTGATCCGCTGTATTAAGGCTCGATTCAAGTTTCGCAAAATCGCCGGTATTGATGACCCATGGTTTATCGACGAGTGTGTTCAAACCCGCCTCGACCGCCGATTTGATACGATCGATCTTACCTTGATTACGCCCTGAAATGACGACGACATTCCCCGGTCGTTCACGTAACATCCGCTCCATAAAATCCGGACCGGTATGAACCTCCAGCTCCCATTTGGTCGCCCCCTCCGGGCGAAGATTGAATCGCGCAATGCGATTGAGATGTTCCGTCAGATCAAATCCGAGTGGCGCGTAAACATGCACCTTCGGCGAGACGCCCGGATACATCTCCTTTTGGACAAGCGCGGCATGGAAGTGTCCGGGATCGAGGGTCATGATCTTGACTTCTGACATGGATTTGTTCTTCGGTTGAGCCATTGAGGTCGAGAAAGTCCGAGGCAACGTGATCAAAACGACGATGACAATCACCACTGCCGCGACTATCTGAAAGAATAAAAGCTTCCTTGTTTTATCCATAGGTCCTCTCAAAGATTAGTAATGGAATACGAATGGTGTCGCTCATCATGATTTTATTGTTCAATTAGTTTCGGGTCGAGAAGCGATGACGAATCCCTGTCTAGATAAACCGTTGTATCATTGTGAGTGCGCAAAATAGAAGCAGGGAATTGCGGGCTGATCTCACTTTCGAAACAGTCTTTGACTGCCTGCTTTTTACGCGCGTCTGGAACGATACAAACGATTGCGCGCGCTTTGAGGATTTGCTTAACACTCATCGAGATGGCCTGTTTCGGGACCTCATCAAAATTTGCGAACCAGCCTTCGCCGACTTGCTGCTGCCGGCATGCCTCGTCGAGGTTGACAATGAGATATGAATCTTCAGTCACGAAATCCGCCGGCGGATCATTGAACGCGAGATGACCATTTTCGCCGATGCCGATAAAAGCGACATCGACCGGTGCCGCTTTTATCAAATCTCCGAGCCGCCGACAGACCTCGACCGGATCGGCTTCGCCATCGATCAGATGATATTCTTCGATTCCGGTTGGCCCAATCAAACGTTCAAGCAGATATTTGCGAAAACTCGCCGGATGAGTACTGGGCAATCCGATATACTCATCGAGATGAAACATCTCAACGTGTTTCCAATCGATGTCTTGTTGCCATGTCAGAGATTTCAGGAACTCGAACTGCGAAGCGCCCGTTGCAGCGATGATCCGCGCCTTTCCGCGCTCCGCGATCGCGTCTCGAACTGCTCCGGCAGCGTGTGAAGCGGCAGCCTCACTCAATTGGATTTTGTCTGGGAAGACTTTTAGAATCACGTTTGTTTCGCCTCGTTTTTATCGGTGCGTTGTTGTGGCAAGAAACTCGCGATGTCAGGCTGTAGCTTCCCACACACATCAACAACAATGCAAGAAAACTGATCACTAACTATCATGAGGACCCTTGATGATTCTTCATCTACTTTCCGCAGTGGGATTTTTTGCATTCGCCGCCATCGCCTGGCTGCTTTCCGCCAATCGTCGCCAGGTGAAGTTCAAGACGGTGGCTTGGGGAATGGCGTTGCAGTTGGGATTTGGGCTCCTGGTCTTTCGTTTGCCGGGCTCTCAGAGCATCTTTTTGTGGCTTAATGACGCCGTCACGGCCTTGCTCGACGTCTCAAAGAGCGGATCAAAATTTCTCTTTGGCCCTTTGGCCGCTGCGCCTGGCGAGCAGGGATCCGTCGGTTTTGTCCTGGCCTTTCAAACATTGCCGGTGGCGATCTTCTTCTCAGCTTTTACGGCCGCCCTTTATCACTTGCGCGTGCTCCAACTGCTCGTTCGACTCTTCGCTAAAATCTTCCATCGAACAATGGGCATCAGTGGCGCCGAATCGTTGTGCAGCGCGGCCAACATCTTTGTCGGCGTCGAGTCCGCTCTGGTCATACGCCCGTACCTCGATAAGATGACTCGATCAGAGCTGCTGACGGTGCTCGGCTCCGGAATGGCGACTGTGGCATCGACAACGCTCGGGATCTATGTCGCCTTCCTCAACAATCGTTTTCCGCAAATCGCCGGGCATCTCATCTCCGCTTCAATAATTGCAATTCCGGCGATTGTCGTCATGACGAAACTCTTATTGCCGGAGACAGATGCTCCTGAAACACTCTCGACGATTCCTCCGGAAGCGCCGGAGACGCGTTCGAACAATTTGATGAGCGCGATCATCGCCGGCGCGATGGATGGCCTGAAACTCGCCGCTGGAATCTCCGCCTTGCTGATTGCGATGCTCGGATTGGTCTCACTTGTCGATAAATTACTGGCTTTGCCGAGTAGATGGCTCGGGCTGGTTGAACCGCTCTCGCTTGTCAAAATTTTCGGCTGGATTTTCTATCCCTTCGTCGCACTCCTGGGCATTGCGCGTGCCGATCTGGCAGAGGCTTCGCGGCTGTTGGGTGAACGAGTGATTCTGACAGAAGTCATCTCTTACCAGGACATGGCGCAAATGATCACGACCGGGCAATTGACCGATCCACGCACAGTCGTGATCTTGAGCTATGCCTTATGCGGATTTGCGCATATTGCATCGGTGGCAATCTTTGTCGGAGGGACGGCCGCGCTTGCACCGTCCCGGCGCGACGATCTGGCAGGTCTCGGATTCCGCGCGCTGATCGCCGCGACGCTCGCAACCTTAATGACCGGATGCGTCGCCGGAATATTCAGTGACGGTCAGGGAGTAATGCTCGTCAGATAAGAAGACTCGTGATCAGCGGAGAGATCTGATCAGGATCTTGCCGGCATCTTTCTAAAGATTTTCGATGGGTACCGGCTCGACTTCATCAACCAATTTGAACCCAAAAATTCGCGAATAAAAGTACAATTCGCCGTCGAGCGCCCGTTTGATGTTGGCAGCCTGGCGAAAACCGTGTTGTTCGCCTTCGAACGTGATGTATGCCACAGGCAGATGTTTCGCTCGCAGGGAATTGACCATCATCTCAGCCTGATTTGGCGGCACAATCTTATCTTCAAGACCTTGAAAGAAGATCACCGGCGCTTTGAGCCGATCGGTGTAATGAATCGGAGAGCGTTCGCGATAGAGATCCGCTCGCTCAGGATAAGGCGCGACCAGGCGATGCGAATATCGCGATTCGAACTTATGCGTGTCGACTTCCAACGCTTCCAGGTCGCTCACTCCAAAGTGACTCGCTCCGGCTTTGAAGATCTCACGGAAGGTCAACGCACAAAGCGTCGTATATCCGCCGGCGCTCCCCCCGGTGATAGCCAGGCGATCGCCATCCACATCGCCACGTTCGGCCAGATACTTTGCGCCGTTGACGCAATCATCAACATCGACGATGCCCCACCGGCCTTTGAGACGCTCTCGATATTCACGCCCATAACCGGTGCTCCCACCATAATTGACATCGAGGACCGCTATGCCGCGACTCGTCCAATATTGAATCCCGAGTCTTAGAATCGGAGTGGAGGCGGAGGTCGGGCCGCCGTGACTCATCACGACCAGTGGCGGTCGCTCGCCTTCCGGCGCAGTGAAATCTTTATTTTTCGGCGGATAAAAAAAGGCGTGGGCCGTCAGACCGTCTTCGGTAGGGAACTCGATCGCCTGCGGAGCGGAGATGTATCCGGAATCTATCGAAAGTTCGCTTGATCGCCGCAGTGTCTCAAATTGCTTTGTTGCCAGATCGAACTTCACAATGCCAGTCGACTCTGTCGGCGAGCCCGCGATGAAAACGGCGCTATCATTTTTTACGCGAATGCCTTCGATCTGAGTATAAGGCGATTCAATCGTTTCGAGCTTCTTCGTCGATGTATCGAGAATCGCCAAAGATGAAATGCCCCGCTTGATGTAGGCACAGATGATGCGACTCGCCGATCCAAAATGATAGGTCGATCTTCCAAAGATCCACTGGGGTAGACCGAACTCAGCCTCCATCTCTGATAATGCTTCGATCTTTTCTCCATTCCAGCGATAGAGATTCCACCAATCTCCCCGATCAGAAACGAAGTGTAAGACTCCCTCCGGCGACCACTCAGGTTGAAAGATGGATTCATCGACTCCGCCGGCCACGAGTGTTTTACTGCCGACCTGGCCATCCTCCAAAACTTCTGCCACCCACAATTCATTGCCGTCCCATGGCATATTCGGATGATTCCATGAAAGCCATGCCAGCTTTGATCCGTCAGGACTCAAACATGGAGATGAATAGAAATCTGAGCCGCTCACAAGCGCCTGTTGATCGAACTCTCCGCCAAGATCGATACTAACGATCGTGTTGACGGCCTCTCGCCCCTCAACGGTGTGATCCTCGCACACACAGATCATTCGCTTGCGGCGGCCATCGATCTTGCCATCGGCATAACGCCAATCGGTCTCAGGCGTAATAGCTTGCGGTTCACCACCGGCCTCTTGTCGAAAGAGACGCTGATCCACGAAGTTCGAGAAATAGATCGTCCCATTATGGACGGCAAAACTTCCACCACCATATTCGTGAACTCTAGTGCGAGCATTAAAAGGCGCCGGCGTCATGGTGGTGACGCTTCCATCCGGCGTCCGTTTGACGATAACGTGGCGTCCCTTTTCTGTCGGCCTCGTCTCGATCCAATAGATGTCATCACCATCAAGCGCGATCTGGCCCAACCCAACGACACCCGAAACAATCAGGTCGGAAGTGATCGGTGATCTCCATGACCCGTAAGGCGCAATCGACGAACTTTGCTTTTGATTCGACATTTCGACTCCTGTTTAATCCTTTCGAGAGGAAACCTGCGACGTGATCTGCCGAGATTATCTGCGCTTCGCCATCAACGATGCGGTATTCCCTCTCTTCAACCTGAGATTGGCGGGCGGCGATGGGCCCACGGTCTAGCCGCTTCCAATTGCGCAGCTAATCTGAAGAGTGTCGCCTCATCGCCGAAACGGCCAACAAAATGAGCTCCAATCGGTAGATTACTAGAGTTCCAGTAGAGCGGCACTGACATCGCCGGCTGGCCCGTTGCGTTGTATATCGCGGTGAATGGCGCGAATCTGGCGGAGCGTCGCAGTCCGGCCTGAGGATCCTCAGGTGTCGAATCAAAGCTCCCAAGCGGCAATGGAGGTTCAGCAAGCGTCGGCGTCAATATCACGTCATAATTCTCCATGAACTGCGCAATGCGGCGCGCGAAAATTTGCAGCGTTTGCATCGCAGCCAAATATGCCGTCGCGCTCACTTGCCTGCCCTTTTCGACCAATCCCCAGGTTCCGGGCTCTAAATCCTCAGGCCCGGCTTCTCTGCCAATTTTGGATGACAAACCATCAATCAACCATGCATGTCCTGCGGCCCAAATTGTAATAAAAGATTTTACCAGTTTTTCCCTCTCGAGTTGCGGTGAGGCCTCTTCTACTTCATGGCCCAGCTCGGCGCAAAGCTTCGCTGCCTCTTGAACCGCTGCAATACAATCTTGATGGACCGGGACATCTGTCGGCGGAGTTGTGGTAAAAGCGATGCGAAGTCTGCCTGGACTAATGCCAACTTCATCGACGTACAACCTTGCCATCGGCGGAGCAAAATAAGGATCGCCCAGATCAGGCCCCGCCGTCACATCAAGTAACGCCGCACTATCGCGCACCGAACGAGTTAACGCATGCTCAACAACCAAGCCGTTTAAGATGTCTCCAAAATTCGGCCCGAGCGGGTTCCGCGCACGTGTCGGTTTTAAACCAAAAATCCCGCAACATGAAGCCGGAATCCGAATCGATCCACCGCCGTCGCTGGCATGCGCTATCGACACCATCCCTGACGCAACGGCCGCGGCGGAACCTCCGCTCGATCCTCCAGCCGTGTGTGTCGGATTCCATGGATTGCGTGTCGCACCGAAAAGCCGCGGTTCAGTCGTTGGAAAAATTCCATGTTCCGGAACATTTGTTTTACCGATGATGATCAGTCCTGCACGTTTATATCGTTTGACCAGTTCACTATCAAAATCCGGGATGTAATCGCGCGTATATTTTGATCCCGCTGTCATCTGCACCCCACGATATGCGGCTTGCAAATCTTTCAACAGAAATGGAACTCCTGCCAACAGAGCGTCTGGTAGCTTATCGTTCGCCCTCTTCCGCGCCTCTTCATACATTTCAGTGATCACAGCGTTGAGCTGTGGATTGAGGCGATCAATGCGCCCCACCGTCGCCTCAACCAGATCTATCGATTGTATCTCTTTTTTCCGTATCAATTCAGATTGGGAAGTTGCATCGAGCCAAGTCAAGTCGCTTGATTGAGTCATTCTCATCCTCCACTATCATCGGTTGTGATAGGCGCTAATTATCGAGAAAATTTTTCATATACTATATCTTTTTTACAGCCCTTCTCTGATCTGCACCTTGCAATCAAATTATCCATGTGTTAGCCTGCGTTCACTCTAATGACAGTAGTCTCAGTTGAGCTAAACCACTGAAATTACAGTACTCACTACTGCCATATTTAATCAACAGCATACTTAAAGGTTGGAAAAGCCCGGAAGAATCTTTTCCTGATTGGAGTTCTTTTTGTCTTCAACATCTGCAGCTTTATAGCAGATATACTTTCAGGCTTGTTGACTGTAAAGGCAAGTCGGGACTATGGTGCTTTATGAGCGAGGTTAATCTCTGGGATTCTATTCTCTCGGCAGTAGAGAAAAGGATCAATCATGAAAGTTTCACTACATGGTTCAAACCAATTACTTTCCTAAGTAGCGATCACCATACGATTCGATTACAAGTTCCTGACCGCGTATTTGAAGATTGGATTCTCAACAACTATAGCGAAGTTCTGGAAGAATCTCTGCAGGAAGCTGGTCTCGCAGGTCGCGCTATATATTTCGAAGTACATTCTAATTCTTCCCATCAGGAAAAAGCCGCCAATCAGAAACATGATTTTTCTCCGGTAAATGATTCTCAGGGAGAATCAAAATCGCTCTCTTCAACCATCAACCAGCCGCTCGTTAACGAGACTTCTGTCGCAAAGTCGCAATTTGCGGATCCAGAACCGTCGGAGTTGCCGCTCAACCAGCGATATACTTTTGGGACTTTCGTCGTCGGCTCATGCAATCAATTCGCTCATGCCGCCTCTCTCGCTGTCGCCGAAGGACCATCAAAGACCTACAACCCCCTCTATATCTACGGTGGTGTGGGTCTCGGCAAGACACATTTAATGTGTGCCATCGGGCACTGTGTAAAAGAGCAGAATCGCCATCTCAGACTCTGTTATATCTCTGCGGAAAAATTCATGAATGAGTTGATCAATGCGATTAGATATGACCAGACCATGACATTCCGCGAAAAATATCGCTCAATCGATGTCCTTCTCATCGATGACATCCAGTTTATGGCTGGAAAGGAACGAACCCAAGAAGAGTTCTTCCATACTTTCAATGCGCTTTATGAGGGCCAAAAACAGATCGTGATCTCGTCAGATTGTCCACCCAGAGAAATTCCAACCTTGGAAGAACGTCTGCATTCACGATTTGAATGGGGTCTCATTGCTGACATTCAACCGCCGGACCTTGAAACAAAGGTCGCGATTCTTCGTAAGAAAGCTGAGTCTGAAAAACTGTATCTCCCGGATAATGTCGCGCTTTTCATCGCCAATAAGATTAAGTCCAATATTCGCGAGTTGGAGGGATCTTTGGTCAGGCTGACCGCGCTCTCATCATTACGTGGAGAGGTAATTAGCCTCTCATTGGCTCAAGAAGCGCTCAAAAACTTGGTCGAAGAGGAAGAACGAGCAATAACCATTGAAGCTGTTCAAAAAGTCGTGGCCGAACACTTCGGGCTCAAAGTCGCAGACCTTAAATCAAAATCTAACGCCAGTAATATCGCGCTGCCAAGGCAGGTCGCGATGTATCTGTGCAGAACTTTGACGAAAGCCAGCCTCCCTGAGATTGGCCGTGAATTTGGCGGAAAACATCATACGACCGTCTTGCACAGTATTAATAAAATCACCGGCCTGTATGACCAAAATGGCCATTTCCACAGACTTATCAACAGTCTAACTGATAGTTGTAAATAGACTTACATAACTTTTCCACAGATCACCCTCAAAGACCCTGTGGATATGCGTGGAAAACTTAATTAGAACCTAACTTTTCCACATTTTTCTGATCTTTTCATTGGTTATTCACAACCTTTTCCACAGCG
>Ga0081539_10001589_pt1 | contig 37537 bp, 27 predicted proteins | sample TabmetS4T2R2_FD_71023 | JGI IMG/M metagenome (GOLD analysis project Ga0081539, IMG submission 71023) | Tabebuia heterophylla rhizosphere microbial communities from the University of Puerto Rico - S4T2R2 | ecosystem: Host-associated > Plants > Roots > Rhizosphere ... | reverse complement strand
CCCCCCTGCCCCCGGAAGACCAAGTTCCCCGGGCCCGCGCCGGCGGCGGCCCGCCGCTCCCGCCGGAGACCGCGGCGGCCGGCGGCTCGCCAGGGCTCGCCGAAACCCGGCCCCCGCTGCCAGGCCCTTGCGACAAGGTCAAACCCAGGGGCGCCGCGCGGCCGATGCCGTCAGCCGTGCGGCCTCGCAGAAGGCCCCGGTCAAACCTTGATCAACTCGATGAGTGGCAGCAGGCCCCTGACGCAGCGTCACCGGCCGGCGGGTGGTGGCTCCAGATCTTGGAAAGTTGGGGTTGAAATGGCGCCGTAACTTTCCAAGATCTGGAACTTGGTGCCGCTCACCCCATCGCCGCGGTCACTCAGGGCAACAGAGCCCGCGACGATCTTCCAAAGCCGAGCGCTCCCGCGCCGGAGGCCGAGAAGCGCGACCAACAGCGAAGGGTGAGGCCGCGGGAGCGACGGTCCGGACCACGGCGGACGTCGCGGTAGCCCAAAATCTTCGGGGATCGTCGATGGGCCAACCCCTGACGGGGGTCGCAGGTAGTGCCGGTAAGGTGGCGGGGTCTTGCCGAACGAGGAGGCGTGGTGGCGGAACAGAGGACGGCCAAGCAGGAGCGGCGCGCGGCCGCCAAGGCGGCTGCCGCGCGGGCCGCTCAGGTGAAAAAGCGCAACCAGGCGCTCGCGGGCGCCGGTGCCGGGCTTGCCGTCGTCGCGGTGCTCGTCGCGGTCTTCTTCATCGCCCGCGGTGACGACGGGGATGACGTCGGCTCGCCCGCCCTCACCACCACCGCGAGCCCCACGCCCACCGCCGAGGCGGCCCCGGAGGCGCCGGTGGCCACCGAGCAGCCGGCCGCCGACTTCCCGCCTGTGCCCGAGGGGGCTGACCCGGCGCTCAAGACCAAGCCGGTGGTGAAGCCGGGCAGCGGCACCCTCTCGAAGCTGACCGTCACCCCGCTGATCAAGGGCAAGGGCGCGGCGGCCAAGGCCGGGCAGACGATCACGGTCAACTACGTGGGCGTCACCTACGCCAAGGGCGAGGAGTTCGACGCCTCGTGGAACAGGTCGGAGCCGTTCAGCTTCCAGCTCGGCGCCGGCGGTGTGATCCCGGGCTGGGACCAGGGGCTCGTCGGCGCCACCGTGGGCAGCCGGGTGCAGCTGGACATCCCCGCCGAACTGGCGTACGGGGAGAACCCGCAGGGCGGTGCGCCGGCCGGGCCGCTGCGCTTCGTCGTCGACGTGCTCGCCCTCCAGTAGCGCCGGCTGGCTCGCTGATCGCCAGACGGCGCCAACCGGTCTTACCGGGCGCTCGCCGGGCGAGACGGGCGGGGGCGTGCCCACACTGTCCACCATGGCCGAACTGACCCGTCGCGATCTGCTCCGCGCGTCCGCCGCAGCCGCCCTGTTTCCCGCCGGCGTGCTCCGCGAAGACCCGCCGCCCGGCTTCCCGGCGGGGATCGACGTGCACCGCGAGGTGTACGAGAACTGGGCCGGCGAGATACGTGTCGCCGGCCTGTGGACGTGCGTGCCACGTGACGCGGCCGACGTGGTGACCGTGGTCAACTGGGCGCACGGCGCCGGCTGGACCGTGCGGCCGCGCGGCTACAAGCACGGGTGGGCGCCGCTGACCGTCACCGGGCCGGACGACCGGACGCTGCTCGTCGACACCACGCGCCACCTGACCGCCATGCGCGTCGAGCCCGGGCCCGCGGTGCGGGTGGAGGCCGGCGCGTCGATGGACGACCTGCTCGCGTTCCTGGAGGGCAACGGCCTCGGCGTCACCAACACGCCCGCGCCCGGCGACCTGAGCGTGGGCGGCGTGCTCGCCATCAACGGCCACGGCACGTCGGTCGCGGCGGCCGGCGAGACGCTCGCGGCCGGGCACACGTTCGGCACGCTCAGCAACCTGGTCCTCTCGCTCACCGCCGTCGTGTGGGACCAGTCCGCGGGCCGCTACGCGCTGCGGACGTTCGACCGCGAGCCGGCCCTGCTCACGCATGTGGGAAGGGCGTTCGTCACGGAGGCGGTGCTGCGGGTGGGCGCCGACCACGACCTCCGCTGCGTGTCGCGTGTGGACGTGCCGGCGAGCGAGCTGTTCGGGCCGCCCGGCTCGCCCGGCCGCACCTACGCCAGCTACGTCGACGAAGGCGGGCGGGTGGAGGCGATCTGGTTCACCAACACCACCCACCCGTGGGTGAAGGTGTGGAGCGTCAGCCCGCGGCGGCCGCTCACCTCCCGGCCGGTCGTCGCGCCGTACAACTACCCGTTCTCCGACAACGTGCCCGAGGCCGTCTCGGACCTGGCGGAGCGGCTGCTGGCGGGGGAGTGGGCGCTGACGCCGACGTTCGGGCAGCTGCAGTACACCGTGGCGTCGACCGGGCTCACCGCCACCGCCTCGACCGACCTGTGGGGCCGCTCGAAGAACCTGCTGCTGTACGTCAAGCCGACCACGCTGCGGGAGACCGCGAACGGGTACGCCGTGCTCACCAGCCGCGCCTCGATCCAGCGGGTGGTGCACGAGTTCGCCGTGTACCACGAGGAGTCGGTGGCGGCCTACCAGGCGCGCGGGCTGTACCCGGTGACCGGGCAGGTGGAGATCCGGGTCGGCGGCGTGGACCGGCCCGCCGACAGCGGCGTACCCGGCGCGGCGCCACCGGCCCTGTCCGCCGCCCGGCCGCGGGCCGACCACCCCGAGTGGGACGTGGTGGTGTGGTTCGACGTCCTCACGTTCCCGACCGCGCCCGGCGCGCACGCCTTCTACCGGGACATGGAGCGGTTCTTCCTCGCCACCTACCAGGGGTACGCGGCGGTGCGGGCCGAATGGTCGAAGGGCTGGGGCTACACCACGGAGGCGGCGTGGGCGGACGTCCCGTTCGTGACCGGCACCGTGCCCGACTCCTACCGCCAGGGCCCCGACCCGACCTGGGACGCCGCCGTCGACGTGCTGGACTCGCTCGACCCGCACCGGGTGTTCACCAACGCGTTCCTCGACCGCCTGCTGGCTTGAACCAGGTCGTGGCTTGATCAGGCCGTAGGATGGCCGCGTGTCCCTGGTCAGGGGTTTGGCCGCGCGGCCGTGGATCGCCGGCGCGACGGCCCTCGTGCTGCTGGGCGTCGGCGCCGCCATCGCCTGGCAGGTCGACAAGGCGCTCGGGCTGAGCTTCACGCCGGCCGACGTGCCACCGGAAGACCTCGAGCCGGCGCCGCCGCGCGAGGCCGAGCCGCCGCCACCGATCGCGCGGGTGGAGGCGCCCGCCGACCGGCGGGTCGAGCTGGCCGCCGCGGCGGTCACCGAGGCGCTGGGCGAGCGCGGGGCCCGCGGCACCGCGACGCTCCGGGTGTCGCTCACCGGGCCTGGGGGTGAGGCGTTCCGCCTCCGGCGCGCGGGCGCCGATCTCGTCCTGGAGGCGGCGACCCCGGCGGGCGCCGCCGCCGGCCTCTACACGGTCGCCGACCGCATCCGCTCCGGCGCGCCCGTCCTGCCGCCCGGCGACGACGGCCGGGTCGTCGAGCCCCGCCTCGGCCTGCGGCTCGTCGACTCCGGCGCGGTGGGCATCGACGCCGACCCGGCCGGCTGGGCGGGCAGCGACGACTACTCGCTCAACACCGACGTGACCGGCCCCGCCGTCCTCAGTGGACCGCCCTATGTGGACTCCGGCGCGGTGGCGGGCATCTCGGCGCAGTTTCGCCAGCTCGTCGACCACTCGCTCGCCCGCGGCTACAACGGGATCGTCGTGCAGGGCTTCCTGGAGTACGTCACGTTCGACGGCCTCGGCGTCTACCCCGACGGCGACCCGCACGTGGCGCGCGCCCGCGCGATGGTGGAGCACTTCGGGCCGGTGTGGCGCTACGCCGCCGACATGGGCATGAAGGTCTACTTCATGACCGACATGCTCGCCCTCTCCCCGCCGCTGCGCGCCCACCTCCAGGCCCTGCCCAGCGGCATGAACACCGAAGACGCCCGGCTGTGGAGCGTCTACCAGGCCGGGCTGCGCGAGTTCTTCACCTCGCTGCCGTACGCGGCCGGCCTCATGGTGCGCATCGGCGAGGGCGGCGACATCTACAAGTTCCCGGGGTGGGACTACACGTCGGAGATCGCGGTGAAGACGCCCGCGGCCGTGCGTGCCATGCTCCGCGCGCTCCTCGACGTGGCCGGCGAGGGGGAGCGGGACGTCATCTTCCGCACCTGGAGCATCGGGGTCGGCGCGGTCGGCGAGATGCACATCGACGCGGAGTCGTACGACGAGGTGCTCGGCGGCATCGACGACCCGCACCTCATCGTCTCCACGAAGTACTGCCTCGGCGACTACTACAGCCACCTCCCGTTCAACCACACGCTCGAGATGGGCGCGCAGCGGCGGATCGTGGAGTTGCAGGCGCGGCGCGAGTTCGAGGTGTTCGGCGCGCTCCCCAACGACCTGGGCGCGCTGCACGGGGCCGCGCTGCGCCGCTTCCTCGCCGCCAACCCGCGCGTCGAGGGCGTGTGGACGTGGACGCAGGGCGGTGGGCCGCTGCGGGCCGGGCCGCGCACGCTCTACCTGCGCGAGGGCTTCTGGCAGCTGTACGACCTCAACGTCTACTCCGCCGCCCGCCTCGCCTGGGACCCGGACGCCGACCCGGGCGAGGTGACCGCGGACTGGGCGCGTCAGACGTTCTCCACCGATCCGTCCACTGTGGCCGCGATCGGCGAGGTGATGGCCCTGTCACGCCAGGCGGTGACGAAGGGGCTCTACATCGGACCGTACGCCAACCGCACCGTCAAGGCGCTCGGCGTACACCCGCCGCCGATGATGTGGATCTTCGAGTGGGACATCGTCACCGGTGACAGCGCGGTCCTCGACAGCATCTACTCGGTCAGCCGAGACCGCCTCGACGAGGCCATCCGCGAGGGCGGCGAGGCGGTCGAGATCGCCGACCGCATGCGCGCGCGGATCGCCGCCACCGACCCGGCCACCTGGCGCGATCCGGCGCTGCGGCAGCGCTTCGTGGACACCCTCGACTTCCAGCTCAACCTCTTCGAGACGCTCGGCGCCTACCGCACGATGTTCCTGCGGTACGCCCAGTGGCTCGACACCGGCGACCCGGACGCGCGCGCGGCGTGGGAGGCGGCCCGCGAGCGCTACGTCGAGGCGCGCGACGCGCACGTGGCCCGCTACGGCGACGACGTCGACCTGCCCGCCTTCCGCTTCCCGGCCGCCGACATCGGCCTCGACCGCGCCGAGCGCGACGCCGCGATGGCGTGGCTGGCCCGCGTGCTGCTCGCCCTGCTCGTGGGCGCGGTGCTGGTGGGCGCGTTCTCCCGCCGCTCGTCCGCGCTGCGGGCCCTCTGGGTGGGCATGACACGCCCCTGGCGGGTCGGCGACCTGCCCCCACCGTCCACACCCGACCGCGTGCTGGTGTGGGCGCTCCCGGCCCTCGCGCTGGTGCTGAGCCGCGCGGCGTACAGCTGGTTCGCCTCCCCGGCCCACCTCACGCTGACGCTCGGCTCGTGGCTGCTGTTCGTGGTGGCGCTGCGCGCGCTGCTGGGCGGCGCCGACCCGTACGCCCTGTGGGCCGCCCTGGGCGGCGCGGCCATGCTCCGCACGCTGATCCTGCTGGCGGGCACGGTCTCCCGCGGCCCCGGCCGCTACTGGTTCAACTTCTGGACCGACCCACCTGCCCGCGGCGTGTACGTGACCGCGGCGTTCGCGGCGTTCCTGTGGGTGTTCGCAGCGGCCTACCACGCCCTGCGCGGCGCCTACGGCCTGAGCGCCCGCCACGCGTCCGGCCGTGTGCTGGTGGCGGGCGGCACGCCGGTCGCGGTCTTCGGCGGGGTAGCGGCGGGCATGGGCCTGGAACGCGCCCTGACCGTCTGGAACGACCAGATGGCGTTGCTCCCGTGGGGCCTGTCCCGCATCCTCGGCATCACGGTCTTCCTGGACATCCCACCCTGGCTCCCCAAGGCGGCCACCGTCGCGGGCGTAGCCCTCGTAGCGGCAGGCGCCTTGCTATCGCTAGGCCGCCGCCCAACTAAGCTAGCTTCCTAGGACGCGCTAAGAGGGTGTGACGCGCGCCGACCGAGCGGGCGGGCCTCGGTCGCGGGCAGTAGCCACTGTGCCGGGGTAACGGGCACCAGGTTCGCGATCTAGAACGGTTAAGGCGCTATATCGACCCTAACCGTTCTAGATCCACACCTACGCCCCGAAGCTGATTACGCTACGTTACCGGCGGTGCGGCGACACCCGCACATTTCGACCATTTTGGGCTACCGCTGTCCGTCGTGGTCAAAGCCGCCGCTCCCCGCCGCTGGCCACGCGCCGAAGGATCCCCGCGCGCACAGGTCCGGGGCAGGGCCGGCGTAGCCGGGCCCGGGGTGAGATTGCCCAGAGCGGTAGCCCAAAATCTCTTGGTCCAAGCCGCCGCTCCACCTGGCGAGTTAGGCCATTGTGGACAAAGCACGATCCGTCCTGCGGGACCGCCTCCAAGCTCTCGTCCGCTCCGATGGCCGCGCGGCGTGCCGCTCCAGCACATAAGTCGACGGGACCTGTGTGGACGCACTACGGTCGCTGGATGCGGGATAGGCCGGTCAACCTGACCGAGGAGCAGGTCGTCGCCGCGCTGCGGGAGCGTTGGGGGATCGAGGCCGCGCGGATGGAGTACGCGCCGGTCGGCTACGGCGGCTACCACTGGACGGTGGACGAGCCAGGTAGCGCGCGGTGGTTCGTGACCGCGGATCCGCGGGTGGGCGACGAGTACGGATGGATCCTCGCCTCGTATCGGGCGGCGGCGATGCTGCGGGAGCACGGGCTCGAGTTCGTCCTCCCACCCACCCCGGACCGGCACGGGGAGCTACGCCCCGACATCGCGCCGGCCTGGGCGCTCGCCGTCTACCCCTACATCGAGGGACGCAACCCGGACTACACCACCGGCGAACGCGACCGGGCGATGGAGCTGCTCGGACGGCTGCACGCCTTCACGCCGGTGCCGGAGATGGCACACCGGTGGGAGCCGCTGGACTGGGCCGAGATGCTGGGCCCGTACCTGGACGGCCCCGGCGCGGCGTGGGACCACGGCCCCTACGGCGAGCCCGCCCGCGCCCTCCTGAGGGGCTCGGCGGCCGGCATCGGGCGGCTGGTCGCGCACTACCGGGTCCTGGCCGACCAGGTCGTGGGCTCGGACGACCCGTACGTCATCACCCACGACGAACCACACGCCGGCAACGCGATCCTCGACACCGCCGGTGTCCTTCACATCATCGACTGGGACGCCACCTTCGTCGCGCCCCGGGAGATGGGCCTGCGCATCCTGCTACACGGCCGCCACGAGCGACCGCTGGGCCTGGACAACCGCTCGGCCATCGCCGCGTACCGGCGCACCGCCGGACCGGTCGAGCCCCGCCCGCACGCACTGGAGCTGTTTCGCGCCGAATGGGCACTGCTGGAGATCTGGCGTTACCTGCGACGGTTCAGCCAGCCACACGACGGCACCGCGGACGACGCCGCCCGCTGGGACGGACTCAACCGCTACCTCCCGGTGACGCGGAACTGGCCCGACCTGAGCTGAGGCGGCGGCCACCGCCTCGTCAGGGCAGCGGGCCGACCAGGTCCCACTTGTTGCCGGCCACGTCCTCGAAGATGGCCACGCGGCCGTACGGCTCGTCGCGGGACGGCGTGATCTGGGCGCCCGCCGCCACAAGCCGCGCGTACACCGCGTCGAAGTCGTCCACCCGCAGGAAGAAGGCGACCCGGCCGGCCGCCTGCGTGCCCACCACGGCCTCCTGGCGCTCGCCGTCGGCGCGGGCGAGCAGCAGGCCGGTCTCGGCGCCGGGCGGGCGGACGACCACCCAGCGCTTCGGGCGGCCGTCGTTGGTCGTGGAGGGTGAGTCTTCGACGAGCTCGAAGCCCAGCACGCCGGCGAAGAACTCGATCGCCGCGTCGTAGTCGCGCACGACGAGCGTCACGAGTGACATGAACATCCGCGTCACTCCGGGCCGTACTCGGAGATCGCGCGCTCCCACGTCTCCAGGGCCCGCTCGACCCGCCACCGGGGGCCGGAGGGCAGCCACTGGGCGACGCGGCGCACGCCGGCCCCGCGCAGGCGCTCGAAGACGGCGGGGTCGGCGGGCACGCTCATCAGCTGCACCTCGACCGGCCGCTCGGCCCGCGCCCGCAGCTCGGCGATCCGGTCGAACACGCCGGGGGAGTAGTGCGGAAACCAGGCGTCGCCGAACGCGAGCACCCGGTCGAGCGCGGTCGGACCCTCGCCGCCGACGAGCACCGGCGGGTGCGGGCGCTGGGCGGGCTTGGGCCAGGACAAGACGCGCTCGAAGTTGACGTACCGGCCGGAGTAGCTCGCCTCGTCGTCCGTCCAGATGGCCTTCATGGCCTCGACCCGCTCGCGGAGCACCCGCATGCGGACGCGGGGGTCGGTGCCGTGGTTGCGCATCTCGGTGCGGTTCCAGCCGGCACCCACCCCGAACTCGAGCCGCCCGCCGGAGAGGTGGTCGACGCTGGCCACCGCCTTGGCGGTGACGATCGGGTCGCGTTGGATGACGAGGCAGATGCCGCTCGCCACCCGCAGCCGGGTGGTGGCGGCCGCGGCGGCGGTCAGCGCGACGAAGAGGTCGTACGTTTTCCAGTACTTCGACGGCAGCGGCCGGCCGGGCGCGCGGTCCGTTTCGGCGGCGGGGATGTGGGTGTGCTCGGCGAAGTAGAGCGCGTCCTGGCCGCGCTCCTCGACGAGGCGGGCCACGTCGCCCGGCTTCATGCCGTCGTAGGTGGGGAAGATGCCAACTCCGAACTCCATGACCCTGATCATTCACGGCACGCGGCGGAGCACGCGCAGCAGGTACTCCTTCCGGTCGAGCGGGTTGGCGTCCCACCGCGCGCGGGTGGGCGCCGGGCCGCGCACGGGCGCGTAGTGGTCGAACGTGTTCTCCACGACGCCTTCGCCGTGGGTGAGGCCGGGCAGGCGCTGCTGCAGCTCGTGTACGCGCGCCGCGGGCACCAGGCCCTCCAGCACACCCACCGGCCCGCGCAGGTCGGCCTGGCCGGGCACGCCGCCGAGCCGGGTCAGCACCGGGAGCAGCGTGCCGTACGTGCCGGCCGGAAACTCCAGCCGGAAGCGGTGCAGCGGCTCGTGCACCACCGTGCCCGCCCGGGTGAGCGCGGCCATCAGCACCAGCGGCGTGAGCCCGCGGAAGTCGAAGCCGGTGCTCGACATGCTCTTGTCGAACGTGGCGTGCGCGTGGCTCTGCCGTGCCGCGTACCCGGAATGGGTCATGGTCACCACGCAGTCGGTGACGCGCCAGCCGTGCGGGCCCTGTTCCAAGGTCTCGCGGACGGTGTCCTCGACCGCCTTCATGAACGCGTACGGCATCGATCCCAGCTCGACCTCCAGCCGGTACCCGACGCCGGAGCCGGCGGGCGCCGGATCGACGCGCAGCCCGACGGTGGCCAGGAAGGGGTTGCCGTCCTCGCCCATGAGCTCGACGGCCGCGCCGCTGCCGGCCGGCCGTTCGACGCAGATGGTGGTGCTCTCCCGGAAGGTCGCCGCCACGCCGTACTCGCCGGCGAGCGTGGCCTGGATGACCTCCTTCTGCACCTCGCCGTAGAGCGACACGGAGATCTCCTGGCGGACCGTGTCCTGCCGCAGGTCGATGAGCGGGTCCTGCTCGGCCAGCTGGGTGAGGGCGGCGTGCAGCGCGCCCTTCTCGGCGGGGCTGGCCGGCACGACCACGGTCTCCAGCGACGGCGGCGCGAAGTGGTGCGCCGCCGGCCCGTGCGGCTCGCCGATCGGGTCGCCGACGCGCACGCCGCCGAGGCCCCACAGCTTGCCGATGCGGCCGGCCGGCACCTCGTCGGCGCGGACCGGGCCGCCGCGGTCGAAGACGCCGATCGCGGTCACCTTGCTGTCGTCGGGCAGCCGGTCGCGGGTGCGGACCGTGCCGGAGAACATCCGCACGTACGCCACCTTCTCGCCGGCCGGCCCACGCTCCACTTTGAACACCGTGCCGGAGACGGGCCCGCGCGCGTCGCCCTCCGCGGCCGGCAGCAGCTCCGCGATCCCTTCCATCAGCGCGGGTACGCCGGCGCCCGTGATCGCCGAGCCGAAGAAGACGGGGTACGCGAGCGCGTCGCGGGTGGCCCGGGCCAGGTGGGTGCGGAGCCGGTGCGGTGTGACCGTTCGCACGTTGTACACATAGGCGGCGAGGAGGGCGTCGTCGTGGCGGGTGAGCGCGTCCACCAGCGCCGCGTCGTCGGGCACGAACGCCGCTTCGCGGGTGCCGAGCGATGTGACCGTTCCCATCGGTACCGCGGCGGTGGTCAGCTTGTCCGCGACGGCGGCGAGCAGGCCGGCGTAGCGCGCGCCGGCGCGGTCTATCTTGTTGACGAACAGCAGGGTGGGGATGCGCAGGCGGCGCAGCGTGCGCATCAGCACGCGGGTCTGCGCCTGCACGCCCTCGACGGCGGAGACGACGAGCACCGCGCCGTCGAGCACGCTCAGCACCCGCTCCACCTCGGCGATGAAGTCGGGGTGGCCGGGCGTGTCGATCAGGTTGACGGTCACGTCGCCGATCGCGAACGACACCACGGCCGACTTGATCGTGATGCCGCGCTGCCGCTCGAGGTCCATCGAGTCGGTCTGCGTGCTGCCGGCGTCGACGCTCCCGATCTCGTCGATCACGCCGGCGTCGTAGAGCAGCCGCTCGGTCAGGCTCGTCTTACCGGCGTCGACATGGGCCAGGATCCCCAGGTTCAACGTACTCACGCGTCATGTCCTCTACATAGGCAGCGGTTCCCTTCTGGATGGACATGGGCGTCGCACGCATTTCCGGGCTCCTTCCTCGGACGTCGGGGTTCAATGACCACTTCATCAGGGCCGGCGGCGGCCGACAACCGATTAAGCGCGCGGTGTAACGGGCCGTGGCCACGGGCCGCCCGTCGCGGAGGCGGTCCGTGGCCACGGCTTGTGGTGGGAGAGCTGCGGTCTATGGGTAGTTGTTCAGGGTCTGCCGCTGGGTCGCGGTGTTGGCCGTACCGCCGGCGTTGTTGATGATGCGGTTGATCGTGCCCACGCCGCCGAGCGAGACGGTCACGAGGTTGTGGAAGCGGACACCGGCCGTGTCGGGCACCTCGAAGGAGCGTTCGGCGACCACCGCGGGGTTGACGTTGAAGTAGCAGTAGCTGCCCACGCCCCACGCCTCGTGGCTGGTGACCGTGTTGGCCACCTTGTACGCGGCGTACCCGCGCGTGGCGCCGTTCATCCACGCGGCCTGGTTCGGCGGGTCGTACGGCTTCTCGTTCTGGAAGAAGTACGTGCGGCCGCCGTTGCCGTTCCAGACGACCTCGTACTTCTGGTAGTGCTCGACGAAGAGGCCGTACATGGTGACGTTGTCGCCGTTGACGGTGAGGCCGGTGTCGGCGGTGTTGACGTTCCAGCCGATGCCGTCGCCGTGGTCGCCGCGCCACAGCCACATGTGGTCGCCGATCACGTTGTCGCTGTTGACGGTCAGCGTGTTGGTGGCCTTGCCGGCGATCGCGCCGCCGATCCGGAAGAACACGTCGTGCAGCGACGTCGGGTTGGCGGCGTGGCTGGCCGACGAGCCGGCCGGGCCGACCTCCATCAGCACCGGCGAGTTGGTGGTGCCGGCCTCGAACATCAGGCCCGCGACCTTCACGCCGTCGACGTCCGCGACCGACATGGCCGTCACGCCGTTGTTGGCCTGCAGGGTGGCCAGGCCCAGGCCGAGCACCACCGTGTCGGGCCGGGTGACCCGGATGGTCTGGTCGATCTGGTACACGCCCGGCGTGAACAGCAGGTGCCGCCCGGCGGCGAGCGCGTTGTTGATGGTCGCCGCGCTGGTGCCGGGGCGCACCACGTAGAACTGGCTCAGCGAGATCGACGAGCCGGCCGGCGTCTTGTTGAACCACGTGGTGCCGGCCGAGTTGGTGCGCGGCGCGGGCACGAACACCCGGTACTCGCCGGAGCCGTCGACGTACAGGAACGGCTTCTCGCGGACCACCGGGGTCTGCCCGACGACCGTGTGCGGCGGGTTGGGGTAGCTGGCCGCTGGCGCGCCGGTCACGCCGGTGAACACCATGTTCCACACGCCGCCGTTCCAGCTGCCGAACTCGCTGTTGCGGGAGAACCACTGCTGCTGCGAGCCGGAGACAACCTGACCGTCCACTTTGGTGTCGGCCATGAAGCCGCCGCTGGACCAGCCGTCGCCGCCGTTCCACAGCTGGATCTGGTTGCCGGCGCCGCGCAGGTGCATGCGGCGGTACGGCGCGGCCTGGGAGACCGCCCACCGCTCGACGAGGGTGCCGGCCGGGAGGGTGACGGAGAGGTTCTCGGCGGCGCGCCAGAAGTTCTGCGTGGCGTTGCCGCCCATCCAGAACGCCTCGACCCGCACGTGGCCGTTGAGGTTGACGTCGTCCGGCGACATGCCGAGCCCGGCGACCTGGGTGAAGAAGCCGAGGTTGACGTCGGCGGTGTAGCTGCCGGGCTTGAACAGCACCGCGTACCGGTTGGGCGCGAACTGCGCCGTCTCCTGCTGGGCGAAGATGGTGTTCAGTCGACTTTGGATGGTGGAGCTGGGCGTCGACGGGTCGAAGACGTACGTGTTGGGCCCGAGGTTGGGGTTGAACGGGTCGGTCGGCTCGACCGGGTCGGCCGTGCCGCCCGGCACCCGCACCACCAGTTCCCAGAGCGAGTAGCCCCATGCCGTGGCGCGCGCGGTGCCGTTGACCCGCACGTAGCGGCCGGTGCCGGTCACGTCGAGCGTCTGGGTGCCGCCCGTGGACGTGGTCGTGGAGTACACGGTGGTCCAGCTGGTCCCGTTGGTCGAGGTCTGGATCTGGTACGCCGTCGCGTAGGCGGCCTCCCACTGCAGCACCACCTGGCAGATCGACTGGCTGCTGCCCAGGTCCACCTGGATCCACTGTGGATCGCTGAACGCGGAGGCCCAGCGGGTGCCGGCGTTTCCGTCCACCGCGGCCGAGGCGGGGTAGGCGGCCGACTCGGTCGAGGAGGCGGTGGCGGGGCGGCCGGCGGCGGCGTTGGCGGTGCCGCAGGCGTTCGGCTGGGAGCCGAGCTCGCCGATCACCTCGAACTCCCACAGCGAGTACCCCCACGCCGTCGCCCGCGCGGTGCCGTTCATCCGCACGTAGCGGCCGGTGCCGGTGACGTCGAGCGTCTGGGTGCCGCCGGTGGAGGTGGTGGTGGCGTAGACGTTGGTCCACGTGGTGCCGTCGGCCGAGGTCTGGATCTGGTACGCCGTCGCGTAGGCGGCCTCCCAGCGGAGCACGACCTGGCTGATCGTGGCGCTGCCGCCGAGGTCGATCTGGATCCACTGTGGATCGCTGAACGCGGATGCCCAGCGGGTGCCGGTGTTTCCGTCCACCGCGGCGGTGGCGGGGTAGGCGGCGGACTCGGTCGAGGAGGCGGTGACCGGCTTGCCCTGCGAGATCAGCGTGGGCGCCGCGCTGGCGAACGGGATCGCGCCGAGCGGGACGAGCGCGAGCACGGTCGCCAGGACGGCGGCGACGACCAGGGGACGACGTCTGATCCGGCGAAAGGGGGTACGGGAAGTCATAACCCTACCTGTCGTGGGTGGTGGCCCCGGACGCCGAAACCGGGCGACACTGAGAGCGCTCTCGCTCCCCGGCAGAGTGTTACGCCGCGGTCACAAGCCCGTCAAGACATCGATCCATCACGACGCGATAAATCCCGAATGCCGGAAGGTGCGGCCCGCTCGCTGTTGATCAGGGAGTCGATGGTGCGGCGCGCCGCACGACCCGCCCATGAACTCCCTGATCAACGGCGTGGGGGTCGCCGCCGGCGGCCAGCAGCTGGGCGACCGGGAGCGTCGCGGCGCCCAGCGCGACCGCGTCGACGCCCAGCTGGCCCAGCTCGATGCGGGCCTGCTCGAAGGGCTTGCGCAGGGCCTGCTCCCGCGCCGCCGCGCGGATCTCCGGGAGCAGTCGCGACCCCAGCGCGAGGCCGGCCCAGCCGCCGAGGACCACCCGCTCGGGGTTGAACAGGTTGATCAGGTTGGCCACGCCGGCGCCCAGGTAGGCGGCGGTCTCGTCGAGCACCCGCCGGGCCGTCGCGGAGCGGTCGGCCGCCGCCAGCAGCGCGTTGATCTGGGACTCCTCGTCGGCGCCGGGCACCGTGCCACCGCGCCGCGCCTCCCGGTAGCGCTCGATGATCGCCTCCGCCCCGACGTACGCCTCCAGGCAGCCGCGGGCGCCGCAGCGGCAGGCCCGCCCGCCGTACACGAGGGTGGTGTGCCCCCACTCGCCGGCGCTGCTGGCCACCCCGCGGTAGGTCGCGCCGTCGCTCACCACGGTGGCGCCGACACCCGAGCCGACCAGCGCGAACACCGCGTGGCGAGCGCCCCGGCCGGCGCCGAACCACATCTCCGCCTGGCCCTGCGTCTTGGCGCCGTTGTCGATGTGCAGGGGCACGTCGACCTCGGCCCGGATCATGCGTTCCAGGGGCACGCCGTCCCAGCCGAGCGTCTGCGCGTACACCACGGCCTCGTGGTCCTGCACGACGACGCCGGATACCCCGACGCCGACGCCGAGCAGCTCGGAGCGGGGGACGCCGGCCCGGTCGGTGACCGCGGCGAGGCCGGCGACGATGTGGCGCACGACGGTGGCCGGGTCCGGCCGGGCCGCGTCGATGGGGTAGTCGGCGCTGGCCAGCAGCGCCATGGACAGGTCGAAGAGCTCGACCCGCACGCGCGTCTCACCGACGTCGACGCCGGCCACCAGCGCGAAGCGGGGCGCCACCCGCAGGCTCATGCTCGGGCGGCCGCCGTCGGACTCCAGCGCGCCGGCGCCGACCACCAGGCCGCCCGCGATCAGGTCGGCGACGACGTTGCTCACCGCGGGCTGGCTCAGCCCGGTGCCGCGGGCGAGGTCCTGGCGGGTCAGCGGGCCCTCCAGGAAGAGCTTCGACAGCAGCGCCGCCCGGTTTCGCAGCCGCACCGTGCGGTTCGTCGTCCGTTCCAGCGCCATGCCTACCCCCGCTCCGCCGCTCGGCGCTCGTCCGCCGTCGTGGTCAAGGCATGCCCCACCTCGATCACCACCCGCGTACGGCAGATAACTGTAAGGCTCGCGTGCCGGTCGCCGCCCTCGTGAGAGCGATCCCTTGACGGCGAACCGCAAAGTCACTTTAATGACGTCGTAATTTAAGCCCTGATGTAACTCCCACGCCAGAAGGGCATCTCGTGTCTCGACGACTGTTGGCTACGACTGCCGCGGCCCTGATGTTGGCCGCTTCGATTACCGCGTGTGGCGACGACTCGGACGGTGGTTCCGGCGGCGGCGCCAAGACACTCACCTACTGGGCCAGCAACCAGGGCGCCAGCATCGACTTCGACAAGCAGACGCTCCAGCCGGAGCTGGACAAGTTCGAGCAGCAGACCGGGATCAAGGTGAACGTCGAGGTCGTGCCCTGGTCCGACCTGCTCAACCGGCTGCTGGCGGCGGCCACCTCGGGCAAGGGCCCGGACGTGGTCAACATCGGCAACACCTGGTCGGCGTCGCTGCAGGCGACCGGCGCGTTCATCCCGTTCGACGACGCGACGATCGGGGCCGTCGGCGGCAAGGACCGCTTCGTGCCGGCCGCGCTGGCCGCCGCGGGCGCGCCCGGCCAGCCGCCGACCGCCGTGCCGCTCTACAGCCTCGCGTACGCCCTCTACTACAACAAGAAGATGTTCGCGGACGCCGGTGTCACCGCGCCGCCGACCACCTGGGAAGAGCTGATCACGGTCGGCAAGAAGCTGACCAAGGGCCAGCAGTGGGGCCTCGCCGTCGAAGGCGCCAACCCGTCGGAGAACGCGCACCACGCCTTCGCGTTCGGCCAGCAGTGGGGCGGCGAGTGGTTCGACGGGTCCGGCAAGCCGACGTTCGACACCCCGCAGAACGTGGCGGCCGTCAAGCGGTACATCGACTTCATGGCGGTCGACAAGATCGTCAACCCGAGCAACGCCGAGTACGCGCAGAACCAGTCGGTCTCCGACTTCGCCAACGGCAAGGCGGCGATGCTGCTGTGGCAGGCGGCCGGCAACGCGTTCAAGGCGCAGGGCATGGCGGCCGACGCGTACGGCGTGGCACCCGTGCCCTTCCCGGGCACGGCCCCGGCCGGCGGCAAGAAGGTCAACAGCATGGTGGCCGGCATCAACATCGCGGTGTTCAAGCACACCAAGGAGAAGGACGCCGCGCTGCAGTTCGTCAAGTTCATGACCAGCGACGCCGAGCAGGTCCAGCTCAACAAGACCTACGGCTCGCTGCCGTCGGTCACCACCGTGGCCGGCGACGCGGCGTTCCAGGCCGAGGAGCAGAAGGTGCTCGCGGGCGTGCTCGCCACCAGCGCGGCCCCGCTGCCCCAGGTCGCGGAGGAGAGCAAGTTCGAGACCCTCGTGGGTACGGCGATGAAGGAGCTGTTCGCCGACGCCGCGAGCGGCAAGCCGGTCACCGAGCAGGCGATCAAGGAGAAGCTCGGCAACGCCCAGCAGCAGATGGGTAGCTGAGCGCGATTGGCGTGGCCGTGGAGGGGAACGCCGACCCCTCCACGGCCCATCCTTGAGAGGACCGCGATGGTGACCACCACGACGGCTCCGGCGCGGGTCCGGCCGTCCGTCCCCGACAAGGCCAGGCGCCCGAGAAGACCCCGGCTGCCGTACCTGCTCCTGCTCCCGGCGGTCGCGCTCGAGCTGCTCGTGCACGTCATCCCGATGGTCGTGGGCGTGTGGATGAGCCTGCTGGAGCTGACCCAGTTTCAGATCCGGAACTGGTCGGCGGCGCCCTTCGCCGGGCTGGACAACTACAAGGCCACATTGGACGTCAACGGGCCGGTGGGCAAGGAGCTGCTGCACTCGTTCTGGGTGACCGTGCTCTACACGACCCTCTCGGTCGGGCTCTCCTGGCTCTTCGGGCTCTTCGCCGGCGTGTTCCTGCAGCGGCCCCTCCGCGGGCGGGCGCTGCTGCGGACGGTCTTCCTCACCCCGTACGCGCTGCCGGTGTACGCGGCGGTCATCACCTGGACGTTCATCTACCAGCGGGACACCGGCCTGCTCAACGAGCTGCTCACCTCGACCGGGCTCGCCGACGACCGTCCATTCTGGCTGATCGGCGGCAACAGCTTCTGGGCGCTGCTGGTCGTATCGGTGTGGCGGTCGTGGCCGTTCGCGTTTCTGTGCGTCATGGCCGGGCTCCAGAACGTACCGTCCGAGATGTACGAGGCGGCGGCGATCGACGGCGCGGGCTTCTGGCGCCGGCTCAAGGACGTGACCCTGCCGATGCTGCGCCCGGTCAACCAGGTGCTGATCCTGGTGCTGTTCCTGTGGACGTTCAACGACTTCAACACGCCGTTCGTCCTCTTCGGAGGGTCGGCGCCGGAGCAGGCCGACCTGGTCTCCATCCACATCTACCGCAGCTCGTTCATCACCTGGAACTTCGGACAGGGCTCGGCGATGTCGGTGGCGCTGCTGCTCTTCCTGCTGCTCGTGACGGCCGGGTACCTGCTGGTCACCAACCGGAGGAGAGACCCCGCATGAGGAAAGACAATGCGTGAGACCGCCGCCGAGCGCTGGTCGCGGCGCGTCGTGCTCACTCTGCTCACGCTGTTCACGATCACTCCGCTGTACGTGATGCTCAGCTCCGCGCTCAAGCCGCTGCGGGACGTGCAGGGCGCCTTCACCTGGTTTCCGACGCGACCCAGCTTCCAGGCGTTCGTCGACATGTGGAGCACGGTGCCGCTCGGCCGGTACCTGGTGAACAGCCTGCTGGTCTCCAGCGTGGCGGCGCTGGTCTCGGTGGCGATCGCCGTCTTCGCCGCGTTCGCGGTCAGCCGGTACAGGTTTCGCGGCCGGCAGGTCTTCTCGGTGACCGTGCTGTCGACGCAGATGTTTCCCGGGATCCTCTTCCTGCTCCCGCTCTTCCTCATCTACGTCAACCTCGGCAACGCCACCGGCGTCGAGCTGTACGCCAGCCGCACCGGGCTGATCATCACCTACCTGACGTTCTCGCTGCCGTTCTCCATCTGGATGCTGGTCGGCTACTTCGACTCGATCCCGCGCGGGCTCGACGAGGCCGCGCAGGTGGACGGCGCCGGTCCGATGAGGACGCTCTTCCAGGTCATCCTGCCGACCGCCGTCCCGGGCGTCGTGGCGGTCACGGTCTACGCCTTCATGACGGCCTGGGGCGAGGTCCTCTTCGCCTCGGTGATGACCGACGAGAACAGCCGCACGCTCGCCGTGGGCCTGCAGGGCTACGCGACCCAGTACAACGTGTACTGGAACCAGGTCATGGCCGCGTCGCTGGTCGTGAGCGTCCCGGTGGTCGCGGGTTTCCTGATGCTCCAACGCTATTTCGTGGCCGGCCTGACCGCCGGCGCAGTCAAGTGAGAAGGGTTGTCGACGAGTGCCGGACCTAACCAAGCTGCCGCCCGACTTCACCTGGGGCGTCGCCACCGCGGCGTATCAGATCGAAGGTGCCGTGGACGAGGACGGCCGGAAACCGTCCATCTGGGACACCTTCAGCCGGGTACCCGGTGCGATCGACAACGCGGACAACGGCGACGTCGCCTGCGACCACTACCACCGGTGGCCGGAGGACGTGACGCTGATGCGCAAGCTGGGCGTGCAGGCGTACCGCTTCTCGGTCGCCTGGCCGCGGGTCATGCCGGACGGCACCGGCCCGGTCAACGCGGCCGGGCTCGGCTTCTACGACCGCCTCGTCGACGGGCTGCTCGAAGCGGGCATCAAGCCGATGGTCACGCTCTACCACTGGGACCTGCCGCAGGCGTTGCAGGACAAGGGCGGCTGGGCGGAGCGGTCCACCGCCGAGGCGCTGGCCGACTACGCGACGGTGGTCGCCGGTGCGCTCGGCGACCGGGTCACCGAGTGGGTGACGGTCAACGAGCCGCTGTGCGTCTCGTGGATCGGCCACCTGGAGGGGCGGATGGCGCCCGGCGTGCGCGACCTCGGCCTCGCCGTGCGGGCCAGCCACCACACGCTGCTCGGCCACGGCCTCGCCACCCAGGCGATCCGGGCGGCCGCGCCCCGCCCGCCGTCGGTGGGCATCGTGCTCAACCCGAGCCCCTGCGAGCCGGGCAGCGAACGCCCCGAGGACGTCGCCGCCGCGCGCCGCGCCGACGGGCACACCAACCGCTGGTGGCTCGACCCGCTGTACGGGCGCGGCTACCCGATGGACATGATCGAGGTGTACGACCAGGAGCCACCCGTCCGTCCCGGCGACCTGGAGCTGATCGCGACGCCGACGGAGTTCCTCGGCCTCAACTACTACTTCCGCCAGCTCGTCGTCGACGACCCCGAGGGCCCCGCGCCGTACGCCCGGCAGATCCCGGTGCCCGGCTCGATGGAGACCGCGATGGGCTGGGAGATGTACCCGTCCGGCCTGGAGCAGCTGCTGGTGAGCGTGTCGGAGACCTACCGGCCGGCGCGCGTCATCGTCACCGAGAGCGGCTCGGCCTGGCGCGACGAGCTCACGCCGGACGGCGAGATCCAGGACAAGGAGCGCACCGACTACCTGGAGCAGCACGTCGACGCGTGCGCGGCGGCGGCTGGGCGGGGCGTGCCGATCGACGGCTACTACGTGTGGTCCCTGCTCGACAACTTCGAGTGGTCGTACGGGTACGACAAGCGCTTCGGGCTCGTGCACGTCGACTACCCGAGCCAGCGCCGCACCGTCAAGGCGAGCGGTCACGCCTACGCCAACCTGATCGCCCAGCACCGCCAGGCGACGGCGGTCAACTCCGAGGACGTCCCCGCCGGGGGATGAGAGCGCGGGGCCGGCCCGCCGCCTGCCGTGGCACCGGGGCGGCGGTCACCGGCCCCGCGCGCCGGTCAGTACAGGCCGCGCTGGCGGGCGGAGAGCCGGGTCAGGCCGAGCAGCGCGTCCATGTGCGGCGTCGGTGTCCCGGTGGCCTGGGCGATCTCCCGCACCACCGTGACCATCGCGTCGAGCTCCAGGGGGCGGCCGGCCTCCGCGTCCTGGAGCATCGACGTCTTGAACGCGCCGAGTCGCCGGGTCACCTGGTTGCGGTCTTCGGCGCTCTGGGCGATCGGGCAGCCGATCCGCTCGCCGATCGCGGCCGCCTCCGCCATGACCGCGCGGACGAAGCCGTTGACGAGCTCGTCGTCGAGGATCCGGTCGGCGGTCGCGCCGGTGAGCGCGGAGATCGGGTTCATCGTCATGTTGCCCCACAGCTTGTACCAGATGTCCTGCTGGATCCGGGGCGAGAGGGTGACCGTGAAGCCGGCCTCGCCCACGACGGCGGCCAGGCTCTCCAGGCGGCCGGTCGTGCCGCCGGCGGGCTCGCCGAGGATCAGGCCGTCGCCGGCGTGGTGGCGGGCCAGGCCGGGCTCCTCGACGCTGGCGCTGAGGTGGACGACGCAGCCGACCACCCGCGCGGTGGGGATCGCCGCGGCGACGGCGCCGTCCGGGTCGACGGCGCGCAGCCGCAGCCCCGCGAACTCGCCGCCCGCGCCGTCGAAGAACCACCACGGCACCCCGTTGATCGCCGGCACGACGACCGTCTCCGGCCCGAGCAGCGGCGCGAGCGTGGGGGCGAGGGCGGGCAGCGCGTGCGCCTTGACGGTCAGCAGCACCACGTCCTGCGGCCCGAGCGCGGCGGGGTCGTCGCTCGCCTCGACCGGCCCGCCGATCTCACCGTCCACAGTGCGCAGCCGCCAGCCGCGCGCGCGGAGCGCGTCGAGGGTGCGGCCGCGGGCGAGCGCGGCGGTGGCGCACCCGCTCGCGGCGAGCCGCGCCCCGATCACCCCACCGACGGCGCCGGCGCCGACCACACATATACGCATGAGGCGCTAGCGTATGCCCTCGCGGCGCAGGGTGGCGGCGAGACGCTGGGTGTGTGTCACGACGGCCTTGGCCACGCGGTCGAGCTCCTCGCCCTCGGCCAGGTGGGCCGGCATCGAGCAGGAGATGGCGTCGGTGGCCGGGATGCGGTAGTCGACCGCGGTGGCCACGCAGGCGACGCCGGTCGTGCCCTGCTCGCGCTCGAACGCCCACCCGCGCGCGCGCACCTGCTCCACCTCGGCCATCAGCGCGTCGCGGGAGGTGATGGTGTGCGGCGTGTACGACTCGAGCTCGGCCGGCAGGATCGCCTCGACCTCGTCGCGGGTAAGGCCGGCGAGCAGCGCCTGGCCGAGCGCGGTGAGGTGCACCGGGAGGCGGCGGCCGACCCGGGAGATCAGCCGCACCGAGTCGCGCGACTCGCGGCTGGCCAGGTAGATGATGTGCGCCTCGTCGCGGCGGGCGTAGTGCATCGTGTAGCCGATCTCGGCGCGCAGGTCCTCCAGGCACTCGAGGGCGTGTCGCAGCGCGGGGTCGCGGTCGAGGTAGGCGGTGCCGGACAGCAGCGCGTGCGGGCCCACGCCGAAGGCCGTGCCGGTCTCGTCGGCCTCCACCCACTTCAGCTCGCGGAGCGTGCGCACCAGCGCGTGCAGGCTCGAGCGCGGGTAGCCCATCCGCTCCTGCAGCTGGGAGATCGTCAGGCGGGTGGGGGAGCCGGCGAGCACCTCCAGGATGCGGACGGTGCGCTCCGCGGACTTCACAGCTTCGGACATGACAACCCCCACCCCGGGACCGGTTGACCGCCATGCTACCGGACGTTAGTTTGTGGATGTGCGGGCGACAGGATGAGAGAAGCTGTACACATATGTGGATGCCAGCAGTGACCGACGCGCTCCTGTCCTTCCCGCTGACGCCGTTCACGGCAGATGACGAGGTCGACCTCGACGTGTTCGCCGAGCACGTCGACGAGCAGGTCCTCGCCGGGCCGGCCGCGCTCTTCGTCGCCTGCGGCACGGGGGAGTTCAGCGCGCTCTCGCCGGCCGAGTTCCGCACGGTGGTCGCCACCGCGGTGCGGGTGGCCGGCGACCGGCTGCCGGTGTACGCGGGCGCGGGCGGCGGGCCGAGGGTGGCGCGGGAGTTCGCGGCGGCCGCCCACGACGCCGGTGCCGACGGGCTGCTGCTCCTGCCGCCCTACCTCGTGGCGAGCACCCCCGCCGGGCTGGTGCGCCACGTCCGCTACGTCGCCGAGGCGGCCGCGCTGCCGACCGTCGTCTACCAGCGGGCCAACGCGCTGCTCGACCCCGCGGCCGCGGTGGCGCTGCTCGGCGTGCCGACCGTGGTCGCGGTCAAGGACGGCCGAGGCGACGTCGACGCGATGCTGCGCCTGGTAACGGCGGTGCGGTCGAGCCGCGACCCGCGGGCGGCCGAGTTCGGGTTCCTCAACGGACTGCCGACGGCCGAGCTCTCCGCGCTGGCCTACCGGGCGATCGGCGTGGGCAGCTACTCCAGCGCGGCGCTGTGCTTCGTGCCGGACATCGCCACGGCCTTCCACCGGGCCCTGCGCGAGGGCGACGATGTGACCGTGCGGACGCTGATCGCCGAGTTCTACCTGCCCTTCGCCACGCTCCGCGACCGGGTGCCCGGCTACCAGGTGGCGCTGGTCAAGGCCGGCGCGCGCCTGGCCGGCCTGCGGATGGGGCCGGTGCGGCCGCCGCTGGTCGACGCCACGCCGGCACACGTCGAAAAGCTGGAGGAGATCATCGCCAGAGGCCGCGCCGCGCTCAAGCGGGACGACGCGTGAACCCGGTCACCCGGGTCACCGTCACCCCGATCGCCTTCGCCGACCCGCCGCTGCTCAACGCGGCCGGCGTACACCAGCCGTGGGCGCTGCGCACGGTCGTCCAGGTCCACTGTGGAGACGAGCTGGTCGGGCTCGGCGAGACGTACGGCGACGCGCCCCACCTCGCCCTCGTCGAGCGGGCCGCGGCGGCACTGTCCGGACTGGACCCGTTCGACCTCGCCGGCGTGCGCCGCGCCGTGGCGGCCGCGATCGGAGTCGTCGACGCGCCCGACAGGCACGGGCTGACCGGCGGCTCGACGCCCGCCAAGACGCTCCTGCGGGTGTACGCGCCCTTCGAGGTCGCCTGCCTCGACCTGCAGGGCCACATCGCCGGCCGCCCGGTCTGCGACATCCTCGGCGGGCGGGTGCGCGACACGGTGCCCTTCTCCGCGTACCTGTTCTACAAGTGGGCCGCCCACCCCGGCGGCGAGCCGGACGAGTACGGCGCGGCCCTCGACCCCGACGGCATCGTGGCGCAGGCGCGGGCGCTCGTCGACCGCTACGGCTTCCGCTCCGTCAAGCTCAAGGGCGGCGTCTTCCCGCCCGCCGAGGAGGTCGAGGCGATCCGGGCGCTGCGCGCCGCGTTTCCCGACCACCCGCTGCGCCTCGACCCCAACTGCAACTGGACGGTCGAGACCTCGCTGAAGGTGGCCGAGGAGACCGACGGCCTGCTGGAGTACCTGGAGGATCCCACCGCCACCATCCCCGGCATGGCCGCCGTCGCCGCGAAGGCGGCGATGCCGCTGGCCACCAACATGTGCGTCGTCAACTTCGCCGACGTGCCCGAGGCGGTCGCGCGCGGCGCCGTCGGCGTGGTGCTCGCCGACCACCACTACTGGGGCGGGCTGCGCGCCTCCGCGCTGATGGCCGGCATCTGCGAGACGTGGGGGATCGGCCTGTCCATGCACTCCAACAGCCACCTCGGCATCAGCCTCGCCGCGATGACCCACCTGGGCGCGGCGCTGCCCAACCTCACGTACGCGGCCGACACCCACACACCGTGGCAGCTCGGCGCCGACGTGCTCCACACTCCACTGTCCTTCGTGGACGGCGCGGTGTCGGTGCCGCACGGGCCCGGCCTCGGCGTGGCACTCGACCCCGACAAGCTCGCCCGCATGCACGAGAGCTACCTGCGCACCGACATCCGCGAGCGCGACGACACCACGTATATGCGCACCGTCCAGCCCGACTTCCCTGCCGGGCGGCCGCGGTGGTGAGGGTCACCGGCCACGCCTACCCGTGGGACGTGGTCGGCGACCCGGCGTTTCCCGCGCGGACGCGCGACACCGGCGTCGACTCGGTCACGCTCGCCGCCGCCTACCACGCCACCCGCGCCGCGACCCCGCTGCACCCCCGGCACCAGATCGTCGACGCGCACGGCACCGCGCTGTACCGCCCCGTCCGCGAGGCGGTGTGGGCCGGCCGCCGGCTGCGCCCCGTCGGTCCGAAGTGGATGGACACGCCCGACCCGTACAGCGAGGCCGCCGTCGCGCTGCGCGCCGCCGGGCTGCGCGTCGACGCCTGGCTGGTGCTCACCCACGACAGCCGCCTCGGCCGCGCCCACCCCGACCTCGCGGTCGTCAACTGCTTCGGCGATCCCTACCCCTACGCGCTCTGCCCGGCCCACGAGGAGGTCCGCGACTACGCCGCCACACTGGCCGCCGAGGCGGTGCGCGACGCGCCGGTCGACGGCGTCTCGCTCGAAGCCTGCGGCCAGCTCGGCCTCACCCACGCCGGCCCGCACGAGAAGACCGACGGCGCCTGGACGCCCGAGGCGGCGCGCTGGCTGTCGGTCTGCTGCTGCGCGGCCTGCCAGGCGGCCTGGTCGGCCCGCGGCCTCGACCCCACCGAGGTGCAGACCACACTGCGGGCCGCGGTCCGCGCGCCGGCGGACTCTATCGTCGGCGCCGAGACCTCCGCGGCGCTGCTCGCCGCCCGGCACGAGACCACCGACCTCCTGCGAGCCCAGATCGTCGACGGGGTACGAAGCGGCGCGCCGGACGCCGTCCTGACACTTCACGCCCAGCCCGACCCCTGGGCGACCGGCCCATCGCCAGGGCTGACGCCCAGCGCGGCGAAGGACGTTGACCGCCTGCTCGTCCCCGCCTGGCCCACGGCACCGGCGTCGGCGGAGCTGGTAGCGGCCGCGACCGCGACAGGCACCCCGGTCGACGCCTACGTGACGGTCCTCCCACCCGCCCAGGCCGAAGCCCTGCCGGCGCACGTCGACCGCCTGCTGGCCGCCGGCGCGAGCGGGATCGCCCTCTACCACCTAGGCCTGGCCCCCCGCCCGGGCCAGGACCTGCTACGCACCCTCGCGGGCCGCTCCCACGGCTGGCGCCCAGCCTGAGCCGCAGTCCGCCGGGACCGGCCGAGCGTCAGTGGTGCGGATAGCACGTAATGGGGCCCGCATAACGTGCCATCCGCACCACTGAGCGCGGCGGGCGGGCTTGTCCCGCGGACCCGGCAGCGGACGGCCGGGGTTTCGACGAGCCCTTGGCGAGGAGCCGGCCGGGAGCGGTGCCCGCGGGAGCATACGGTCCGCAGGTGACGCGGACCGGGGCATATCGAAAAGATTCTCGATCTCCTGATGGGGGAGGTGGTGGGTGAGGAAAGGATGAGCTGGTCCGGCCGTGGGTCCGGAGTGACGGTCGGCAACCGGACAGTGGCGTGTCCCGCGCGGAAACCGCTCATAGCCTGGTCAGCCATGGATCGGAGCATGCCGCGGCTTACCGTGATCGGCACAGGCTACCTCGGCGCCACGCACGCAATCTGCATGGCGGTGTTGGGATACGAGGTGCTCGGCGTCGACGTGGACGCCAGCAAGGTGGAGCGGCTCGCGTCGGGTGAGGTGCCGTTCTTCGAGCCTGGCCTGCCCGAGCTGCTCGCCAAGGCGCTGGAGTCGGCCAGGCTGCGGTTCACGACGTCGTTCGCCGAGGCGGGTGAGTTCGGCGACGTGCACTTCGTGTGCGTGGGCACGCCGCAGCGGCCCGGGTCGTACGCGGCCGACATGCGCTTCGTCGACGCGGCGGTCAGCGAGCTTTCGCACCACCTGCACAGGCGGGCGCTCGTCGTGGGCAAGTCGACCGTGCCGATCGGCACCGCGGCCCGGCTCACGTCGCTCATCCGGGATCTCGCGCCGGCCGGCGACGAGGTGGAGCTGGCGTGGAACCCGGAGTTCCTCCGCGAGGGGTACGCGGTCGACGACACGATGAAGCCCGACCGGCTGGTCTTCGGCGTCGCGTCGGCGTGGGCGGAGCGGCGGCTGCGCGCGGCCTACGCGCCGGTGCTCGCGCAGGGCACGCCGGCCGTCGTCACCGACCTCGCCACGGCCGAGCTCGTCAAGGTGGCGGCCAACGCGTTCCTGGCCACGAAGATCTCGTACATCAACGCGATGGCCGAGGTGTGCGAGGGCACCGGCGCCGACGTGCACGACCTGGCCGAGGCCCTGGCGTACGACAACCGCATCGGCGGGCGTTTCCTCAAGCCGGGGCTGGGCTTCGGCGGCGGGTGCCTGCCCAAGGACATCCGGGCGTTCCTGCACCGGGCCGAGGAGCTGGGCGTGGGGCAGGCGGTGTCGTTCCTGCGCGAGGTCGACGACATCAACAAGCGCCGCCGGGCCCGCACGGTCGACCTGGTGCGCGAGGTCGTCGGCGGCGACCTCGAGGGGGTACGGGTGGCCGCGCTCGGCGCCGCCTTCAAGCCCAACTCCGACGACGTGCGCGACGCGCCGGCCCTCGACGTGGCCAGCACGCTCCAGAAGGCCGGCGCCACCGTGCGGGTCTTCGACCCGGCCGCGATGGACAACGCCCGCCGCACCCACCCCGACCTGTCCTACGGGGAGAGCACGCTCGACGTGGCCCGGGGCGCGGACGTGGTGGTGCTGCTGACGGAGTGGGCGGAGTTCCGCGAGATCGACCCGGTGGCGCTGGCCGGCGTGGTGGCGCATCCCCGCATCGTCGACGGGCGCCACGCGCTCGACGCCGGCGAGTGGCGGGCGGCCGGCTGGGAGTACCGGGCGCTCGGCCGCCCCTAGAGACCCCCTGGGCCGTCGCTCACCCCCCGGAGGGGCGGCCCAGGGTTTCCCGCAGGGCGCGGCCGGCGGAGTGCGGGGCGCCGAAGGCGTCGAGCGCGAGCAGGGCGGCGCCGGTCACCGGCGGGGCGGCGAGCAGCGTGAGTGTCGCGTGTGGAGAGTGGGCGGCGATGCCCTCTTCGACCGCCTCCATCAGCAGCGGGTGCCGGGCCGCGAGCACGCCGCCGCCGAGCACCACCGCGTACGGCGCGTCGCGCAGCCGCAGCCGCGTGGCGGCCACCCGCACCAGCGCCACGATCTCGTCGGCCTGCCGCGCGACGAGCCGGCGGGCCGTGGCGTCACCGGCGGCGGCGACCGCGAAGAGCACCGGCGACAGCTCGGCGATCCGCTCCTTCGGGATCTCGTCGAGGTGCAGGCCGGCGGCGACCTCCTCCACAGTGGACTGTCCGAAGTGTGCGGCGACCGCGGCACTGAGCGCGGTGGGCCCGTCACGGCCGTCCTCGCCCCGCGCGGCCCGGTAGAGCGCAAGCGCCGCCAGGTGCTCGCCGCCGCCCCAGTCGCCGCTGATCTGCCCGAGCGAGGGGAAGCGGGCGGCGCGGCCGGCGGCGTCGCGGCCGAGGCAGTTGATGCCGGTGCCGCACACCACGGCGACCGCGTCGCGCGCGTCGGTGCCGGCCCGCAGCAGCGCGAACGTGTCGTTGTCGACCCGGTGCTCGCGCGCCCAGCCGGCGTCGCCGACCGCCTTGTGCAGCACGTCCACCTCGACCGGCAGGTCGGCTCCGGCGAGGTACACCTCGGCGCGGTCGATCGTCGTGCCGGCGGGGAGGGCGGCGACCGCGCGGGCCTCGGTCACGAGCGCGTCGATGATCGCGACACACCCGGGTACGCCGACGTAGTGCGGGCTGGAGGCGGGGCCGCGTACCGAGGCGAGCACCTCGCCGGCGGCGGTGCCGAGCACCACGTCGGTCTTTGTGGCGCCGCCGTCGACGGCGACGAAGAGCCGCTTCACGCGAACACCTCGTCGGTGAGGGCCTCGGCGAGCGCGTGCTGGCCGACGAGGGGGTGGGCGAGCAGCGCGGAGTACACCCGCGACCGTCCACCATGGACGGCGGCGGCGACAGCCAGCTCCTCGTACGCCGCGACCGCCCCGATCAGGCCGGCGAGCGCGGGACCGACCGGCGTCACCGGCCTCGGCACCGGGCCGTCGCCGGACACCGCGCAGGTCACCTCGATGACCGAGTCGTCGGGCAGGAAGGGGAGGGTGCCGTTGTTGCGGACGTTGGCCGAGTGGTGCCCGCCGTCGCCGGCCGTCAGCGAGTGGATCAGGCCGACCGCCGCCTCGGAGTAGAACGCCCCGCCGCGCCGGCCCAGCAGCGGCGGCTTCTCGTGCAGCGACGGGTCGGCGTAGAGCTGGAGCAGCTCCGCCTCGATCCGGGCCACCTCGTGCGCGCGGGTGGGCTTGCCGGTCTCCGCGCGCACCACCTCGTCGTGGGCGTAGAAGTAGCGCAGGTAGTAGGAGGGCACGTTGCCGAGCGTGGCGAGCACCTGGGGTGGGAGGCTCACCTCCGCGGCGAGCTCGTCCAGGTGCGTGGCCAGCAGCGACGGCAGGCGGTTCACGCCGTCCACATAGGCGGCCCGTTCCCAGGTGAGGTGGTTGAGGCCGACGTGGTCGAGGTCGACCGCCTCGGGCGGCACGCCGAGCAGCCCGGCGAAGCGGCGCTGGAAGCCGATCGCCACGTTGCACAGCCCGACCGCGCGGTGGCCGGCGTCGAGCAGCGCGCGGGTGACGATGCCGACCGGGTTGGTGAAGTTGACGATCCAGGTGCCGGGCGCGACCCGCGACGCGACGTCGAGCACGACCGGCACCGTGCGCACCGCCTTGGCCAGACCGCCCGCGCCGGTGGTCTCCTGCCCGACGCAGCCGCACGCCAGCGGGAACGTCTCGTCGTGGATCCGGGCCCGCTGCCCGCCGACCCGCAGCTGAATCACCACGATGTCAGCGCCGTCGAGGCCCTCGTCCGGGTCGGTGGTCCAGGAGACGCGAGGGTTGAGCCGCCGCGCGAACGGCCCGACGACGGCGAGCCGCTCCGCCGCCGGGTCGACGAGGTGGAGCGACGCGTCCGGCAGCAGGCGCGCGAACCCCTCGACGAGCTCCGGCGTGTACGTGGAGCCGCCGCCGACGACCGCGATCTTCATCCCTTGACCCCCGTGAGTGTCACGCCCCGCACGAACGCCTTCTGCGCGAAGAAGAAGACGACGACGATGGGCACCATGGTGAGCAGTGTCGCCGCCGACACGATGTTCCACTCGACGGCGTGGAGCGTGCGAAACGAGGCCAGCCCCAGCGAGAGCGTCCACGCGGACTCGTTCTCGCTGGTGTAGAGGAGCGGGCCGTAGTAGTCGTTCCAGGCGTAGAAGAACTGGAACATGGCCGCGGCGGCGATGCCCGGCCGGGCCATCGGCAGCACCACCCGCAGCAGGGTGCGCCACTCGCCGCAGCCGTCCACCCTGGCCGCGTCGAGGTACTCGTCCGGGATCGTGAGCAGAAACTGCCGCAGCAGGAAGATGGAGAACGCGTCGCCGAGCAGCATCGGCAGCACCAGCGGCCACAGCGAGCCGGTCAGCCCGTAGTTGGCCCACATCAGGTAGAGCGGCACGGTGGTCACCTGCGGCGGCAGCATCATCATGCACACGATCGCCACGAAGACCGCGGTCCGCCCGCGCCACCGCAGCTTCGCCAGGGCGTACGCGGCGGGCACGCTGGCCAGCAGCATGAAGAGCGTGGCGCCGGTGGCGTAGAGGGCGGTGTTGAGCAGGTAGCGGGGCAGCGGGGTGCGCTCGAACACCTCGACGTAGTTGCCCGGGTGCCACGACGTCGGCCACAGGTTCGAGGTGAGCGACTGGTCGCTGGACATGAAGCTCGTCAACGCGAGGAACACGATCGGGCACAGGAACATCACGCCGAGCGCGATCGCGATCGAGTGGCGGGCGACGAAGGCGAGTCTCATAGGAAGCTCCGGAAGCGCCGCAGCAGCACCACGGTGACCGCCGCCGCGACGACGAAGAGCACGACCGCGAGGGTGTTGGCGTAGCCGAGCGCGCCGTACCGGAAGCCGACCACGTACAGCCACAGTGGATAGGTGAATGTGGACCCTTCCGGATAGCCGAACGTGGAGGAGACCCCGCCACCGGTCGTCGCCTGCCCGGAGGCGACGCTGGCCGCGACGGCCGCCTGGGTGAAGTACTGCAACGTCTGGATCACGCCGGTCACGGCGGCGAAGAGCACCACCGGCGCGATGTTCGGCAGCGTCACGTAGCGAAACTGGTGCGCCGCGTTGGCGCCGTCCAGCGAGGCGGCCTCGTACTGCTCCTTGGGCACGTCGAGCAGCGCGGCCAGAAATATGATCATCAGGTCGCCGACGCCCCACAGTCCTAACAGGACGAGGGAGGGCTTGGCCCAGTCCGGCGAGTTGAACCACAGTGGACCCTGGATGCCGATCTCGGCCAGCAGCGAGTTGACCGGGCCGGTGCCGGGCTTGAAGAGGAAGACGAACGCGAGCGTCGCCGCGACCGGCGGGGCGAGCGCCGGCAGGTAGAAGAGCGTCCGGTACAGGCCGGCGCCGCGCTTGAACCGGGCCAGCAGCATGCCGGTGGCCAGCGCGCCCAGCATCCGGGCCGGCACCAGCACCGCCACGAGCCACAGCGTGTTGGCCGCCGCGGTACGCACGTTGGCGTCCTGGAGGAGGTGCTCCCAGTTGCGCAGCCCCACCCAGCGCGGCGTGTTCACCAGGTCGAACGTGGTGAACGAGAAGTACACGCTGGCCACCAGCGGGTACACGAGGAAGACGAGCAGGCCGAGCAGGACCGGCGCCATGAAGCTGAGCACGGTGAGCCGGTCCCGCCTGCGGCGTTGTGCCAGGGTGGTCATCAATCAACCCGCGAGCTGGACGAGCTGGTTGATCTGCTTGTCCACGTCCTTCAGGCCCGGGCCGGGGTCCCCGCCCTTACCGGCCTGGTACTTCTGCAGGTACGTGGCGAACGCCTCCTCGTACGCGGGCCCGACCGCGCTCGGCGGGGTGGTCGACGTGTGCGGGTGCGCGAAGATGTCGAGGAACACCTTGAAGTCCGGGTCGTTGCCCAGGTCGCCGGGGGCGGCGAGCGCGTCGGTGGTGCTCGGCACGTTCTTGATGAGGTTGGCCAGCTTGACGATCGCGCCGGTGTCGGTGGTGAGGTAGCGGATCAGCTCCCACGCGGCCTCCGGGTTCTTGGCGGTCTTGGAGACGCCGATGACGTTGCCGGTGACGTAGCCGCCGCCGTACCAGTCCGGGTGCGCGTCGCTGACCGGCAGCGGGGCGGTGCCGAACTTCACGTCCTTGGCCTGGTCGCGCAGGAACGCGATCCGGTACTCGCCGTCGACCATCATCGCGATCTGTCCCTTGTGGAACGCGTTGTCGGCGGACCACTCGTCGCCCAGGCTCGCGCGGAACTTCTCCAGCTTGTCGTAGCCGTACCAGTCGATGAGCTCCTTCTGCCACTCGAGCAGCTCGAGCCAGGCCGGGTCGGAGCCGATCGCGCTGGTGCCGTCGTCGTTGAGCCACTTGGCGCCGACCGCGGGACCGAGGTGCGAGGGGGAGTGCTCGTAGAAGCCGAACAGCGGCAGGAAGCCGGCCCGCTCGATCGTGCCGTCCGGCTTGCGCTTGGTGAGCCTCTTGGCCGTCTCGGTGAGCTCGCTCAGCGTCCTGGGCGGCGTGGGGAGGAGCGCCTTGTTGTAGTAGAAGCCGTACGTGTCGGCGAGGAACGGCATCGCGCAGCGCCGCCCCTTGAACTCGGTGTAGCTGCGCACGGTCGCCGGGAGCTTGTTCAGGTCGACGCCGTCACGCTCGATGTACTGCTCGAGGTCGAGCCAGGCACCGCTCGCGCAGAACTTGCCGACGGTGTCGGTGGAGTAGGACAGGCCGATGTCGGGGCCCTGGCCGGCGCCGATCGCCTGGAGCATCTTGGTGTCGTCCTGGCCGGACTTGACCACCACGTCGATCTTCGGGTGCGACGCCTTGAAGTCGGCCACGATCGTGTCGATGGCCTTGGCCTCGCGGTCCGTGAAGAAATGCCAGAACTCGACGGTGCCGGAGGCCTCGGTGCCGGGGGAGGCGACCGGCTTCTCGGCTTCTCCAGGTGTACAAGCAGAGACAAGCGCTATGGCGGCAATTACCGCCATTTTTCGGCTAATTGAGGGCATGGTAGAGCGCTCCTTCCGGTGGGTGGTCCGGCGGAATTCGGGGGTATCTATGCGGCCGGGGCGGTGTCCCGGAGGGTGGCGATAATCTGTTCGCGGAGGGCACGCTGTGCGGCGACCTGGGCGCCGAGCAGCACGGGGTCTCCGTCGACACCGGTCACGGCGATGGCGGTGTCGAGCGGGGTGTTGGCGCGCAGCGCGGCGGTGACCCGGTCGGCGAGCGCCGCGCCGCCGGCCCGCCCCACGTCCCCGGCGAGCACGACGAGCGCCGGGTCGAGCACGGCGGCGACCGCCGCGAGCCCGTACGCGATCCGCTCGGCGAGCGCGTCGAGGAACGGACCGGTCGCCGAGGCCACCGCCGCCTCCGGGGTGGCCGCCTCGATGCCGTGCGCCGCCGCGAGCGCGAGCACCGCCGGGCCGCCGACCAGGTCGGTCAGGTCGGTGCGGTCGGCGCCGCGGCCGAGCCCGACCGGCACGTACCCGATCTCGCCGGCCCCGCCGCGGGCGCCGCGCAGCAGCGTGCCGCCCAGGTCGATGGCGAGGCCGAGACCGAAGGAGAACCACACCAGCGCGAAGCTCTCCACGTCGCCGGCCACGCCGCGGGCCCGCTCGGCGATGGCGGCGAGGTTGACGTCGTTGTCCGCCGCCACGGTCGCCCCGAGCCGGGTGGCCAGGTCGTCGACCACCCCCGGCCGGTCCCAGCCGGGCACGTCGATGTGCCGGATGACGCCGGCCGCCGCGTCGTAGGACCCGGGCAGCCCGAGCTGGACCAGCCGCACGCTCCCCGAGGCCAGCCGCGCCTGGCGGGCCAGGTCGTCGACCAGCCGCGTCACCGCGGGCACCGGGTCGGCGGCGGCCGCGACCTCGGCCCGCGCCACCTCGGCACCGGCCAGGTCGCAGAGGACGCCGGCGAGATGAGGCCGCTGCGTCTCCCGCACCGAGATCGCGATGGCGTGCCCCGCGGCCGGGTTGGCCGCGTAGACCTCGGCGCTCGGCCCCGGCCCGCCACTCGTGTGACCGACCACAACGGCCAGGCCCGCGTCGGTCAGCCGCCGCATGACCTCGGACGTCGTGGGCTTCGAGAGGCCGGTGAGCTCGCGCAGGTCGCCCCGGGTGAGCGTGCCCCGGTCGAGCAGGAGCGCGAGCGTCGCGCTCTCGTTCATCGCCCGGAGCAGCTTCGAGGAGCCGGCCAGCCGCGTCATCCACCCCTCCGTCGTCCAACCGTTAGGCAAGTTGCTTAACTATTACGGCTGGCCGCGCGCCGGTCAAGACAGGAATCCGGATTTACCCGGGTCCGCTCCAGCCGCGGACCGCCGCTCCCGCCGGAGACCGCGGCGGCCGGCGGCTCGCCAGGGCTCGCCGAAACCCCCGCCCCCCGCTGCCACCTCCGCGGCGCAAGACCACACGTCGTTTGTGACGCCGCGTCACCGTGGGGGCGGGATCTTCGCGATCTAGGACGTTTATGGTTGCCATGGCCACCATAAACGTCCTAGATCGCGAGCCTTCGTGCGCTTACTCGTCGCGGTGGTTACAGGTCGTGACGAGTGGCCTTGCTGCCGGCGTGCGGTCAGGGACATTGTGGACAAATGTCGACGCGTTCGGCGGCGAAGCACCCCAACCCCGAAAGATCGCTACACGCTCTGGTCCACCTTGGCGCGGGCGCGGCGGCCGAGCAGGTAGCGGCCGAGCTCGATGAGGAGCGTGAGGCCGAAGGCGAGCGCCAGCCCGGCGAGGATGCCCTGATACGGATGGCCGTGGAAGAGCCGCCCACCGAGGTAGCCGGTGCCGGTCGAGTACAGCGCCCAGGAGAGCGCGGCGATCGCCGTGAAGAACCAGAAGCGCTGGATCGGATACCGCACCGAGCCCGCCACCAGCGTCGCGGCGGTCCGCCCGCCAGGCACGTAACGGGCGATCACCAGCAGCGAGCCCCCGCGGCTGTGTATCGCCCGGCCAGCCCACTCGTGCGCCGCGCGCATCGCCCGCGCGCGCAGGAACCGGGCCGAGCCCAGCGCGTGGCGCCCGAGCGCGTACGAGACGGTGTCACCGGCGAACGCGCCGAACGTCGCCGCCGCGACCAATCCCACCAATGCCGGGTCACCCTGGGCGGCGAAGGTGCTCACTCCCACCACGATCGCCTCGCTGGGCACCGCCGGAAAGAAGGCGTCCACCGCCACGACGACGAACACCACCAGGTAGATCCACGGCGATGTGACGAGCGGGATGACCTGATCCAGCATGTGAGGGTTCCCTGGCGTCGCGGGTGGGGTCACACCGAGCGAATCCGGCCGGCCTGTCGCGCCAGCGGACACCACCGATCCAGTGGGCGGCCACCAGGCGAACTTCGCGCAGCGGCATCACTCGGTAAGGACGAGGTGCAGCACTTCGCTTGGCTCGAGTTCGCCCCGTTCTCGCATCTCCAGCTTTGCCATCTCGTACAACAGCGTCCTGAGGTGGTGCATGACAAGGTCGTACGTCACCCTCGAGTATGAATCGACATAGCGCGGGCGACGTGAGACGAGCCGCCAGGCTCCGCGGCGGCGCAGCCACTGCGGGCTCGCCGGTGCACTAACCAACAGGTTATGAAGAATGTCGATGAGAAGTGCTCGTGCGCTGGACCGGCCCGCCAGCCCGCCACCATTTCCCGCGTCGTCGAAGGCAGCACTGGCGGTGGCCTGGATGGTTTCGACGAATCGGTCGGCAACATCTTCTCTGATCGCGATCAGGCCCGTCCAATTTATGGTCTCGAGCTCTCTGTAACCGAACCAGATATCGTCGACGTCGACAGTGTTAGCCTGGGCGGAGACAAAGGCCAGGTCGGTGCCGCTCCCAGGGGCTGTGACGTCGGTTCGCAACGCGTCGTGTGTTCCGTCGTGACGAACTGCTCGAGCAGCTATCCCATGAACTTGGACCGCGCTCAACAACGTGTCAAGGTCTTGGGGCGGGGAGAGCCATTGTCTCAATCTCTCGGCGGTGTTCCGGTCTCTGGTGGACAGGTCCGGGATTGCAGAGTCAAGTATGGACAACACGCGGTGGTGGAGTGTCGGTACGGGTCTCGGTCGGCCGAATCGACCCAACACCGGCACCCCCGCAGTCGTCTCAATCCCTAGCCTGGGGGGACCACCGGCGTCGAACTGAGCGACCCGAACGACCTTGCCGTACAGCACCCACGCGCACTTCCCATCGGGGTCGAAAACGGGGCGGGGCATCGCGGCCATGAGAGTACTGCTAGGGAGCGAGATCGAAGAATCAAACTGTCGGCACCAGCCCACGAACTCGATGACATCGGCACTCCGGAGGCCGCGTGCCGGTGAACTGCCCGCTGCGGAGTCGTCGAGGTATCGTCGCGCGGATTCCAGGCCCCGCGTCGATGCCAGGAACAGCGCGAACTCGGCACGGGTGACCGGCGTCTGGCAGAACCAGGTGTCCTCCGCGATAGGCGCTGCCCGCCGCATCTTCCGTGCGATCGTCACACGCGCGGCGACCTCGAGACGCTGGGGATCCTGGACGGCCGAATCGATCGACAGCAGCCTCTCAAGGTCTTCGCGGAGTGCCGGGTCGAGTTCGCGCCCCTCCTCGGCGCAGTCGACGGCGAGTTCCATCGCGTACACGCTGCCGGCCTCTGCCTTGAGGCAGGCCTCAACGATTGCTGTCGCGTCGGCCTGAGCCACGTAGAGCAGCGTCGTCTCGCGCCACCAATCGTCGGTGACGCGCAATGCCAGCGAGTCGCCTAGTCCACGCTCGCTGATGTACGCGGCCGCGAGGAACTCCTGCAGCGTCAGGTGCGGAAAGCTGTAGAGGCCGTTTTCGCGCTCGACCAGCAAACCGCACTCCTGCTCCATCGAGACCAGGAAGCCCTCCGGTGTGATCCCGCGCCGGATGCTCGCCAACGTCGTACTGATCGCCGCCGATGCCTGGTGCAGGGTCAGGTCACGCACTCGCTGCTCCATCATCTTATATGCGAGCACGCGCAGGACCAGCTCCTTCTGGTCGGGGGTGAGAGGGCCGCCATCGAGACCCTTCGCCTCCTGTCGTCGGCCGAGCAGCACTTGGCAGATCTCCCGATACAGGCCGGCGCGGCTGCCGGGCAGGGCACCCCGGTAGTAGTGGACGTGGGCGACCATCGTCAGCAGCAACGGATTGACCGCGAGCGCGTGGAGGGCATGGTGCGTGCTCAGACGGGTCATCAGGTCGTCGGCCATCCGCTTCGCCTCCTCGCGGACGCCGATGTCCGCGCGCCCGGTGGCCCTGACATGGGTGGCGTGGTACCAGCGGTCGACGAACGTCTTTGCCTGTCGCTCAGTGAAGGGCCGCACCTGTGCTACATCGGCCGAGTTGACTGGATACGACCGATATCCGTAGGGGCGGGAAGTGAGCAGGAAGCGGCTGCGCGGGTAGGCGGCGATCTGCCGCTCGACCCAGTCCACCACCGTGCGGCGGTCTTCGGGTTGGGCGACCTCGTCCAGGCCGTCGAAAAGGACGACACATCGTCCGGCGCGAAGCTGGCGGTCCAGCCACTCCGGCGGTTCCGGCGCGTCGATGGTGCGCAGGGTGTCACGAGTGATCGCTGGCAGCGTCGCGTGCGGCTCACGGGACAGTCGCGCGACGTGCTCGCGGAGGAACAGTAGGACGGGCAGCGCGCCGGTCTTGGCGCCGTGCCGGCGGACGGCCCTACCACCCCTGCCCAACGCCACCGTCATGTGCTTGAGCAGCGTGGTCTTGCCGCTGCCGGGAGCGCCGAGGATGACCAGCGGGTGATCGCCGCGCTCCAACATCTCCCAGATCGATCGCCGGGTCGACTCGACCGAGGCCTCGGCCGGCTGTGTGTCTGGCGAGAGGATGTCCCCGCTGGCATGATGCGGCGTCTGGTGCATGAGGCTGAGATCGACGAACACCTCGTCGAGCGACAACGCGAAGCTGCCGCGGGTCGTCAGCCCCTTGACGTCCACGTCGTGATGAACGGCGACAAGGTATCGCCGGTACCGTCGCTCGTATCGGGAGAACAGCCGCCGTGTCCAGCCGTCGATCGCCTCGGCGGCGCGGTCGACCCAGCGCTGTTCGAGCCGGGCGAAGACCTTGACCGCGATGCCGGTGGCCGCGATCACCAGTTCGTATGCCAGGAGAACGATCAGGAATGCGATCGGGTGCCGGCTGATCACATCCCAGGCAGCGAGACCGGCCACGGATGGCGGTAGGACGGCCGCCGCGACCGCACCGATTCGGGCGAAACGTAATGACTGCATCGTCCAGTGATGGTGACGGACAAGGCGTCGGGCGGTAAGTGGCCGATCAATCCCAAAAGGTCGGCCGACCGGCCAGGATGTCCGATCCTACGCCGGATGTCCGGTGGCTCGGTGGAATGGCGAGGGGTCGGGGGTCGTTGTGTATGCGGCTCAGGTAGGAGCCCGGTGCGGGTTTCGGTGAGCTGGATTCGCGGGGAATGGCGGACCTGATCGGGTCGTTGACTTCCCGACGCGGGTGAGTGTCCCCCTTTTGTGGTGGCACCGAAATGGTGCCGGTGCGCGTGTGCGTGCGTTTCCCCCTTGGATTGGAGTAGAGCGTGAACACGATGCTGCGTAAGACGGTTACCGTTTTCGCGGGTTTCGCCTT